>Ga0055584_100005917_pt1 | contig 11991 bp, 12 predicted proteins | sample OSDHelmetaG_FD_58716 | JGI IMG/M metagenome (GOLD analysis project Ga0055584, IMG submission 58716) | Pelagic marine sediment microbial communities from the LTER site Helgoland, North Sea, for post-phytoplankton bloom and carbon turnover... | ecosystem: Environmental > Aquatic > Marine >... | reverse complement strand
CGATACGAAGATGAGTAACGATCACGGACATCACAAAGAAACCTTCATTTCGAAGTACGTTTTCAGCATGGACCATAAAATGATATCCAAGCAATTCCTGATTACAGGAATTATCATGGGTGTTATGGGTGTAGCCATGTCTATTATGTTTAGACTGCAACTGGCCTGGCCAGAAACCAGCTTCCCGATTCTGAATTGGCTTTTCGGTGACCAATGGGCACCAGAAGGACGATTAGATTCAGGATTTTATATGGGACTTGTAACCATTCACGGTACAATTATGGTTTTCTATGTATTGACAGCCGGACTGAGTGGTACCTTCTCAAACTTACTAATTCCATTACAAGTAGGTGCCCGTGATATGGCATCTCCTTTTATGAATATGTTGTCATACTGGTTCTTCTTTTTATCCAGTGTGGTATTAATGAGTAGTATGTTTATCTCTACTGGGCCCGCGTCTGGTGGTTGGACTGTTTACCCTCCATTAAGTGCCTTAGCGAAAGCAATGCCTGGTTCTGGTTTAGGTATGACGCTGTGGTTGATTGCCATCATTCTCTTTATTGTGTCCGCATTATTGGGAGGTATTAACTACATCACAACCGTGTTAAACATGAGAACAAAAGGTATGTCCATGAACAGAATGCCTCTTACCATTTGGGCATTCTTGTTAACGGCTATCTTGGGTCTTTTGTCTTTCCCAGTATTATTAGGAGGTGGTTTGCTGTTGATGTTTGATCGACTTGCAGGCACAAGTTTCTATTTATCTGACATTTTCTTAGGTGGTGGTGTTGGCGCCCTAGAGCAATCTGGAGGTAGTCCAATTCTATTCCAGCACTTATTCTGGTTCTTAGGACACCCAGAAGTATACATTATTATTATGCCTGCACTGGGTATTACTTCTGAAGTAATCTCGGTGAACGCTCGAAAGCCTATTTTCGGTTATACAGCGATGGTAATCTCTCTGATTGGAATTGCAGTACTGTCGTTCTTGGTTTGGGGTCACCACATGTTTATTACCGGTATGAATCCTTTCTTAGGAACGGTCTTCTTAATCATGACGCTGATTATCGCAGTCCCATCTGCCGTAAAAACCTTTAACTATCTGGCCACTTTATGGAAAGGTAGTATCCGATTTACGAACGGTATGATGTTCGCGATTGGTTTGGTTTCCTTCTTTATTACTGGTGGTTTGACTGGACTTTTCCTTGGAAACGCAGCACTAGACATTTCATTACACGATACTTATTTTGTTGTTGCTCACTTCCACTTGGTAATGGGTAGTTCAGCAATTTTCGGTATGATGGCTGGTATCTATCACTGGTTCCCAAAAATGTTTGGTCGTACCATGAACAAAACTTTAGGATACATCCATTTCTGGTTGACGTTTATTTCAGCCTATATGGTGTTCTTCCCTATGCACTTCCAAGGTTTGGCAGGTGTACCACGTCGTTATTACACATTTGACATATTACCAGAATTTGCACCATGGTTGGACGTAAACGTATTCATTACGTTAGCAGCGATCTTAGGTGGATTGGCTCAGGTGATATTCTTATACAACTTCTTCTCAAGTATCTTTAAAGGAGAGAAATCTTCGCAAAACCCTTGGGGAGCAAATACGTTGGAATGGACAACTCCAGTGGAGCACTTACATGGCAACTGGCCAGGTGAAATTCCAACTGTATACCGTTGGCCTTACGATTACAGTTTACCTGACGCAGATTCAGACTTTATACCTCAAAACGTTCCACATGATGGTGAAGGTGAGGAAATACACGTTGCACCTGTAGCTCCAGTAGCATCAGATGCAAAAAAAGAACCTGAAGAAAGCAACACGATGTTCTTCACTTTGGTGAAGAATTGGTTTGGATTAGGTAGAGCATAAAATTGTTCAAACCCGCATTCTTTAATCGGTTTTGTGCGTTGTCGATTATCGGCATTATCATCCTCTTTTTTTTAGGAGGCTTGGTACGAATAACTGGAGCAGGAATGGGTTGCCCCGATTGGCCTAAGTGCTTTGGAACATGGGTTCCACCCACATCAGCTGATCAACTGCCGGACAATTTTGAAAAAGAATATTTAGAAAAAAGAAAAACAAAAGTTAGCCGATTGGCACAATTGTTACAAAATATCGGATGGAATAACAAAGCAGAAGCCCTGTTGTTGTCGACCAACAATGCAGAGATTGAAGCTTTTAACGTACGCAAAACGTATACGGAATATGTGAACCGACTTTGGGGCGCATTGACTGGTATATTGACGCTTTTAGCTGCCGTTTCTTCACTCCAATTCTGGAAATCTAAAAAAGCCATTACCCTATTCACCTTACTTGGTGTGCTATTCGTTGTATTCAACGGTTGGTTGGGTTCAGTGGTTGTTGATACAGAATTATTAGGTGGTGTTGTTTCACTTCATTTTGTACTTGCCTTTATTGCTATTGCGAGTTTTATGATTGCCTATTATTGGAACAAAACTGCTGAAGGTGTATCCTCAAAAGGCATTACCGCTTTAACATTACTCGGATTACTGATCAGTACGATTCAATTATTATCAGGAACTTCTGTTAGAGAACACATTGATCGGTTTGGAAACGCTGGTGTACAAATAGGACTTTCAAACTTTGAGTTACTAGGCAATGTATTTAATCTGCATAGGGTTTTGGCAATTTTGACGGGAGTTGTCCTCATTGCTTTGTATGTACTGAATAAGAATACCACTAGAAGACCAAAAACCAGTTTAATACTACTTGCAGTAATGGTCATAGTTGCGGTACAAGCTTTAACAGGAATTTTCAACATACGATTTGATTTTCCAGCTATAGCCCAATTAACCCATGTAACATTTGGTAGTTTGACCTTGGTAGCCTTTATCTACCTAACCATACAAGAATTTAAATCTAAAGCATTGCAGCATGTCGACTAAAACAGCAACAGCCATATTGCCTTTTTCGTTAGCTGCAAAATTGCAGGACTATCATCAGTTGGCGAAAACCCGATTGACAGTCACCGTAGTATTGTCTGCCGTATTGGGATTCTTAATCGCTGCAAATGGCAACACCAACTTTGTCGATTTATGGGCATTGATATTTGGAGGTTTCTTGGTTGTGGCATCTTCCAATGGGTTAAATCAAATCATTGAAAAAGACTTTGACAAGCTTATGGTTCGGACGAATAACCGACCGGTAGCTACGAATAGAATGTCCGTTACAGAAGCGGCTATTTTCTGCACCATCAGTGGTGTCTTGGGAGTCTTTATCCTAGGTCAATTCTTAAATCAATTAAGTGGCTGGTTAGGCTTATTCGCCTTGCTGAGCTATGCGTTCCTTTATACACCGTTAAAACGTATCAGTCCGATAGCAGTGTTTGTTGGTGCCTTCCCAGGAGCTATTCCTCCGTTATTGGGTTGGGTAGCAGCTACAGGTAGTTTTGCTTGGGGCGGATGGGCATTGTTTGCGATTCAATTTATCTGGCAATTTCCTCATTTTTGGGCGATTGCATGGGTACTTGACGAAGACTACCAGCGAGCAGGGTACAGATTGTTACCATCCAAAACTGGAAAGGATAAAAAATCTACGACCTTAACCATTTGGTATATCGCTTTATTAATTCCTATGAGCGCAATACCCTATATACTGGGCATTACAGGATGGATATCGATGGGCATCGCAATAGGCGCTGGCATCGTATTTTTAATACAAGGAATCAAGTTTCATAAAACAAGCACAACAAAAGAAGCGAAGCGATTGATGTTTTATTCAATCATTTACAACCCGCTCGTTTTGTTGGCCTATGTAATTGACAAGATATGATTGCATCAGCAAGTATGGAAGAATATAACAACAACGGTAAAATGCACCCTCAGAAGTTTTCTTTGGTGTTGCTAATCGTTGGTATGACCATGTTGTTTCTTGGTTTGACAAGTGCTTTCCTAGTGAGAGAAGCAGAAGGAAATTGGCTGCACTTTAGTTTGCCGCCACAATTTGTTAGCTCCACAATTGCCGTTGTCATCAGTTCCATCTCGATGTATTTCGCTATGGTTTCAGCACGGAAGGACAATTTAAAACAAGTGACCATTGGTATGGCGGTGACGCTATTGGCTGGTTTGTCGTTTGTGTACTTTCAATACCAAGGATTTAATGACTTAGGTGACCGTGGCATCTTCTTCTCACCAGCAAATGGTAGTGAAGGAGGTTTGGTGAGTGGATCCTTTGTAATCATGTTTGTCGCGTTGCACTTACTTCACCTTTTAGGTGGGATCATATTTGTAGCCATTGTTTTAGTAAAAAGTTTAATGTTAAAAGTTCATAAGAAGAATATGTTGTCGATTAGTATGTGCAATACATACTGGCACTTCGTAGGTATTCTATGGATATATTTATACCTGTTTTTATATTTTGCACCGCAATTTTAGAAAATTATGTCAAATCACGCTGTAAGCACAACGTCCACTTGGGCAGGAGGTAAATCACCATTTAAAGTAAGCTATGGTAAGCTTATGATGTGGTTCTTCCTACTTTCTGATGCATTTACTTTCTCTTCCCTATTGGTTGGGTACGCCACTGTGCGTTTCTCATTTCCACAAGCGGACGAAACTCAAATGGAACAGTTACGTACCGAAATGCCTTTTGGAACAGACGTACACGAAATGTTTCACGCCAACCCTGATGGGTTTGTTGGAGAAATGGTAGATAGAGGCATTTTTGCCGAGACTCAGTGGCCTGCACCAGAATTGGTGTTTAACCACTTCCCTGGTCATCATTTACACTGGCCATTGATGTTTGTGAGTTTAATGACTTTCATCCTCATTATGAGTAGTGTTACCATGGTGCTTGCCGTCGAGGCGGGACAAAGGATGGAGCGAAAAAAAGTAGAAATATACATGCTGCTCACCATTGTTGGCGGACTGATGTTCTTAGGCTGTCAGGCTTGGGAGTGGACCATGTTTATAGGCGAAGGCGCGAAACTGTACTCCAATCCTTTTGGACCAGTAACCTTTGCTGCGCTATTCTTCTTAGTAACAGGATTCCATGGTTTCCACGTACTGAGTGGAGTTGTCATTAACTTTATCATTTATCTAAACGTGCTTCGAGGTACTTACGAAGAAAGAGGCCATTACGAAATGGTTGAAAAAGTAGGACTATACTGGCACTTTGTAGATTTAGTTTGGGTATTCGTTTTCACATTCTTTTACCTTATATAGTAACCTTTAATCGTATCATATCATGAGTAATCATAATACACCAGTAGACATTCACGACGAAGTAAATTACGATCCAATTGTTTGGGTTCCAAAAGCGCATTCACATGGAACTAAAGGGTTATGGAAAACCTTTTGGATTCTGTTGGTATTAACCATCGCCGACGTTGCCTTGTATTTCACTATAGATCCTGGATATTTTAGAAACGGAATATTCATTTTCTTAGGAATTGTTAAAGCTGCCTTTATTGTGTACAGTTTTATGCACCTAACATTTGAACATAAGGCGTTAAAGAAGTCGATAGTTTTACCAATGCTATTCGTCATCTACCTTATTGTTTTGATGTTAGACGAAGCTAGATACTGGCTTGATTTAAACTGGTAACCGTTTTGGACAAACAAAAGCGTGGTCGCATAGCGCTCGTTTTATTCGTACTAATACCCATTGGTTTATATTTCTTATGGAGTAAGGCCGAGGAAACTTTTATCCCATTGGAATATATGGGATCTTATTACGCTGATACTTCCCTACTTGCCGACAAAGCACTCATTGACTCTACCTTAAACGACAATTTTTACGTTACCGGAGATAGCATCATGGAAATTTGGTCACTCCGCGATTTTGAATTAACGGACCAAACAGGGAATCCGATTTCATTGAAAACCTTCGAAAACAAAATTCTTGTTACGAACTTCTTTTACGCCACATGTCCTGAGTTGTGTCCTCGAATGAACAACAATTTACGACTGGCAGTAGAAGCGTTTAAGGATGATCCAGAAGTTGCTTTTTTATCTCATACAGTCCATCCGGAACACGATTCTGTTCCCGTGTTGGCTGAATATGCTAAAAAGTATAACTACGCTCCCGACAAATGGTATTTCGCCACGGGATTTAAGCACGAAATCTATGACCTAGCCATCAACCATTATCACGCAGCAGCGCCAAGTCCTGACGGGAAATATGACTTCATCCACAGTACCATGGCCTTTTTGGTTGATAAAGAATTACGTATACGGGGTTATTTTGAATCTCACAACAATCCAACATTTGCAACTGATGTTAAAAATGGTATCAAAGGATTGCAAGCTGAATATGCGATAAAAGAAAAAAAAGCAAATGATCAAAAACGATAAACTCTTTTATAGAATTGCACTCACCGTTTCTGCGGTGGTATTTCTACTTGTATTGGCCTTAAACAAGCGACTCATTGAACCTCCATCCGAGTTTCCAAACATCATTTATCGGTTTCCAATGTTCAATGCGATCATCAATGGAACCTGTTCCATTCTATTGCTATTGAGTTTAAGAGCCATCAAGCAAAAGAAAATTGACCTACATAAGAAACTGAATATTACTACCTTCCTTTTATCGGCGGTATTCTTAATGCTGTACGTCGTCTATCACTTCTTTGTGACGCACACTACATTTGGTGGGGAAGGAGGCATTAAAACGCTTTACTTAATTATTCTTGGCTTGCACATTGTCCTTGCTGCGTTGGTACTGCCATTGATTTTAATTGCATTCTATTTCGGATTAAACAATAAAGTAGAAAAACATCGCAAAATTGTAAGGTTCGCCTACCCTATTTGGTTATTTGTAACCATTTCTGGTGTGGTTGTCTACCTAATGATTAGTCCGTATTACCAATATCCATTGTAAGTGAAAGCGAAGATTCAATATCTTTTGCAACGCCTATTGGGTTTACGCACTTATTTAAATCTCTTCTCGTGGTTTAAAATTAAAACGCTTCACAAAGACCAAGGTGAAAATGACTTTTTTCATTTCATCAACATGATACCCGAAGGTAGCAATGTGTTAGACATTGGCGCGAACATCGGCATTATGTCGTATTACTTATCTAAACGCGTCGGTACTGGACAAGTATGTGCCTTCGAACCAATGCCTCAAAACTTGGCTACGCTGAAATGGATCAAAAACCGATTCAATCTAGACAATATTTCGATTTCTGATCTGGCTTTGGGAAACGAAAACGGCACCATTGACATGGTAATGCCTGTGGTCGACAATGTAAAAAAACAAGGCTTAAGTCACGTTTTATCAGACGACATCAAAGACTTCAACGAAGGAGACACCTTTACAACGTCTATCTCAAAACTTGATGATATCGAGTCCTTAAAAGAGACCGCTATTTCCGCCATCAAAATAGACGTCGAGAACTTTGAGTATCACGTATTTTTAGGGGCAGCTGACTTACTTAAAAAGAACATGCCCATTATCTATTGTGAGTTATGGGACAATGAAAACCGATATAAGTGCTTCGATTTTATGAAATCACTTGGTTATCAAATTCAATTCAAGCAAGGTGATCATCTTATATCATTTGATGCGAATAATCATATAACACAAAACTTCTTCTTTATCCCCGAATAAGTATCTTTGTGCCATGCAAAACGCAATTCGCAAAATCGCCATCGTCACTTTACTGTTTATCGTAGCAGGAATTTTTTCTGATGTGTATGCGCAGTGCCCAATGTGTAGAAGCGCTGTGGAATCAGCCATGCAAAACGAAGGCAACACCCACGGTGTTGGTTTGAACAAGGGCATCTTGTATTTGTTGGCATCACCATATCTCATCGTCGCATTTGTCGGTGGATTGTGGTACCGTAAAAATCGTAAGAAATAAATGGCAAAGAAATCAGCGGCCCAATCCTTTCTTTCAGGATGTTGTCCGCAATGCCGCACTGGGAAAGTTTTCCTAGGTGGCTTATTCACTAAAAATTTCAAAAACGTTTACACGCACTGTCCGCACTGCAACGTAAAATATGAGCAAGAACCCGGTTTTTTCTGGGGTGCGATGTACGTAAGTTATAGCCTAATTGTAGGCGTGTTGATTGTATTGTCGGTGATTATGTTTTCCATTTTCGACGACCCTTCACTCCTATTACTGTGCACCGTGATCATTGGTATTGTAATACCCTTAACGCCGCTCATAATGCGCGTTTCCCGATTGATGTTGATGTATATGGCGTCGCCATATCGGAAGTTCAAACCTGAGCTTAGCGCATAAAAAAACTCCATTCACCTAAAGGCAAACGGAGCTTTTACTTTTTATACTAATATACAGTCTTATGCTTTTTCGGTTTCAGCTGCAGCTGCAGGTTCTGGTTCCCCAAGCACCTTGCCCTTTACTTTGTCTTCAATTTCGTCCATTAATTCCGGATTATCAAGTAACAATTTCTTCACTGAGTCGCGACCTTGGCCAAGCTTGGTGCCGTTATAACTAAACCAGCTTCCACTTTTTTGAACCACTTCTGCTTCAACACCTAAGTCCAACACCTCTCCAGCTTTAGAAATACCTTCTCCATACATGATGTCAAATTCAATCACACGGAAAGGCGGAGCGACTTTGTTTTTAGCCACCTTAACTTTTACACGGTTTCCAACGATATCGATACCGTCTTTAATCTGACCTATCCGACGAATGTCTAATCGCACTGAAGCGTAAAACTTCAAAGCGTTACCACCCGTTGTCGTTTCAGGATTGCCAAACATCACACCGATTTTTTCTCTTAACTGGTTAATGAAAATACAGATACAGCCAGTTTTGCTAATGGTTCCTGTTAATTTTCTAAGTGCTTGCGACATCAATCGAGCTTGAAGACCCATTTTGGAATCTCCCATATCGCCTTCTAATTCAGCACGAGGGACTAAAGCTGCTACAGAGTCAATCACAATGATGTCGATTGCGCCAGAGCGGATTAAGTTGTCGGCAATTTCAAGAGCTTGTTCACCGTCATCAGGTTGCGCTATCAACAATTCGTCAGTATCAACACCAATTTTCTCGGCATAAAACCGATCAAACGCGTGTTCCGCATCCACAAAAGCAGCGATACCACCTTTTTTCTGCGCCTCAGCAAGACAATGCATTGCTAAGGTTGTTTTACCCGAAGCTTCAGGTCCATAAATTTCAACCACCCGACCTTTAGGTAAACCACCAATGCCTAGAGCCATATCAAGTCCTAATGAACCCGTTGAAATACTCGGTATATTGAAGACGGCATCATCGTCCATCTTCATGACAACCCCTTTCCCGTAGGATTTTTCTAGCTTATCTATTGTAAGCTTGAGGGCTTTTAATTTTTCTGCGTTTTCGTTCGCCATCTGTTTACATTATTACTATGTTCAAATATAATAGCTGGGATTCTTGAACGAATCTTAACCCACTTTTTGTTGATAAGTAACCTCCGAATGCAGCCTCGACCATACGTTAAGCACAAAAAACCACGTTAATGTGGAAATGTTCTCCAGTCAAACCAACTGTGTTCATTTAATTTTGAGTGATTAATATTATGGGTAATAAAGCACTTTTTCTAATCCTTTCTATCAGTCTTTCCGTTGGTCTGAAAGTGTCTGCGCAATCGGATACCTCCACGACGATGTCCATTGATATCAAGTCGGATTACGAACCGAAGGTTTCTGCTGCCAATAAAATTATCACAAAGCCGGATATTCAAGAGATAAAAGGGGATCCCCCAAGTTTCACATACAAATTACCCAACTTTGCGTATGGCGTTTTACCCACATACAAACCAGCAAAGGCGATTGGAATTAAGTCTGAACTAGATGAACCTTTATTCGGAAATTACTTTAAACTGGGCGCAGGAAATTACTTAACCCCATACGGTGAAGTACGGATTCACAGTGTTCGAAACAAAAAATACAATTACGGTTTTTACGGCAAACACTTATCAGCAAATGCTGGTAAGCCTGAGAATGCTGACTTTAGTGACAACCATTTAGGCGTTGTCGGATCTAAAATGGGGAACCGTGGTGAGTTAACGGGTAAGTTGAATTACGAACGACACGTTGTGCATTATTACGGGTATGACGCAGATAGTTTCAATTTTGAAAAGCGCCAAATCAATCAAATATTCAATGATTTTAACGGAAGTGTTCTATACGACCGAGGATACGATGAGAAACGCATAGGTACTAAACTGGGTTTCGACTTCTATACCTTCGGCACCCATGGTAACCGACGTGAAAACGATTTTGAAGGCAGTATTCAAAGCAAGTTTAAGCTTGGTCAACGTCGTGAAGTGAATGTGGATGGTAAGGTTGACTTTACAAACATCATCGACAATGCGACTCCAGCTTATAGCCGGACTTTTGTTAGAATCCTTCCATCCTATTCTTTTAGGTATAAAAAAATTGACTTAAATATTGGCGCCAATGCCGTTGTGGCCATTGATAGTTCAGGTGAATCACCGTTTAGGCTCTTTCCAAATGTATCAGCCGAACATTTCTTAGTGCCAAACAAAGTACTTGCGTTTGCGGGTATTAATGGCGACGTGAAGAAGAACTCACTTCGACAATTGTCTTATATCAATCCATTTGTAAGCAACGACATCGAAGTTCGAAACACCATCAACACTTTCAATATTCAAGGGGGTTTGAAAGGGGTTTTGGTTAAAAAAATAGATTACTTGTTAAAGGTGCGGTATTCCATCGACAATGACTTGCCGTTGTATCTGACCGACTCTACTCCTACTAGATCATTCGGTGTTGTGTATGACGATGTACAAACGGTAGCATTTACCACAGGATTGGGTTTCCGTTTAGACGAGAAGTTTTTTATCCAGTTTAATACGACCTTGTACAATTACAAAGCGGAACTGCAAGAATATGCTTGGCAGTTGCCTGCTATTGATGCAGATTTAAACATGCGCTATACCTTGGCGAAGAAATTAGACCTAAGAGTTCAGTTATATGCGATTGGCGAACGGTTTCAGCGTGATATGTTCTCGACTGAAAAGAATGTAGAACCGCTTGCACCGTTTTTAGATGTGAACGTGATGGCCGATTATCGGTACAAGAAAAATATCTCGTTCTTTTTGAATGTCAATAATATTTCGAATTCTAGGTACCAAAAATGGTATGCATATCCATCTTTTGGGCTTAATTTGTTGGCTGGAATTACCTTTTCACTATAACCGATAAAAAAAGAGAGCAAATGGAGTTGATAGATTTAGTTTCCGAGTTACTGTACAACAAAAACTGTGTGATTATACCTGGTTTTGGCGGTTTCGTCGGTAATTTTAAATCTACCGATTTCGACGACAATCGGTTGTTGATTTCACCAACCAGAAAAAAAGTTGCGTTTAATGAAAGCCTGATCGAAAATGATGGTTTGCTTATTAATGCGCTTCAATCCAAGAAAGACATCTCGTACGAGCAAGCCGAAAAGGAAGTAGCCTTATTTGCTTCTTTCTTAAAAGATCGGTTAATCAAGTACAAAAATTACGAGTTCAAGAACCTAGGTTCTTTGTATTTGAACAAAGAAGACAAACTCATTTTCGTTGCCTACGATGGTGCTAATTTTCATAAAAAAAGCTTTGGCTTATCTGAGGTAAAAATTAAGCGATTGTCTGGTGTTATCGAGGTTACACAACCTAAACCAATACCAGTAGCTGCTGAAAAAGCGAAAATAGTACCCATGCCGGCGGTACCTAAGAAACGCAATTTCTACATACCACAAGTTGCAGCCTCTCTTGCGATTTTATCGTTGTTCGGTGTGATGTTGTGGCAATTGCTACAGACTTCAGCTGAAAAAGCCATGGTCGAGAAAGGTACTGAAACACATGCGCAACATGAAACTAACGCTTCTATTATTCCAGACATGGTTGGTTCCGATTCAGAAGCCATAGACGAAGTTCCAGTTGTTGAACCTGAGGAAGAAATCGTTACAAACTCTATGGACTTCACTGATGTAACGGATGAGGTGATTGAAAACAAGGGAGTAGTTGAAGCTGAAGCTGAAGCTGAAGCTGAAG
>Ga0055584_100005915_pt1 | contig 11991 bp, 8 predicted proteins | sample OSDHelmetaG_FD_58716 | JGI IMG/M metagenome (GOLD analysis project Ga0055584, IMG submission 58716) | Pelagic marine sediment microbial communities from the LTER site Helgoland, North Sea, for post-phytoplankton bloom and carbon turnover... | ecosystem: Environmental > Aquatic > Marine >... | reverse complement strand
GGCAGCAGCGGCCCCGGAACCGGCTTGCCAGCGCCCACAGGAGGACCGAAATAGTCGGTAAAGTCTGCAGGGTATCGTGCATACACCATTGCCGCCTTGGCGGTATCCATTGATGAACCACCACCGACAGAGACTACACTGTCAAAATCGCCTTGTTTCAGAAACGCAGCGGCTTCAATCACTGTCTTGTCATCAGGCTCCACCCGAATATCGGAAAAAACCGTTACCTCGATAGCCTGATCCCTGAGAGATTTTAAAGCCGTCGCCACATAGGGGCCATCTTTCAGGTGCGGGTCAGTAAACAAGGCAACCCGGCTGAACCCCCTGGCGCTGGCACGTTCACCTAATTCAGACAGACATCCACGGCCGAAAGTGAGTTTTGGCATCATCACGGTAAAGGTGTCGGCACCGTGGTCACAAGGAGAGAAATATTGACAGCCCATATTAATTATCTGGTTGCAGAGTTATTTTTACGCCCGGTATTGAGCCGGGCCAGTATACGTTGTTCAACGGTTTTCATTTCGTCGAGCACGTCTAGAATATCGTTTTGTTGTTGCTGCAGCATTTTACGATGCCCGGCAATCACTTCAAGCACGTAACGCATCTGTGCAGCTTCTCCGGATTCAGAGTCGTATAAATCGAGGGTTTCACGAATTTCGGAAAGGGTGAAACCCAGTCGTTTGGCACGGCGTATCAGTTTCAGGCGAACCCGGTCCCGCTCGTTATAGATCCGCTTTGTTCCCTCCCGGTGTGGAGAGATCAAACCTTCACCCTCATAAAACCTTATGGTTCTGGGTGTGACGTCAAACTGGTCTGCTAATTCAGAGATGGTGTAGGTTTCGCCCATAGCGCAAAATTCTAATTCATATTGACGTTAACGTAAACGTCATGAGAATATGCTATTTCCCAACAGAGCGCCCTTAATCATGCTCGACAAGCTGCAGCCGGACCAGTCTACACAGTATAAAAACCTGCGGTTCGTCACCGCCGCCAGCCTGTTCGATGGCCATGACGCTGCCATCAATATCATGCGACGTATCCTCCAGTCCTGCGGCGCTGAGGTTATACACCTGGGCCACAATCGGTCGGTTGAAGAAATTGTCACTGCTGCCTTACAGGAAGATGTCCATGGTATTGCCATCAGTTCATACCAGGGAGGGCATATTGAATACCTTAAGTATATGGTAGACATGCTGCGCCAGCGCGGGGGCAGCGAGATCAGAATTTTTGCCGGCGGCGGCGGCGTCATCATCCCGGAAGAAATTGATGAACTTGAGACCTATGGTGTGACCCGGGTATATTCCCCGGAAGATGGGCAGACCATGGGGCTCGAAGGTATGATTCGCCAGACAATGGAATTGAGTCGTTTCGATCCTGCTGCAGCTGCGCCAACCGACATTGCCTCTTTGACCGAGGACCACTGGCGTCCACTTTCCCATTTACTGACCGCGCTGGAAAATGGCAGCGCCAATGCTGATCTGCTCAATACCGTTCGGACTGAAGCCAGCCAACTGCAAAGGCCGGTACCGGTATTAGGCATCACCGGTACCGGTGGTGCAGGAAAATCCTCACTTACCGATGAACTCATCCTGCGGTTTCGCATTGGTCAGGGCGATAAATTAAAAATTGCGATTATCGCTGTGGATCCTTCCAGAAGAAAAACCGGCGGCGCATTACTGGGAGATCGCATTCGCATGAATGCAATTAATCACCCGAACATATTAATGCGATCCGTGGCAACCCGGGAATCCAGCAGCGAGCTTCCTGAAGCTATTGCCGACATGATTGCTGCCTGCCAGGTCAGTGGTTTTGATCTTGTGGTGGTGGAGACCCCGGGTATCGGTCAAGGCAATGCCGCCATTACAGAACTGGTTGACTGCGCACTTTACGTTATGACCCCAGAGTTTGGCGCCCAGAGTCAGCTGGAGAAAATCGACATGCTGGACTTTGCAGACATTGTTGCGATTAACAAATTCGATCGCAAAGGCGCTCGCGATGCTTATCGAGATGTCTGTAAGCAGGTGCAGAGAAATCGACAGGCGTTTTCATCCACGCCAGACGCCATGCCGGTATTTGGCACCATGGCAGCACGATTTAATGATGACGGTGTGACGGCTCTGTATCACGCATTAATTGAACAGCTGGTCGCGGTGGGGCTGAAGGCCGACAATGATGCATTACCCCTATCTGATACCCGCTTCTCTACCGATCAACAACAGCTGATCCCGGCAAAGCAGATTCGTTATCTCAGTGAAATCGCCGAGACAGTTCGCGCCTATAAATCCCGCGCCCGCAATCAGGCGCTACTGGCGCGACAAAGGCAGCAACTGATGGCTGCAGCAGAAATGCTTACTGTGGCGGGCACGCCATGTGACGACATTAATCCCCTGGTTGAACAAAAGCAGCGAGCGCTGGATGCCGACGCTCTGGAGTTGATCCAGCAATGGCCTGATCGAAAACATGGGTATCAGCAGCAGGAGATGGTGACTCAGGTACGAGATCAGACCCGCACCAGCCAATTGCGCCGTACAACGCTTTCAGGCAATCAAATCAACCGGGTGTCGGTGGCCCCATACGAGGATCATGGTGAACTGCTGCAGTGGCTTATGCTCGATAACCTGCCGGGATTTTTTCCCTTTACTGCGGGTGTATTTGCCTTCAAACGCGATAATGAGGACCCGACCCGGATGTTTGCGGGGGAAGGTGATGCGTTTCGAACCAACCGCAGATTCAAACAACTTTCCGAGCACTATGAAGCCAAACGTCTGTCCACCGCATTCGATTCGGTAACGCTATACGGCTGTGATCCCGATGAACGACCGGATATATACGGTAAAGTAGGCAACTCAGGCGTATCCATTGCCACCCTGGATGACATGAAAGCGCTTTACGACGGCTTTGATCTGTGTGATCCCATGACCTCGGTATCAATGACCATCAATGGCCCTGCACCGATGATTCTTGCAATGTTTCTGAATACTGCAATGGAACAGACCATTGGCAAATTTACAACGGAAAATAACCGCGAACCTGATGCTGAAGAAGCTGCAGAACTTCGCAGCTGGGCCCTTGCCAATGTACGTGGCACCGTCCAGGCAGATATTCTGAAGGAAGATCAGGGGCAGAATACCTGCATTTTCTCCACCGAGTTCGCGCTGAAGTTAATGGGAGATATCCAGGAATATTTTGTCAACCATAAGGTTCGCAATTTTTATTCAGTATCTATTTCCGGCTATCACATTGCTGAGGCCGGAGCGAATCCAATTTCACAACTGGCCTTTACCTTGTCAAATGGCTTCACCTTCGTTGAAAGTTACCTGGCAAGAGGCATGGCTATCGACGATTTCGCGCCCAATCTTTCTTTTTTCTTCAGCAATGGAATGGACCCGGAATACACAGTCATGGGGCGGGTGGCGCGACGAATCTGGTCCGTGGCCATGCGTGACCGCTATGGTGCCAATGAACGATCACAAAAGCTTAAGTACCATATTCAGACTTCAGGGCGTTCATTGCATGCCCAGGAAATGGACTTTAATGATATTCGTACAACGCTGCAGGCGCTTATTGCGATTTACGATAACTGCAACAGCCTGCATACCAACGCATTTGATGAGGCAATAACCACGCCCACCGAAGAGTCGGTACGGAGAGCCCTCGCCATCCAGCTGATCATTAATAATGAATGGGGGCTGGCAATGAATGAAAACCCCAATCAGGGGAGTTTTGTGATCGAAGAGCTCACCGAGCTGGTGGAAGAGGCTGTACTGCTTGAATTTGAACGAATCTCTGAGCGAGGGGGAGTCCTGGGTGCCATGGAAACAGGGTACCAGCGCGGCAGAATCCAGGATGAATCCATGGAATATGAACACCGCAAACATGATGGTAGTTTGCCGATTATTGGCGTCAACACGTTTCTCAAAGAGACCCAGGGACCACGCGCCGAGATCGAACTGGCCAGGTCGAGCGAACAGGAAAAGCAAAGTCAGATTAATCGTTTGCGCAAGTTTCAGCGCTGCCACAAGGATGAGGCGGAAACAGCACTTGAGGGCATCCGCCAGTCGGTATTACACAATAGTAATATTTTCGTTGAAATAATGCAGGCAGTAAAATCCTGTTCTCTCGGACAGATTTCGCAAACTCTTTATCAGGTTGGAGGTCAATACCGCAGGAACATGTAATATCCACTTTGGTATTATGTCGAGCAATGGCCATCCTGCATAATAATCAGTTAATATTGAATAAACATAAGCCCCACAGTAATCCTGGTCAGGGCCTAGTTGGCAGCGATAGCCGACGATTAATCAAAACAACTACTAGACACCACGGCGCCCATGCAAAACGCAGAATCGAGCCCGCTCGATACGTTTCCAAAATTACTTAACCATAACGCCAGGCGGTTTGCCGATCGCCCGGCGATTCGTGAAAAAGAATTTGGTATCTGGCAGACCTGGACCTGGAGTCAGGTGCAAGAGGAAGTACTCGCCTTTGCAGCCGGTCTCGATGTCCTCGGCTTTGCCCCAGGTGACAAGCTGGCTATCATTGGCCGCAACCGACCCAGACTTTACTGGGGTATTACCGCCGCACAATGTGTTGGCGGTATTCCAGTACCGGTGTACGCCGATTCCGTAGCCGAGGAAATGCAGTATGTACTGGAGCATGCCGGTGTTCGCTTCGTGTTGGCGGAAGACCAGGAACAGGTAGATAAAACCCTTGAGGCCAGTGAACACATTTCCGGCGTTGACCAGATCATCTATGACGACACCAGGGGTGTACGCGATTATGAGCACAGCTATCTGCACGACTTCGCTGCCGTACAGAAACTTGGCCGCGATGCGCTGGCACAGAACCCTGCATTGCTCGACCAGCGTATTGCTGCGGGAAAGGGTAGTGATACCGGTATTTTTCTCTACACCTCAGGCACCACAGGAAAGCCAAAAGGTGTTGTACTGACCAATGACAATATTATTATTACTTCACGTAACAGCGTGGAGTTCGATCACCTCACCGAACAGGAAGAGACCCTGAGTTATCTGCCGATAGCATGGGTAGGCGATCATATTTTTTCTCACGGTCAGGCCTATGTGGCAGGATTCTGTATCAACTGCCCTGAAAGTGAAGAAACCGTTGCAACCGATTTACGTGAGATAGGCCCTACTTATTACTTTGCGCCGCCACGGGTATTTGAAGGCATTCTTACTAACGTCATGATCCGTATGGAAGACGCCAGCCCGACGAAACAGAAACTGTTCCATTATTTTATGAATGTGGCAAAACGAACCGGAGCCACAATCCTCGACGGTAAATCTGTATCAGCCATGGATCGCTTTAAATACTGGCTGGGTAATTTACTGATCTATGCGCCGCTGAAAAACACCATGGGCTTCAGTCGAATTAAACTGGCCTATACCGCGGGGGAAGCTATCGGACCGGAAATTTTTGATTTTTATCGATCGCTTGGTATTAATATCAAGCAGCTTTACGGCCAGACCGAAGCAGCGGTATTTATTACCATGCAACCCAATGGTGAAGTATTTGCTGACACTGTTGGCGTGCCTGCACCAGGTGTTGAGATCAAGATTACTGATAGCGGTGAGGTTATCTATCGCGGGCCTGGAGTATTTGACAGCTACTATAAAAACGAACAGGCCACCCGCGAAACAAAGAACGACGAAGGCTGGGTCATGACCGGGGATGCCGGTTACTTTGCCGAAAATGGTCATCTCAAGATTATCGACCGGGCGAAGGATGTTGGACGTCTAACCGACGGCTCAATGTTTGCCCCCAAATATCTTGAAAATAAATTAAAGTTTTTCCCGCAAATCAAGGAAGTCGTGACATTTGGTGACCAGCGCGACTTTGTGACTGCTTTCATTAATATCGATCTGGACGCCGTGGGCAACTGGGCGGAACGCAATAACATTCCTTACGCCAGCTATCAGGAACTCGCCAGCCGGCCGGAAGTGCTGAAAATGATGGAAGACAATATCCGTCAAACTAATGCAGACCTTGCAACTGACAGTAAAATGAGTGGCTCACAGATCAAACGCTTTCTGGTTTTACACAAGGAACTGGACCCTGATGATGGCGAAATGACCCGCACCCGAAAAGTCCGTCGGTCGACTATTTTCGAAAAGTACGGCGTGCTGGTGGATGCGCTGTATGACGGCAGTACCCGTTGTCATGTCAAAACCCAGGTAACCTTCGAGGATGGCCGAACCGGCACTATTGAAGCTGATCTTGATATAAAAGACGTTGAAGTTTTTCCACCGGTTGAGAAAACTGCCTGATACCACATCATGAATATTACCCAACCACCGGCCGACGTCCTGCTATCACTCAACAATATCTCTCTGTCTTTTGGCGGCGTTAAAGCGTTAACCGATATCAGCTTCGACATCCTCAAAGGAGAAATCCGCGCCATTATTGGCCCCAATGGCGCCGGCAAGAGTTCAATGCTCAACGTCATCAATGGCTTCTACCACCCGCAGCAGGGAGAAGTCTGGTTTGACGGTAGTATTCGCGGCCCGCTTAAGCCCTATCAGATTGCCCGCCAGGGCATTGCCCGTACTTTCCAGAACATCGCGCTGTTTAAAGGCATGTCCACGCTGGATAATTTAATGACCGGACGCATCACAAAAATGCATGCCAATATATTCTGGCAAGCGATATGGAAAGGCAAGGCCGAGAAGGAAGAACTGGAGCATCGTGAACGGGTAGAACACATCATCGACTTTCTTGAAATCCAGGCAATTCGAAAAACCCCGGTGGGGCGTCTACCCTACGGTATGCAAAAACGTGTGGAACTTGGCAGGGCGCTGGCGGCAGAATCGAAGCTATTGCTGCTTGATGAACCGATGGCCGGGATGAATGTGGAAGAGAAAGAAGATATGTGTCGTTTTATTCTTGATGTGCATGATCAATTTGGCACCACCATTGCCCTGATCGAACACGATATGGGCGTGGTAATGGATATTGCCGACCGGGTGGTGGTGCTGGACTACGGCAAAAAAATCGGCGATGGATATCCCGATGAAATACGCAACAACCAGAATGTGATCGATGCATACCTGGGGGTCGCACATGAATAAACAACGTTATAAAGGACCGGCTGCAATGTTGAAGGTGACGCTATGAGTCCTGATATTCTTAATACCCTTGAAGTGATTCTCAATGGCCTGATGGCCGGGGTGATGTATTCACTGGTGGCCCTGGGATTCGTTCTCATATTCAAGGCCTCGGGAATATTTAACTATGCCCAGGGCGTAATGGCGTTATTTGCCGCTTTGACCCTGGTGGGTATACAGACAGGACAGGTACCTTTTTCCCATCTGATCAATGTCATGTTCGGCACCAATTACCACAACTGGTCTAATGGCATTAACACAGTTGCTGCCATTATTCTGACCATGTGTGTAATGGTCTTGCTCGCCTGGCTGGTGGAAAAAATAGTATTGCGTCACCTGGTTAACCAGGAACCCATCATACTGTTCATGGCCACCATCGGCCTTGCATTTTTTCTGGAAGGATTAGGCGATCTGATGTGGGGCGCAAATATCAAGGTGCTGGATGTCGGTTTACCCTCTGGCGGGTCATTCTGGTTGGAGGACGTTACCAAGGAATGGGCATCGGAAGGTTCTGAATATTTCGGCATGTACATCGATGTGCTCGATGTATGGGCGGCGGGCATTGCTATTATTCTTGTGGTTGCTCTGACCATTTTTTCACAATACACCAAAACTGGCCGTGCACTGCGTGCCGTTGCCGACGATCACCAGGCAGCTCTCACCGTAGGTATATCATTGCGCACTATATGGGTGGTGGTCTGGTCCATCGCCGGCTTTGTTGCGCTGGTGGCGGGAATTATGTGGGGCTCCAAGTCAGGGATACAGTTTTCACTTTCATTGATCGCGCTTAAGGCGCTGCCCGTTTTAATCCTCGGTGGATTTACTTCGATTCCAGGGGCAATCATCGGTGGTCTTATTATTGGCGTTGGCGAAAAGCTGTTTGAATTTTCACTGGGTCCGTTAATTGGCGGTGCTACGGAAAACTGGTTTGCCTATGTGCTGGCGCTGATGTTCCTGATGTTCAGACCCCAGGGCCTGTTCGGCGACAAGATAATAGAGAGGGTATAGATGTTTTATCGAGAATCAGGTGACTTCAAGTCGACTTACAGCGCCGACCAGCAGACATTTCCAATCAAGTTTGATCGTATTGCAGTTGGCGTTATATTGGCGTTTGCTTTTGTGGTGGTACCATTCCTGATTAATGACTATTGGGAAAAGTCCATACTACTGCCGTTTCTGGTATGGGGCATGGCAGCGCTGGGACTCAATATACTGACCGGCTACTGCGGCCAGGTGAGTCTCGGTACGGGCGGCTTTATGGCGGTAGGTGCCTATGCCTCATACAAGATCACAACGTCTTTTCCTGAATTGAATATGTTTCTGGTAATCCTGCTTTCGGGAGGGGTCACCGCATTTGTCGGCATCCTGTTCGGATTACCCAGTCTGCGGATCAAAGGCTTTTATCTTGCAGTCGCAACCCTGGCTGCGCAGTTTTTCCTGGTCTGGTTGTTCAACAAGGTGCCCTGGTTTTACAACTACTCTGCATCGGGCATGATCACCGTGCCTGAACGCACGGTGTTTGGTATTGCTATTACCGGCTCAAATTCACCACCATGGGCCACCTATCTTTTCTGTCTGACCTTTCTGGTGGTATTTGCTTTTATTGCACGCAACCTGACCCGTGGCAGGATAGGTCGTTCCTGGATGGCCATTCGAGACATGGATATTGCTGCAGAAATAATTGGCGTACCTCCACTGCAGGCAAAGTTATCTGCATTTGCCGTCAGTTCTTTCTATATAGGTATTTCCGGCGCACTGTTTTTCTCTGTTTATCTTGGTGCCGCCGAGCCCACCGAAGCATTTGGAATTGATAAATCGTTCCTGGTTCTGTTTATGATCATCATTGGCGGTCTGGGTTCTATTTTTGGTTCTTTTGTCGGCGCAGCATTTATGGTGCTGCTACCGGTTCTATTTAAAAATATCATGGTAGGTGGTTTCGGCTGGCCTACGGATATGGTCCAGCACTTTATTTTTATGCTGGTTGGCGGGCTGATCATGTTCTTCCTGATCGTCGAGCCCCATGGTCTTGCCCAGTTATGGCGCGTGACCAAGGAAAAACTTCGACTATGGCCTTTCCCGCATTGATAAGCGGTTCTAATAATTATCGTAAACACACTACTGGAGATAACAATATGAAACTGAAGACACTAACGGCTGCAACGCTTGCAGCTTCAATGGTTCTCGGTGCCGGAGCAGCGTCAGCCGATCTGACATTTCCGTCACTCAGCTACCGCACCGGACCGTACGCCCCTAATGGCATACCATTTGCCGACGGCTATGCCGACTACTACACTTTACTGAATGAGCGGGATGGTGGTATTGGCGGTGCGAAGATTAATTTTATCGAATGCGAAACCGGTTATAACACCGAAAAAGGTGTGGAGTGCTATGAGTCCACCAAGGGCGAAGGATCCCTGGTGTACCAGCCACTTTCAACCGGTATCACCTACCAGTTGATTCCCAAGGCTACTGCCGACGGTATTCCCGTGCATTCAATGGGGTACGGACGCACCTCGGCAGCGAATGGTAAGGTATTCAGCCATATCTTCAACTACCCCGGAACCTACTGGGATGCTGCCTCCATCATCGTTAAGCACATTCTTGACCAGGAAGGAGGCGATATAAAGGGCAAAAATATTGCACTGGTATATCACAACTCCGCCTATGGTAAAGAACCAATTCGTACCCTGGAAGAGCTGGCCAAGAAACATGGTTACACGTTGACGCTACTGGCAGTGGATCATCCGGGCCAGGAACAGAAATCACAATGGCTGCAGATTCGTCGGGAGCGACCTGACTATGTGCTGATGTGGGGCTGGGGCGTGATGAATCAGGTGGCGATCCAGGAAGCGGTAAACATCCGTTATCCGATGGATCATTTTATCGGTGTATGGTGGTCAGCGTCTGAAAACGATGTGATCCCTGCAGGTGAGGGTGCTAACGGCTACAAGGCCATTAACTTTCACGGTGTGGGTAGAGACTTCCCGGTCTATGATGACCTGCAGAAATATGTTGTTGATGCAGGCAAAGCAGCAGGTGATGGTTCCAATCTAGGTACCGTATTGTATAACCGCGGTATGTATGCGGCGATGCTGGCTTCTGAAGCAGCCCGCACGGCCCAGGGCATCCACGGTGTGGCTGAGATCAATGCTTCACAAATGCGCGACGGTATGGAAGCATTGAAGATTGACCAGGCCCGCATGGCCGAACTTGGCCTTGCAAATTTTGGTCCTGATATCAATGTCAGCTGTGCAAGTCATGGTGGCCCCGGTCAAGCTGCTATTCAACAATGGGATGCAGCAGGTAAGTCCTGGACATTGATTACAGATTTCACCAGCGCTGATCGCGATGTGGTTGATGCATTGATCGCCGAAGACTCAGCAGCATTTGCTGCAGAGAATAATATTACGCCACGGGACTGCTAAACGCCCGGTAACGTAATTAAGCAGGCGGCCACGCTGATTCAGCGTGGTTGCCTTTTATCTCGAATGCAGCGACATCAAAAATAAGTAATCATGAGTAGCGAAGATATCGTCCTGAGCGTTAAAAATATCGAGGTGATTTATGATCATGTGATATTAGTATTAAAAGGCGTTTCGCTGGATGTGCCCCGTGGAGGAATCGTCGCACTGCTTGGCGCCAACGGCGCAGGTAAGACCACAACAATAAAATCTATTTCCAATATCCTTGGCACCGAACGAGGGGAAGTCACCAAGGGTTCAATCGAATTTATGGGTGAACGTGTGGATTCGCTCACCCCCAATGAACTGGTAAAACGCGGTGTAGTCCAGGTAATGGAAGGCCGTCATTGTTTTGAGCATCTGACGGTTGAAGAAAATCTATTGACCGGCGCCTATACCCGCAAAGCCAGTCGAAAAGAAATTAATGAAGCAATGGAAATGGTATACAGTTATTTTCCACGTCTTAAGGAACGGCGAAAAAGTCAGGCGGGATACACCTCCGGTGGTGAACAGCAGATGGTTGCAGTGGGGCGCGCCCTGATGGCTAAACCAAACGTGATTCTGCTGGACGAACCGTCCATGGGGCTGGCGCCACAGCTGGTAGAAGAAATCTTTGAAATTGTAAAAGCGCTCAATGAGCAGGAAGGCGTGACCTTTCTGCTGGCTGAACAAAATACAACTGTCGCGCTTCGCTATGCCACCTATGGCTATATCCTGGAGAATGGCCGGGTCGTGATGGACGGTGACGCCAAAACCCTGGCAGAAAATGAGGATGTCAAAGAGTTCTACCTGGGTATGAGCGGCGGTGATCGTAGAAGCTTCCGCGATGTCAAACACTACCGCCGGCGCAAGCGTTGGCTTGCGTAGTCATCCAGGCCGGCATCCAGTTACCAACCTATTGCCAACAGGAATCCCGCTATGGCTGAATTTTATGATGAGCGCGAGACCCGCCCACCAGAACAAAGACTAGACGATCTGACCCAGGGTATAGTTGCCCAGCTGGTCCACGCAAAAGCCCATGCACCTGCCTATGCGGATCTTGAAATCAGTCACGTCACTTCCCTTGATGATCTGCAAAGCCTGCCGGTCACCCGCAAATCAGCATTAATAAACTTACAAAAGGACCACCCTCCATTTGGCGGTTTTGCCGCCATTACAGACGGCCTGCTGGAGCAGGTATTTGTTTCTCCAGGCCCCATCTTCGAGCCCCAGACCCGTCGCAAAGATTACTGGCGTTTTGCCCGTTCACTCTATGCCACCGGGGTACGGCCCGGCGATCTGGTGCATAACACTTTCTCCTACCACATGACCCCGGCGGGATCGATGTTCAGTACCGCCTGCCAGGCGGTGGGCGCCACTTCTATCCCCGGAGGTGTTGGACAAACCGATCAACAGGTGGAAGCGAT
>Ga0055584_100005912_pt1 | contig 11995 bp, 8 predicted proteins | sample OSDHelmetaG_FD_58716 | JGI IMG/M metagenome (GOLD analysis project Ga0055584, IMG submission 58716) | Pelagic marine sediment microbial communities from the LTER site Helgoland, North Sea, for post-phytoplankton bloom and carbon turnover... | ecosystem: Environmental > Aquatic > Marine >... | reverse complement strand
TCTTCTGGGTCAGGACTAAAGCTCGACAACTTGTGACCAATGAGCGCCTCTCGTGATCGACCAAGCGTCTTTTCTGAGACCTGATTGCAATCGATGATCACGCCATCCAAGCCCGATAGAAAAACCGTGTCCGTGAGTTGTTCAAGTATGGCGGCGTTGCGGCGTAGGCTTCTTTCTGCGTTGTGTTGTTCTGTGATGTCCGCGCCGTATGAAATCCAATGGGTTATTGTGTCGGATGCGTCTCGCACTGGCGCATAGCGCAGGAATAACCAGCCGTCTGATCCGTCCGGCTTCTTAAAGTAGCCGTTCGTATCAATAGCCTCATCACGAATCCTAGCTTCTTTCATAGAGTTGGCTAGTTCTGAAGAGATTCGCCCTTCGGATACAAAAAGGCTCGCGGATTGACCGGTGATCTCCCCCGTAGAAAAACCGTGGATGCGTTCGATGGACTCGTTTACGAATGCCACGCGAGGGATATCGTCACCCTGCTCTTCAACGATCGTGATCGCTGTCGGGCTTTGTTCCATCGCCCGTTTGAACAGGTGTAGTTCCTGTTCGGCTTCTACTTCTTTCGTGATGTCGCGGGTGACACTAATCCAATGGGTGACCGTCCCGTTCTCATCCCTGACGGGAGAATTCTGTATGTCGCGCAATTGCGCCGTACCGTCGCTGTTCGTTGCCCAACGTCGTCCGTGAACGGCGGTGCCAGTTTTAAAGCCGGATTTGAATTGCTCTTGATTATCCGGTTTGCCGGCGGGTGTGGCGTGGAAATCTTCAGTTCGCTTTCTTAGGCTTGCAAGGGTGAAGCCAGTCATCTGCTCAAATGCTGGATTGACGTACGCTGATTTCACACCATCATCAGTCTGTTCAAGAATTGCAATTGAGTTTGAGGCCTGTTCAACGGCCCGCTTAAACAACTTGAGTTGTTGTTCGTCTTCGACTTTCTGTGTCACATCCTGGCTGACGGTGACCCAATGCGTGACGCCTCCGTTAGCGTTGCGGATGGGCGACGAGTCGATGTCACGGAGTATGCGCTGACCGTCTTTTGTTAGGCTCCAAAGACGTCCGTGATAATGTGTGCCGTCCTTAGCCGACGCTATAGCGCGGTCTAGGTCTGCCTGGTGTGCATCGGTCTCGGCGATAAACTTTACGGTTTGATTCCCACCGAATGCCCCTTGCCCATCAAAATCTGATGCGCAAAAGCCCATCATCTTTTCGTATGCGGGATTGACGTATGTAGAGGGCGTAGCAGGATTGCTTAGGTCGGTAATGGAAATGGCGACCGAGGATTGCTCTATAGCCCTATCCTTAATTTTCAGGCCTTGTTCGGCGCGCACCTGATCACTGACATCCCGGAAGCAGATCCATACGGCGTTCCGTTCGCCGGCGGGTCCTTTCACTTGCCAGGCATTACCGCGAACAGGAAAACGCGTGCCGTCAGCCAGTTGGCCTTCGAGAGAAAAGTCTTCGACAAAATCATCGCGCACTAGCTGTTCACGGAATGTCGTGTTCCAAGTATCCCGGCTTTTTTGTGTGACGTGGAAGCCCTGGGTAAGGGCGTCTGGATCTGGATTTTGACCAAGCCCAAACATCTTACGGAATGCTTCGTTAAACGTGGCGAGCTCGTATGAGCCATCGGCATTGATCTGCCATGAAATGAGGCCGTCGCGATTGCTTTCGAACAACAGGCGGAACTGTTCTTCAGACTCCTGGGTCTTGCGCTCAGTTAGTTCCTGGATACTCATGTCGCGGAGTGTTGTCCATGTCGCAACAATCTCCCCTGCGTCGTCACGAATTCCGAAAATCTTCGCGGTGGCCGGAAAAGAGGTGCCGTCTGTGCGGAGGCCATCGAGAACCATGGCGTCGACAAACCCATCACGTTCAAGGGCGGGCGTGTACACGTCATGCCAGCGCTTGCGACTCTCGGGCGTAAGTCGTTGACCGCTTGCGATATTTGGGGTGACCTCGCTGCGGTCGTATCCAAACAGATTCAGATATGCATCATTCACGTCTAGGAGTTGCATGGTGCCGTCTGCGCCCTTACGCCGATAGATCATTGCATCCGGGCTTGTTTCAAACAGGCCGCGGTATCGCTCTTCGGACTCGGCTAGCGCGCCATTTGCCTGCTTCACTCTTTTGAGTAAAGCTTCGTCAGTGAGCTCTCCTAAGGTGCGCATGAGGGCGACGGAGACGGTAATCATAAGCAAGAGCCCGCCAAGCGACGCGATGATAGGCAGTGATGGCAGGGTTTCTGCTGGCAAAAAGGCTGTTAGTGAATGATCAAGTCCGATCAAGGCGCACCCGACCACAATACCGGTTATGACAATAAAGCGGGCGCGCCGCCGAATGTCCTCGGGCGATATATCGAGCTGATTTGCCAGCGTTTCAGTCATCGTTGCATCGCCTTTTAATCCACGGTTTGCGAGACGCGTTTCACCCCTCTGTTACGTCCATGGAGATGGAGGGGAGTCGTGTGTCTGGTTCTGTGGAAAATAGAGGCTAAGTAAGGTGTAATGTAGGACCGTTTGGCTAGAAGAACGGCGCAAAAGCATAGCTCTAATACTTTAGTATTAGGATGCTCCTGGATTGCGCGTGTGAGCCGTATTTAAATCGCGTTTAGCGCACTTTTTTCAGTCGCAGGGGCGCGGCTTCGGGCGCGTTCCTCAGTGATTCTAGGTTGAATTTTTAACGAGTCGCACATCATCTGTGGGTTGGGATAACGGTCATTCATGCGTAGACTGAGGGTATGTCGGATGACCCATCTAAGACCCAATCTAAATCTCAATCTGTGCGAGAGCCGGATGGGAAAAGTGTGGTTTTGAAGATTTGTCAGGACCATGGCAATCGTCCGGAGAATCTGATCGAGATTTTACACGCTGTGCAGGCTCATGATGGCTACCTCAGCGACGATAGCCTGAGAGACATTGCGGCTTGTCTTAACCTCACCCGTGCCGAAGTGCATGGCGTCACCAGTTTCTATCACGACTTTCGCCGCGTCCCACCGGGCAAGACTGTGGTTAAAATTTGTCTGGCCGAGGCCTGTCAGGCCGTGGGATGTGACGCGCTCAAAGAGCATGCAGTGCAGGTCCTCTCAACGGACATGGGAACCACATCATCGGATGGTGGTGTGTCTTTGGAACCGGTCTATTGCTTGGGCAATTGCGCCTTGGGACCGGCGGTCATGGTCAATGGAGATTTGCACGGCCGGGTCACACCAGAGAAATTGGACTCTTTAGTTTCTGGGGCTGACTCATGAGCGCAGTCACAGTTTTCGTACCAAAAGATGCTGCGGCTGCCTCGGTGGGCGCGGACGATGTCGCCGTTGCTCTCAGCCAAGAAGCTCAAAGCCGTGGCCTTGATATAAATCTTATCCGTAACGGGTCTCGAGGCCTGCTGTGGTTAGAGCCGCTGGTGGAAGTCGAAACACCATCCGGGCGGGTTGCCTTTGGTCCGATTTCAGTAAGCGATATCTCTGGCTTATTTGACTCTGGTTTTCTATCCGGCGGTGATCATGATCTGGGCCACGGCTTGACCGAAGACATTCCCTATCTGGCCAACCAGGAGCGGCTGACGTTTGCACGATGCGGCGTCATCGACCCTCTAGATTTGGCGGCCTATGAATCTCATGGTGGTCTCGTTGGTCTCAAAAAAGCGTTAGAGCTTGAGCCATCTGCAATCGTTGAAGACGTCACAGTTTCCGGGTTGCGGGGCAGGGGCGGTGCTGGATTCCCGGCCGGGCGCAAATGGGAGACCGTGCACAAAGAGTCTGCAGATCAAAAGTATATCTGTTGCAACGCCGATGAAGGTGACAGTGGCACGTTTGCGGATCGCATGCTCATGGAGGGAGACCCCTTTACGCTGCTTGAGGGCATGGTGATTGCCGGGCGGGCTGTAGGAGCCGATACCGGCTACATCTACATACGCTCAGAGTATCCCCACGCCATTCGTGCACTCAATGACGCCGTTTCGAGTTTTGAGCAGGCAAACCTTCTTGGCAAAAACATCCTCGGCAGTGGGCAAGCCTTTACCATTCACATTCGTGTCGGTGGAGGGGCTTACATCTGCGGGGAAGAGTCTTCCATGCTCGAAAGCCTCGAAGGCAAGCGCGGGCAGGTGCGCGCCAAGCCGCCTATTCCCGCGATCAGTGGACTATTCGGCAAGCCAACGGTGGTCAACAACGTTCTTACGCTCGCGACAGTGCCTTACGTCCTGGCAAACGGTGGCAAGGTTTACAGCGAGTACGGGCAGGGCAAGTCCCGCGGGACACAGCCGTTTCAGCTGGCGGGAGACATCGCCCGAGGTGGTCTGGTCGAGAAAGCATTTGGCGTCACGTTACGTGAGCTGGTTGAAGGTTTTGGCGGAGGAACCCGTAGTGGGCGGCCCGTCCGTACGGCGCAGGTCGGTGGCCCATTGGGTGCGTATATTCCTGAAACCGCCTTCGACGTTCCCATGGATTATGAAAGCCTCGCCGACTCCGGCGCGATGTTAGGGCACGGTGGCGTGGTCGTCTTTAATGAGTCTGTCGACATGGCTCGGCAGGCCCGGTTTGCCATGGAATTTTGTGAAATCGAATCATGCGGCAAGTGCACGCCCTGCCGCATCGGGTCGGTGCGCGGCAAAGAAACCCTTGATAAGATTATTGTCGGAGAAGACGCAGAGAAAAACCTGGCCGTGTTGGAAGATCTTTGTGTGTTGATGACCGATGGTTCGCTGTGTGCCATGGGAGGATTAACTCACATGCCAGTGACCAGCGCCCTCAAACACTTTCCTGAGGACTTCGGTTTGGCACGGCAGGCGGCAGAGTAGGACAGACAGATGGCACTCCTCAAAGAACCAGATTTTGGGACGCCGAGCCCCAAGACCAACAGCACCGTCTCGCTCGAGATAGACGGAATGACTGTTGAGGCGGAGCAAGGCGCCAGCATTATGCGCGCCGCCGCCCAGGCCGGTGTTTCTGTTCCCAAATTGTGTGCAACAGACTCAGTTGATGCATTCGGGTCTTGCCGGTTGTGTTTGGTGGAAATCGATGGCCGCCGTGGCACACCGTCGTCCTGCACCACGCCAGTGGAAGAGGGTATGGTCGTCCATACCCAGACACAGCGGTTGGCGGACCTCCGCCGTGGTGTCATGGAGCTCTATATCTCCGATCACCCTTTGGATTGCCTGACCTGCTCCGACAACGGCGACTGTGAACTCCAGGATATGGCCGGTGTGGTCGGTCTCAGAGAGGTTCGCTACGGCTTTGATGGGGACAACCACACCGATTTAGGCAAAGACGAGAGCAACCCGTATTTCGATTACGATCCGTCCAAATGCATCGCGTGCTCCCGCTGTGTGCGGGCCTGCGACGAGGTGCAAGGTACGCTGGCACTGACCATCGAAGGGCGTGGGTTTGCCTCACGTGTCGCAGCCGGCATGAGCGAAAGCTTCTTCGATTCGGAATGCGTGTCCTGTGGCGCCTGCGTTCAGGCCTGTCCAACGGCGACACTGCAGGAGAAATCGGTTGTCGAACACGGCGTGCCCGACCGCACGGTGCAAACAACATGTGCGTATTGCGGCGTTGGTTGCTCCTTCAACGCCGAGCTCAAGGGAGACCAGGTCATCCGCATGGTGCCGTCTAAAGATGGCAAGGCCAACCACGGTCATTCCTGCGTTAAAGGCCGCTTTGCCTGGGGCTATGCGACTCACAAAGACCGCATCACCAGCCCCATGATTCGCGAGAAAATCACTGATCCCTGGCGCGAAGTCAGTTGGGACGAGGCCATTGAGTTCGCCGCTGCAAAACTCAAGAAGACCCAGGCGACCTATGGCCGAAAATCCATCGGCGCAATCTCGTCCAGCCGATGCACCATCGAAGAAGTTTGGGCGGTTGTCCGGATGACACGCACGGCGTTCGCCAACAACAACATCGATACCTGCGCCCGGGTGTGTCACTCCCCCACGGGCTATGGCTTGAAGCAAACCTTTGGCACCTCAGCCGGCACCCAACATTTTGATAGCGTGGACGACTCTGATGTTATCTTGGTGATTGGTGCCAACCCGACAGATGCCCACCCTGTGTTTGCGTCACAGATGAAACGGCGCCTGCGCCAAGGGGCGAAGGTTATTGTCGCCGATCCCCGCGCGATTGATCTGTTGCGCACGCCCCATGTGGAAGCCGCTCATCACCTGCCGCTTTTGCCTGGCACCAACGTGGCTCTCGTCAATGCGTTGGCTCATGTTGCGGCGACTGAAGGACTACTCGATGATGCGTTTATTCAATCCCGGTGTGAGAGTGACTCATTTGCCGAGTGGCTTGAGTTTATTAAGCGGGACGTAAATTCTCCCGAGACTGTGGCGGACATCACAGGTGTGCCAGCGGAAGACATCCGGGCAGCTGCCCGCCTATACGCCACGGCAGACAACGGCGCTATCTATTACGGTTTGGGTGTCACCGAGCACAGCCAGGGCTCCACTATGGTCATGGGGATGGCAAACTTGGCCATGGCCACCGGCAATATTGGCCGCAGTGGTGTGGGTGTGAATCCTCTGCGCGGACAAAACAATGTGCAGGGGTCGTGCGATATGGGGTCGTTCCCCCACGAATTTTCTGGTTACCGGCCAGTTTCAGACGAGGCAGTTCGGGCGGAATTCGAAGCCGCCTGGGGTGTGCCGCAAGATGGCGAGAATGGATACCGCATCCCCAATATGCTGGATGAGGCCTGCGCTGGAGGGTTTAAGGGCCTCTACGTGCAAGGTGAAGACATCGCTCAGTCAGACCCGAATACCCTGCACGTCGAAGAAGCGCTCCGCGCCTTGGACATCATGATCGTCCAGGACTTGTTTTTGAATGAAACCGCTCGATTCGCCCATGTGTTCCTGCCAGGCACATCGTTCCTGGAAAAAGACGGATGCTTTATCAATGCCGAGCGGCGCATCAACCGCGTCAGACCGGTTACAAAATCAGCCACTGGCAAAGATGAGTGGGAAGTGACCCAAGATCTCGCTAACGCGCTCGGCTACGACAAGATGAATTTCACGTCTGCCGCTGAAATTATGGACGAAATCGCCGCATTAACCCCGTCTTTCACCGACGTATCCCACGCGATGCTTGATGAAAAGGGCAGTGTGCAATGGCCGTGTAATGCAGATGCGCCGGAGGGCACGCCAATCATGCACGTGGATGAATTTGTGCGGGGCAAGGGCCATTTCGTTCTGACGGAGTTCGTGCCGACTACAGAAAAAGCCAACCGTAAGTTTCCCCTGTTGCTGACCACCGGACGTATTTTATCTCAGTACAATGTCGGCGCTCAGACACGGCGGACAGAGAACACTCAATGGTCGGAAGAGGATGTCCTCGAAATACACCCATCCGATGCAGAGGTGCGTGGAATTCAAGACGGACACTGGGTCTCCTTACGTAGTCGTAAAGGCGAGATTACGCTGAAGGCGGTGTTGTCTGAGCGGATGGCGCCCGGCGTCGTCTACACCACATTCCATCATCCTGAAACCGGTGCCAACGTGGTGACCACAGAAAACTCGGATTGGGCAACGGAGTGCCCTGAATACAAGGTGACCGCTGTGGAAGTGACTCCGGCTAATCACCGGTCTGCGTGGCAGGAAGACTACGCAGCCAGTACGCCCCAATTGCGAAAAATAGCTGAGCCCTCGGCGCTGGAGCCAGCCGAGTAACGTGGTTGAAATCACCTATCACGGAACGCCACCGCCAACCGACCGTATCATTAAAACGACCGGCCAGAGCGCATCAGCGGATTGGGATGTGCCTGAAGAAACCCCGGTCGCCTTTGTTTACAATCAGCGCAACTACGTGGTCATGCTGGCGACGCCAGCCGACTTGTCGGACTTTGCTGTCGGGTTTTCTCTGACGGAAAGGGTTGTCGATAACGCAGATGAAATTTCTACGATCAATGTCCATCAGGAAGAGAGGGGCATTGACCTCAGATTCAAAATTAGGTCAGACCGAATCGACCGGCTCGACGTGCGCCAGCAGCGGCGCAATATGGTTGGCCGTGCTGGATGCGGGGTCTGCGGCTTGGAAAATGCGGAGGTGTTTTTTGAATCGCTGCCACGCGTGACGGATAAAAGGGTTTCTTTGTCACAAACGGCCCTGACCAAAGCCCATGCAGATTTTGATGCCCATCAGCCCCTGAGCGCGCGTACCCGCACCGTGCATGGTGCGGCTTGGGCGTCGACTAACGGCGAGATCAAGCTCGTGCGTGAAGATGTGGGGCGTCATAACGCGTTGGACAAACTCATCGGTGCCCTTGCCTCTAGCGGCGCTGACTTTGGGGATGGTTTTGTCATGATCTCGAGCCGTTGTTCTTACGAAATCATTGAGAAATCTGCCCGCGTCGGCATTAAGGCTGTCGCAGCCCTCTCGGGGCCAACCGCGTTTGCATTAAAAAAAGCCACCGAAGCCAACATGGCGCTTTATTGCCGGTCGGATGATGAGTTCGTCGCAACGGTTTCAGATTAAGGGCAGCGCGAGACCCAAAAAGAAAAACCGCCGCCGGTTTCCCGACGACGGTTCTTAGAGGTCAGCCTATGCCGGGGTGTTAGGAACCGGCAGAGGCAATCTTTTGATCAAGGAAGCGGATCCATTTTCCGGCGTCCGATTTCGTATTCTTGAAGCGGGCAGAGCGCGTCATAGACCGTTTGGCCGCCGTGAAGCGCTCACGTTCAAGCTGGGTGATGCCGATGAGCATCCACACCATGCCTTCTTCGTCATCGCTCAGGCCTTTTTTGTCGAGGCTCTTTTGCAACGCGGTTTCTGCGTCACCCCATTGCTCGTTCTGGAGAAAGGCTTGGCCGAGACGATAAGACAACTTGCCTTTGTCAGAGCCCTCAGCCGCATCTCTAAGCGGTGGGATGGCTTTGTCGAATTCACGGGAGTTAAAGTAAGCGTTAGCCAGAATTTCTAGGTTGTCCGGAGTACGCTTAACAAGTTTGGATTTGAAGCCGCGCTCCATGACTTCCGCCGCCTTGATGGGCGTTTCATGGAACATGTACATACGAGCCAGACGGATCAGTTCAGAGTCTTTATCAAGGAAGCCCTGTTTGTCGGCCATGACGAGAACCTGGAACGATTCCTTGTCTTTGCCGAGTTCGCCGTACAATGCTGCGAGCTGTAGGAAGTAGGTTTTCTTGGTCGGGAAGAAGTCGACCATGATCTCAAGCAAATCAGCTCCGGCAGGGTAATTCTCAAGCTCAAAGTAGGCGGCGAGGAGCAGTTGATACCACTGTTCGCGGGGTTCCGGCTCCATATCGATAGCTTCGATAATCAATGGAATCGCGACGTTGTACTGCTCGACCTGGAAGTAGGCGTTAGACAGCAGCACCAAGGCACCAGCGTTAACTGTTTCTACTTCGCGGCGCCATTCTTCGAGAATACGAATGGCGTCCTGGTAACGTTCAACGACCATGTAAAGTTGGCCGAGGTTGTATTTGGTCGAGATGACCTGACCAGGAGGAAGGCCGATGCCTTCTTGCGGGTTACTGAGATTGATGGCGCTTTGAAATGCTTCAATGGCGCCGGGGTAGTTTTCTTGCTCGGCGTACAAATAAGCGTAGGTCATCCAGATCGACGCTTTTTCGTATTCATTGGTCTTTTCGTCGGCCAATCCTTCGCGAAGCTGAATGTCAGCGGTCGCGTAGTCTTTGAGCTCAATCGCCTCCTGAGCTGCCGTTAGACGGTCAAAGGTCGGTTTCTTCATCGATTGAACTTTGATGGTCTTTGGCTTCTTGGGCTTCGCGTCTTCTTGAGCGAATGCGGAGCTTCCAGTGAAGACCGGTGTCGAGAAATCAGAGCCAGTTGCGCCAAACATGACGGCAAAGCTGACCACGCCTCCAAGTACGGTTTTCATGCTCATTCGGTCTTGCCTCCTAATGTGCGGCTGTTATGCCGCGGTCGTTATTTGAATTGGCTTATTGCTCAAGTTCGAAGGTGATAACCACCTGGTTTCCGGAGCGTCTGGCAGGTCGGCCATCGACGATTTTGGGCTTGTATTTCCAGCGTGCCAGCGCCCGTTCAGCCGCGCGCTCGAAGTAGCCAGTCGGTTCTGCCGCAACGACAGAAATATCTTCAACGCCGCCACTTTCCGTGATCGTGAAATCAAGTTGCACCCAACCGTTAATACCGCGAGAAGCCGCGCGCTGAGGATATTGCGGTGGAACCCGTACCAGTGGAATGGCATCGCCATCTGTAGGGGCAGCAAGGCCAGAGCGGTCGAGGTTAAGGCCACGGCCCATGGCTGGGGCGTTGATGCCCACGCCGCCGGAATCTGGGGCTGTGTTGTTAGCCAAGTTCATCGGTGGGGGCGGTGGCGGTGTATCAGGTTTGTCAGGACGGTCTGGAACGGCACGGTCTTTGGCCTGAACCGCTTCATCTCGATCAACCCGCGTGAAATCAATGGCCGCGCCTTTAACTTCCTCGGTGATAGCATCCATCCCGTTGTTGATGAGGAAATTCATCAACCAGAACAGGGCAATGGTTACGATGACAGCTAAGGGGATAGATACCCCGATGCGCATAGTGTTGGAATTCATTGCTTACTTTCCCTGTTAGTGGAGGGCCGTCGTTACTTAAGACGATCTCCGGAGATAGTACCTTGGGTCTAGCCCGTTAGTATTTGCCTATTCTTTTGACGTCGAAATAGCTGTGGCCGGAGCTCCAGCTTGGCGAACCTGATCCATAACCTGCATCAGGATACCAGATTTCGACTTTTGGTCAGCCTGTATGACCACGGAACCGAGCGGGTTTTCAGCCAAGAGCTTTTCGACGCCAGCCCGAACGGCCCGGACGTCGACTTCTTTGTTGTCCATCCAGACGGAGTCACCAGGCCCGATAGCGATCAAGATACTGACTCGGCGTTGGTCTTCTGCCGTTTCTGCGTCCGGGCGAATAACTTCAAGGCCAGATTGTTTTACGAATGTTGCGGTGACGATGAAAAAGATCAACATGATGAACACGATGTCGAGCATCGGGGTCATATCGACAGCAGCTTCATCCTTTTCTTTTGCAGCGAGACGAGATGCCACAGTATTCCTCCGTTACCTTATTGAAGCTCAGCGATGGAAACACCGGCCGCGCCTGCGAGGCGTGCCTGATCCATAACGCCAACCATGAGGTTGCTTTCTGATTGGGGGTCAGCCTGGACAACAACAGAGCTGTCAGGGTTTTCCGCAATCAATCGTTCAACGTTGGCACGTACTGCCCGCACATCAATGTCACGACCTTCCATCGAGATGGTTCCGACCTCTGAAATCGAAATCAGAATGGTGACACTTTTTGTTTCGGGCGGTGGTTCGTCAGAATCTGGACGGGTCACGTCCAGGCCACGTTCGTTGATAAAGGTCGCGGTGACGATGAAGAAGATCAGCATGATGAACACGATGTCGAGCATCGGGGTCATATCGACTTCTGCTTCGTCCGCTCCTGCCTTATGACGTCTTGCCACTTAGGCCTCCTTAATAGTCAAGCTCGAGATGGTCAGCCACCTCAAGAACTTCCGTTTGAGCCCGACGGGCCAACTGGAAGCTGAAATAAAGACCGGATAGGGCTGCAACCATGCCCGACATCGTTGGAATGGTGGCTTTCGAAACGCCACCAGCCATCGCACGGGGGTTAGAGGAGCCGGTGATGGCCATGACGTCGAAGACTTCGACCATGCCCGTCACTGTTCCCAATAATCCGAACATCGGGCACAGGGCCACTAGGGTGGCGATAAAGCCAAGTCCCACAGTGGTGTTTTCCCGTACCGTCGAGATCAGCTGATTGCGGACCTGATGGGCGTACCATGACTTGCGGTCCGCACGCGCGTTCCACTGGTCAGTCACCTCTTTGACGATGTGTTTATGAAACACACCGAAGTAGATGAACCGTTCCACGATCAAGGCCCACATAAAGAATGTAATGACCATGATCGCGTTTAGGACCGGTCCACCCTTTTCCAGAAACGATTGAATCTGGCCAAAGATGTCGAACTCGCCGCCCATT
>Ga0055584_100005911_pt1 | contig 11995 bp, 8 predicted proteins | sample OSDHelmetaG_FD_58716 | JGI IMG/M metagenome (GOLD analysis project Ga0055584, IMG submission 58716) | Pelagic marine sediment microbial communities from the LTER site Helgoland, North Sea, for post-phytoplankton bloom and carbon turnover... | ecosystem: Environmental > Aquatic > Marine >... | reverse complement strand
CTTTGAGGGTCACGCTGTTCAGATATGCCATCTGAACCTTTTCCGCCTTGGCCAACACCTTGCGCAGTTTGCAGCGTGACTGAATACGGCAGAGTTCCTGTTCGGCACACACGCATTCCAACAGATGAGTGTTGCGCTCCAGGGTGGCGATCACCTCGCCGACGCGAATGGCGGCCGGGTCGTGAGCCAACTCCAAGCCACCCCCAATGCCCTTGATGCTCCGCGCCCAACCGGTTCGCACGACCTGTTGGGCGACCTTGGCCATGTGATCGCGCGACACGTCGAAAAACTCCGCCACCTCGCCAACCGTGGATCGCTCAGCGGAACCGGCCAGATACATCAGCAAACGGAGCCCGTAATCAGTGTGCAATGACAGTTTCATGCCTATTTCAGTTAAAAAGGAGCCGTTTATACCTGTTTAGCCTAAAGGCCCTTTGTTGATAGGGGAGCCTGCTCGATCGGATGGGCAAAAACACAACGCAATTTGTGCAGATATCACCACAAACGAGGGTTGGTTCAACTGCTCTTGGAGAGCCGAAACTGACTGCACTCAAACCTGAGAGAATCAACCCTACATACAGAAAGAATAGCGATGTTTTGTTATCAATGTGAACAGACTGCCTCCAACAGCGGATGCACCATCACCGGAATCTGCGGCAAGAACCCCGATACCGCCGCCCTACAGGATCTGCTGGTCGACGTGACCAAAGGCGTTTCCAAGTTTGCCCATCGGGCCGGACAACTTGGCGTGCGCAACCGCGAGGTAGATCGCTTCACCATTGAGGCGCTCTTCACCACCGTTACCAACGTCAATTTCGATCCCGCGCGTCTGGGATCAAACGTGCGTGAAGTCGTGCCGATTCGCGATCAGGCCAAGGCGGACTATGAACGCGCCTGTGAGGCGGCGGGCCAGACGCCTGAGACCTTGAACGGCTCCGCCACCTGGACGCCGGATGCCGACCTCGACGGCCTGGTCAAACAGGGCGAACTTGTCAGCATTCGCCAACGTTTGGGAAGTCTGGGAGAAGACATCACCGGTTTGCAGGAACTGCTCATATACGGCATCAAGGGCATCGCCGCCTACGCGAAACATGCGCAGGTGCTCGGCCATGAAGACCCGGAAGTTTACGCCTTCATTCACGAAGGCATGGATTTCGTGACCAAGCCCGAGCCGACCGTGGACGAACTGTTCACCATGAACATGCGTTGTGGTGAGGCGACGATCAAAGTTCTCGCGCTGCTGGATCAGGCCAACACCGAAACCTACGGCAACCCCGAACCCACCGAGGTCCTCTGGGGCTACGTGCCGGGCAAGGCCATTCTCGTCTCGGGTCATGACCTCAAGGACATGGAACTGCTGCTCAAGCAGACTGAAGGCAAAGGAATCAATGTCTATACTCATGGCGAAATGCTGCCGGCGCACAGCTATCCGGAGTTGAAGAAACACAAACACTTCGCCGGTCACTACGGCGGCGCATGGATGCGGCAACGTCCTGAATTCAGTCAATTCCCCGGTCCCATCCTGATGACCACCAACTGTATTCAGGAGCCGCGGGAAGATTACAAGGCACGGATCTTTACCTGCGGACTCGTTGCCTGGCCCGGCGTCGCTCACATTGCGGATCAGGACTTCACCCCCGTCATTGAGGCCGCCCTGGCGGCCCCGGGATTTCAGGACGCCTCCCCCGCGGAGAAGAATCTCACCGTCGGCTTTGGTCACCATGCCGTTCTCGGCGTCGCGGACACTGTGATCGACGCCGTCAAGTCCGGTGCCCTCCGGCACTTCTTCCTGATCGGCGGCTGCGACGGCGCTGAGGCGGGGCGCAACTACTACTCAGATCTTGGCAAGGCACTGCCCGACGACACTGTCTGCCTCACGCTCGGCTGCGGCAAATTCCGGCTGCTCGACGAGGATATGGGAACGCTCGGCGGCTTGCCACGACGCCTCGATATGGGTCAATGCAACGACGCCTACTCCGCCGTGAAAGTCGCCCAAGCCTTGGCGGGTGCGTTCGAAACCGATGTCAATGGACTGCCGCTTTCCATCGTCCTCTCCTGGTTCGAACAGAAAGCCGTCTGCATCCTCCTCGCGCTGCTGCATCTCGGGGTGAAGGACATTCGCGTCGGACCGGCCTTGCCCGCCTTCATCACCCCAGCCGTGCTGAACGTGTTGGTGGAGAAATTCGCCATCAAACCCATCGGCAACGTCGAGGAAGATCTGGAGGCAATGCTCAACGAGAACGCCGCCTGACCAATAGTTTCATAACTGAAACATGCGGAGGGTCGATCGAAAGATCGGCCCGTTTTTGCATGCCTCCACGGATCTGATATGCGGAAGGAAACCAGCGTCAGCGCAGTGCCTTTGCCGCCGCCGCCTGAAAGGCCCGTCGTATCGGCGAGTTGTCGCCGTTCTTGAAGCCGCGACGTTGGACCATCAGGATGTAAATTGTCTGGTTTACCGGATCAGCCCAGCTTTGTGTGGCATAGGCACCACCGTGACCGAAGGTGCCAGGATTCAGCATGGCGGTGACGCCCTGCGGATCTTTCACCACCTGAAACTTGATGCCCCAGCTCATGCCGTCGGTGAAGCCGGTCACGATGTCGCCGGACTGCGTGCGGGTGAGTTCGCGGACAGATTCCCTCGAGATGATTCGTTTTCCTTCCCTGACCCCGCCATTGAGCATCATCTGGTAAAAGCGGCGCAGATCTTCGGCGGTGGAATACAGACCGCCACTCGGTTTCACCGTTCGTTTTGTATCCCAGAGTTCGCCGCGTACCGATCCTACTTCGGTCTCCGTCAATTCCGGGACCTTGTCGCTCTTCAGGTAGGGCGTGACAACGCGGCCAACTTTTTGCATTGGCGGGAAGAAGGTTGTGTCCTTCATTCCGAGCGGATCGAGGATGCGTTCCTGCAGGATGTCCTGAAATCTTCGATCAGAAACAGCCTCCACCACCCGACCAAGCACCATGGTCCCGGCGGAGCTGTACTTCCATTTGCTTCCCGGTTCGAACTCCAATGGACGTTGCGAAATCATCGACACGACTTCAGACAGCGTCGAATGGGCGCGCGGTTCGGAGACATTCGCAATGCCGGCGGTGTGCGTCGCCACGTCCAGGAGTGTGATCTTGCGAGCGGGGCGTCTGAGCCTCAGTTCGTTCCTCGATTTCTGGTCCACCATCCACAGGCCTTTGAACTCGGGCAGATGCTTCTCCACTTCGTCGTGAACATTCAGCTTCCCTTCCTCAGCCAGCATCATGAGCAGAACACCGGCGGTCGGTTTCGTCATCGATGCGATCCAGAACATGTCGTCCTTCCTCATTGGGCGTTTCGACTGCAGGTTTGAGACTCCCATCGCTTCAAAGCTGACGACCTTTCCCTGGTGGGCAACGAGCGTCACTGCGCCTGAGATTTCGCCCTGATCGATGAAGGGTCGGACGGCCTTGCGAACTGCGGAGGAAACGTCGGCGGCGAATGAAGTTGATTCGAGAAAAATCAGGCAAACGATGAAAAATCGCATGGCGCGAGCTTATCGTGTGTCCCGCCTTCTACAAGTTCTGCGCGGCGAGCGACTACGTTTGGTCGACCATCGCCCCCGCTTGATTGAGCAGGGGCAACTGCTTGAGGGTTGCTGTGCCAGTCCTTTGGATGCGTGATCAACGAGTATTCCAATTGCCGATCGTTATCGTTTCTCCGACCTTGTTGCCTCGAAGCTTCGCCCACAGATCGTATCCATTGGGGTTGTAGCCGTTCGGGTCCTGGAATTTGTAGTGCCAAAAATTGTATTGGATCGGGCTGGACGGATCAGTGCGACGAGCCGGGACCTTCAGCAGATAACAATCGGCGCTGTGGGTCGGATCCGTTCCGACAATATTCTGTTTTACAACCTGGTCCGGCCTAAGAGTCAGAAACGCATTCGCTCCGGTGGAATTGCCAAATCCGGCCTTGGCCGAACCAAATACGTTGCGGACCTGTGCCATGCCAAGCTCGTTCGCCGGATCGTATTTCGATCGATACTTGCTGAGTGTAGGATCGCTGGGATTTGTCGGGTCCGGAATGTAGGTGACGCCCGTCAATTCGTAGAACAAGGGATTGAAATTGCTGGCATTGGAATTGTCCGTGGACGGAAACGAGCCAAACGTGCCTTTGTACGCGTCGAGCGCCAGCTGTATTTCGGCCATCTGTGATCGCGTCTGCGCGCGCTCTTTGGCTCCCGTGGTATTTGCCAGCACAGCGACGATCAATCCTGCCAGAACTCCGATTACTGCGATGACCGTCAGCAACTCGACGAGGGTGAAACCGGTCTGGTAGTGAGTATCCTTCCGTCTGGGATAAATGATCTGCATACGCGTCTCCCTGGGGCGTTGGACTGATGTCTACTATGGCCCGTTCATTCTGGTATCGCAACCGGGCAATGAGGAGATCGTGAGCGTCAATGAAACTGAAAAGCGAACAGGCGGGCGTTGCGAAGGGTGAATTCCAGTCGTACGGAATTGTCTGCGAGGGCAGCCAGATTGGCGCCGGACTTCCAGACCACTTCATGGTCGATTTCATCGGCGTTGATCCAGTCGCTGTCTTTCGCCGAGAAGCCGGGAATGGCTCTTCCGTTCGCGTCGAGGAAGGCAACGCGGATTCCGCCACTGCCTTGGGCGTGCAGATTGAGGCGGAGACGGTTGCCTTTGAAACGCAGGGGCTTGGTGGTCAGTTTGCCGCCCGGGTAACCGGCGTTCATCGAGACGAAGCCATCGACGCGTTGAGTGGCGCAGTAGATCCCGCCGAGATCTTTCTTCAGCCATTCGGCGCGGTCCTTGGGATCGCGATCCCAGACGACGGGGCGGCCGTGGGTGTGCGGCCAGCCGACGAAGTATTGGTGGAGTTCGCGGCCACGGCGGATCATTCCCTGCCCCATGCTCACGAGGCGAAGATCCAAGCCGTCATGGTGCCCGGCGCCGACGTAGGGTGAGCGCCAGCGGTTCCATGAGATGCCGTCGCGGCTGGAGGCGAACTGTACGTCGAAGGTGCCGTCGTTGCCGTTCAGGGCGCGGTCTTTCCAATCCGGATTGCGGAAGGTCTGGTAGGCTGCGGGGAACGAAAGGTAAACTCCTGGAGCAAAAGGATAGCGCATGACCGCATTGGTGTAGAGCTGCACGCCCTCAGGATCGCGATCGTCCCGGGCCATGACCGTTGGCAGTTCACGGCTCAGGGTCGGTACCCGGTGTCTGCCCCAGATGTGATGTGGAGGAATGGATTCATCGTGCGGCCAGGGTGCTTCGAGATCATCCACTTCAACCCGGCAGATCGCCCGCACGGGATTCCAATTGCGCGTATAGATCACGTACTTCCGACGCTGCGGATCCCATAGTCCGCAATGTTGACTGTCGGGAACGAATGGCAAAACGCGTCGATCGGGCTCGGTCCAGTGAATGCCGTCCGGTGACGACGCGACATACACACCCGCTTTCTCTGGATCGGGCCAGTGCCGGGAGTAGAGCAACCGGTAACGCTTTTTCGCCGGCGCGTTGGGATCCAGAAACACGCTTGCTTCCACCGCGTGAGGCAACAGGAGATTGTTGTTCTTGCTGCCCTGGTATTCGTTAAGACCCAGGTTTGGCCGCTCCCAATGAAGTCCATCTTTGCTGGTGGCGAGGGCGAAGTGCTTCTTCTTTTCCGCGTCGTAGCTGCCATGGAAGAGCTTGGCCGTCCCGTTGTCATCCACGACGCTGCAGTAGAAGATGAAACTCAGGGCTTCCGAAGGTCGCTCAGGTTTCAACACCCGCTGGATCCGATGAGGTGGGTTCAGCTTTCTCGAGATACCGTGACTGAGGTCAAGATCGACGAGTTGATCGTCGAGGAACAGCTGGCGATCTGATCCGACGTTGATAGGTTCACCGATGTCTGCGAGACCGGTCAGGGGAATGGCCGTCGCGGCGATTCCTGATTGCAAGAACTGACGACGGTTGAAGTGATTCATTCGTTACTTCTTGGAAACCGGAGCGGTCGCCTTGTACTTCGTCATCAGGGCGCGCTGCTTCTCCAGGATTTCTTTGAATTCATCGCTGCCGCGTTCCAGTTTGGCTTTCCGGGCGGCGAGCGCCTTGATCTCGACGGCGAGCGCGCGACGTTCTTCCAATGCCTTCAGCGCCTTGGTGTCGACCTGCTGTACGGCGTCTTCCCAATCATCCGTCCGAAAGACGGAAGCCGGCAAACCGTCGCTGTTGACGAGGTTGGCGCCTTCAGGATTGGCTGCCCAGGCATAGCGAACGGCGACGGGTTTCGAGACCTTTTTGCTGCTGACGGCAACGGTGTCCCGCTTGGTGATCTTCGCCTCTGCCCAGTGCCAGACCTTGTCCTTGCCGGCAATCTCAAAGCGTTTCAAGGGGCCGCTGTCGCGGCTTTTCAAACCGATGCCGGACTGATCAAAGCTCACCTGGATTGCGCCGGCTTTGACTTTGCTCGACCGGAAAAGCGGCCCGGAATAGACAATGTCCCTGCCGTAATCCTTGGCGAGCGCCCAGAGCGCGAGACGTTCACCAACGTCATGTTTGTTCTTCGGATGGATGTCCTTGGCTTCACCGACGTCGTTGATGATGGCCATGCCGGTCTTCGGTGTGGTTCCGAGAACGAGCCGCATGCGGTCCTGCAACAATGGCCAGGGATCATTGTTGCCCGGCTCGGTGGAAGGAGTCCGGTAGTTGGCGAGCTGTACGTAGTAGAATGAGAAATCATCCCGCCAGCGGCCGCGCCAGTCGTTGATCAAGAGCGGCAGGGTCTGATCGTAGGGGACAGCACCGACCTTGGCGTTGCCTTCGCCCTGATACCAGATCGCTCCCTGCATGGTGTAACCGACAAACGGGTTGATCATGGAGTTGAACAGAACGCCGGGTTTGCCTTCGGTATCCAGCGGCCGTTTGGGGATGGCGGGTTTTCGCGGGCGACGTTTGCGTTCGGCGGCGGGCTTTTCATTCCACGCCTTGACCGCGGTCTTCCAGTTTTCGAGCCGCGTTTCGTAAACGGCCTGCGCCTTCACCGGGTCGTAGTTCTGGTCGGCGTAGACGGTCGCCTCCACCAAGGTCTTCGTTCCGGGCAAGGTATTGAGGGCCTTGCGGCTGGTGAAGGTCTCGACCGGTTTACCACCCCAGGCCGACTTGATCACGCCGATGGGAACCCCGAGATCTTTGTGGAGTTTGCGAGCGAAGAAAAATGCGACCGCGGAATAGCCCGGCACTGTTTTCGGACTACACGGCGACCACGCACCTTCGATGTCATCCTGCGGCTCTACCGCCGTGATCATCGGGGCGTTGAAAAATCGGATGAGCGGATGATTCGCCTTGGTCATCAACTCCTCGTAGGCGGGCACGCGTCCCATGGGGAAAACCATGTTCGATTGTCCGGAGGCAAACCAAACCTCCCCGACCAGCACATCCCTGATCAGGATCGTTTTCCCAACGGTGGCGATCTTCAGAGTCAAACCTTTGGCGTCGGCCTTGCCGGTCAATATCCTTCCTTTCCAAACGCCTTTGGCGTTCGCCTTGAAGAGTGTGGCCGCACCATTGAAGGCCACGGTGACCTCCGCACCAGGATCGGCTTTGCCCCAGATGGAAACCGACGCATGGCGTTGGAGCACCATGTGGTCGGAGAAGAAATGAGGAACGGACAATTCCGCCAGCGCGGCGGCCGGGGCGAGCGCGCTGAGGGCAAGGACGAGAGAAAGGATGCGTATCATGAGATACGCCAGTTGTCCGTCACGTTCCCACTGATTTCAAGAACTCAGCATTTGGCCGCCGGTGCCAAGGTGAAGGCTCTGCCTTCATCGGCGGCAAAAAGCCACCGCTGAGGGCGGAAATGCAACCCTCCCAAATTATCACGCGAAGATTCTCATGCGGTGAGTGCACGTTTGAGAACGCCCATCGTTTCGGCCTGCAGTTTCAACACCAAGTTTCGGGCGGACTGGGTTTTTTCGCGGGCCAGTTTCGGATTCTTGGCGACCGACAAAACAGTCGGCGCGACGCGCCTCACCTGGTCCTCGTCATCGAGATCGAAGAGCCAGTCGTTGAGGCCGATGTCGCGCCACATGGTTCCCTTGCTGGTCTGTTCGGCCCAGCGGCAGATGAGGGCCGGGATGCCATTGCCGATGCACATGATGGCGGAGTGGAGTTCGTTGCCGAACAATCCGGCACTGCGACGGTAGACGCTCAATGCCTCGTCAGTGAGCCAGTAGTTGCTCCGCCAGACGACCCGCTTCTTTGCGTCCGCCGGCAGTGGATCCAACAGCATGTCCTTGCTGATCTTCATCTGGGTCATGTCTTCCGGGCACAGCAAGACTTTCAGGTCGGTCTCTCGAACGACCCGGATGATGGCGTCACGCAGGGGAGCATGATCATGTTCCATCATCTCTTCGTTCCGGGCGGCCTTGATGGGATCTTTGGCGTAGTTCTTTTCAGGAATCGTCCAACCGGGCGTGTAGCGCGCGCGGGGAACGCAGCACATGAACTTGCCGGATTGCAGTTTGTTCGCTTTCAGAAACGCCTCGGCCCTGGCGTCGTCGCGAACATCGCAGGCGAAGGCGCCATCCGGACCGAAGGCCATCACGGGAGCGCGACAACCCATCGACTTGGCGAAGCGCATCGACTGGGAATCGCGGAAGTAGACGAAGCGCGCCTGATTCAGGACTGCGACCGAGCGGGCAGTTTGTGCCGGTGGATCTGGCGCAGTCTTCCAGGATTGCTTAGGGGCAAAACTGATGCCGTAGACTCCGAAGGGTTTGCCCTTGGATTTGGGCGAGTTCAGCCACTGCACGACAGAGCGCTCCGCCACGAAGTTGGCTCCGGAGCCGTGCAGGAAGAAGTCGCAATTGGTAAACGCCTCCGCCAGGGCCTTGTTCCCCTGTACGATCTTGAGTTTCGGAAAGCGGTGCAACAGCAGTCTGTCCACGCCGTTGTCGACCCGACTGGGCCAGAGGTAGATCTCGACTCCAGGAATGAAATCTTCCAGCAAACGCAACACTCCAGGCGTGTGGGCGATGTCGCCGATGTTGACGGTCTGCCACGAGGAGCGAAGGAGAATGCGGGGCGCACGGTTTGCCTTTGCTGCGTCGCATCGAATCGTCGCGGCTGTGAGCGCCAGCAGGTGGAGAAAACTGCGGCGGGATGGCGTATCCATCTGGTCTTTCATGGTTTCGGATATGATGGGCGGGCCAGTCTCATTCGCCGAATTCGCCATGGCCACCGAATTTGTTGCGAACGTTGGTTCCGAATTGCTTGAGGGCTTCCCTGAGAGAAGCGAGAGTCTCGTCGGTGGATTTGCCGGTGGCACCGCGGGCGGCGGGAATGATGGTCTGGCACTCGTTGGTGTCCATGAATCGTGCCGCGTCGAGGATTCGGGCCTCGTCCTCGGCGGGGATCGCGAGGAATCCGTGTTTGTCCGCGTGGATCAATTGGCCCGATTGAACGGTGGTGCCAAACACTTCCTCGGGTTCTCCCCAGTGGACGACATGACCATAGCCGTGGCCGACACACAGCCGGCGGGCCAGGGCCTTGAAGCCGGCGTTCATCATCTCATCGAGATCGCGGATACAGCCGTCCGTGATGGTGCCGACACAACCGAGTGCACGGTGGGTGTTGCTGTTCACTTCACCCCAGAAGGATCCGTAGAAGGGGGCGCCATCTTCGTCCTTCACGATGGCGATCTTGGGTCCCTCGATGCCGGCAACGTATTCGAGGTAGCGCAGCCAGTTCGTCTTGTCGGCCGCTGATTGAGATTCCTTGCTCCGGGCACGATAGCGAACGGTCACGGCGCGGCCGATCATCGGACCCATGTGCGGCATGAAGTCTTGGGTCTCTTCCCGGTTCACGCCGGAATTGGCCACGTCGTGGGTGGTGATCTGTTCCCAGCCGTTGAAGAGGGTGGGGGTGTTCCAGCGTTTCAGCTCGAGGAGATCAGAATGCGTGGGATGAGAGTTTGGCATGCAATGAAGTTTCGGTGAGTCTAGGAGCTTCTCCATGCGCATCAAGTTGCTTGTCATCACAGTTGTCGCGGTCTTCTTCTGCCTCGAAGCAGATGCGGCTCCCATCGCCACCGTCAATCGCGAGGTCTATCTGCCCAACAAGGAATCCGGCAGGGCTCCGTGGGTGTGGGTGTACACCGGCAAGCCGGGTTACCGGGAGGAGATCCATACGATCTGGTCGCATGAAGATCAGAAACGCGGCTTTGGCGATTCACCGACCGATCCGCGCCGGCGAATTTCGCACAATGACGGACAGACGTGGACGGCGCTCAAACCGTTGCCGCCGATGATGGAGTTCAGGGACAAGGTGTCGGTGCTCGATTGGAAGTTCTGCGGAATCCACGACCCGGTCTCTGATCGGCATGTTGCGTTGTCCATTCTGCACGTCCGTGACATGCGCCAAGGGCCGCCGCGCCGGATCTACAATCATTCGTTCATCCGCACTTCGAGCGATGGTGGCACGACCTTCGGTGCACCGCAGCTCCTCCGCTATGAAGGCGGTGCTGGTTATGATTCGAAGAATGTGCTGAATCCGTCTTTCCTCACCAACAACACGGCATATCCCGGTCAGTCGATCTTTCGCCACAGCAACGGGAGCCTCATTGTGCCGGTGATCAACGTGCGAATTCCCGGCGACGTTGAAGACAAACCGCTGGGCCGTACCGTCTGGCCGACCGAAGGAACGAGCGGTGGACTCTGCCTCGTCGGCCGCTGGAAGCAGAAAACGAAGAATTACGATTGGAAGGCTGGCAAGCCGGTGTGGCTACCTCGCGAGACCGCTTACAACGGACTGTTGGAACCGGACGTCGTCGAGTTGGGTGATGGTCGCGTCCTGATGGTGTTCCGTGTGACCAAATACAAGGACGGTCCGGCCTACAAGTGGATCAGCGTGTCAAAGGACGGCGGATTCACATTCACGCAACCGAAGCCGTTCAGTTACAGCTCGGGTGAAAACTTCTATTCGACCAGTACGTTCCACCGGTTGTTCCGCAGTTCGAAGAACGGGCAGCTCTATTGGATCGGCAATATCGCTCCGGAGAAACCCACCAATCCGGGGCACCCGCGCTATCCGCTGATCATCGGTGAAGTCGACGAACAGACGCTGGGGCTCCGAAAGGGAACTGTCACCCAGATAGACACACGTCGTCAGGGCGAAGGCAAAATGATGCAGTTGTCCAATTTCTGGATGGCCGAGCACTCCAAGACCCATGATCTGGAACTCTACCTGACGCGTCTCTACGAGAATCCCGACGAACTCTTCACCGCCAACTGCTACAAATACACGCTGTCGTTTCGTTAGCAGATGGTGTGGTGGAGAGTGTAAGCGGATCGTCCGAGGGCGCTTGCCCGCCGATCACTTGCCGAGCGGATACAGGTCCAGACGCCGGTAGAACAATTCGGCATTGTTCGATTGGATGAGGATCTTGCCGGACATCGGATCGGCTTGCTTGCCGTCGACCATCACGCGGCCATTGACGGAGAGCTTGATGCGGCCATTGCGATTGATGATTTCGATCGTGTTCCATTCACCCAAGGGTTTCTCGATCTCGTCGGGACCGCGGAAGCCGAGCTGGTTCTTCCATTCGCCTTTGCCCGGCCGGTCGTAGCGCTTCACCCCACTGGTGCCACGCGCGGCAAGGTCGGCGCCGCGGATCAGGCAAAGATCGCCGGTGCCCCCTTCGAGCAATTGGCATTCTTGTGACTTCATGAAAAGCACGTCGTCGCCGGTCGCATTGAAGAAGAGTCCGGCATCACGGCCGCGGCCTTTGCCGTCCCAGGTTTTCTTGCCCCACTTGAATTCGGCGACAAGGCGGTAGTTGCCGTGGTTCTTCTTCGTGGCTAGATAGCCCATGTGCTGACCGCTCACTCGTAGGACGCCATCCGTGAAGGTATAAACCTTGTCCGGATCCTTGTTCAGATCGGGCGCCTTCTTCCGGTCAGCCGAATTGCGGATGAAGGTATAGAAGCTGTCGAGATTCTTGCCGCCCAAGAGG
>Ga0055584_100005910_pt1 | contig 11996 bp, 11 predicted proteins | sample OSDHelmetaG_FD_58716 | JGI IMG/M metagenome (GOLD analysis project Ga0055584, IMG submission 58716) | Pelagic marine sediment microbial communities from the LTER site Helgoland, North Sea, for post-phytoplankton bloom and carbon turnover... | ecosystem: Environmental > Aquatic > Marine >... | reverse complement strand
GCATCAATTTCGTAGTTTCCTGTGATTTGTGCCTGAGATGACATGGCAAAGATTAGACCAATTGCAAAGGTTGCGATCGCTTTAATTCCCATGATTTCTCTTCGTTTTAAGTAGTTTGTTTTCATGTGCATTTTTTATATAAGATTGTAAATATAATTTTATTTTTCAAAAGTGGGATTATTTTTTTCAAAAATCAATCAAAATGCGTGGAAATATTACAAATCTTGTAGTGCTATTTACAGTTTCAACAGTATTTTGTTGATTAGGTCAAAGGAATATCCTTTGGAGACCAAAAACACCCGCAACTTTTGGGTATGAATATAATTCTTAAGGTCTAAGGATTTAGATGCAATGAATTTATTGGCCAAATAGTTCGCATTTTTTTGAAAATCTACAGGCGAAATTTCACCAATAGATTTTTCTATGAGTCTTTGGCCAATTTGCTTCTTGCGCAATTCAATTTCAATTTTAATGGGACCCCATCTTTTTTGATTCATTTTGCTTCTTGCAAATAACATGGCAAAGCGCTCTTCGTTTAGAAAGTTGTTTTTAATCAAATGAAGCATTGCTTCATCCACATCAATCCGAGCAATACCCATTTTTTGTGCCTTGAGTCTCACCTCTTGATGACACCTTTCTTGATAAGCGCAGTATTTTTCTAACTTGATGAGATGTTCTTTTTCACACATGCAGCACTATGGTTAAATACCCGTTAAAATTATTCTGAAATACTCAGCCAGTACTTAGCTGTTCATAGACATTAAGAACTCAACATTGTCTTTGGTTCCGCGCATGTGTTGAAGTAGATTATTCATGGCTTCTTCACTATTCATATCTGCTAAGAATTTCCTAAGAACCCACATGCGTTGCAGCGTGTCTTTATCTACTAGTAAATCTTCACGTCTGGTGCTTGAAGCTGTGATGTCAATGGCTGGATAGATTCGCTTATTGGATAACTTACGATCCAATTGTATTTCCATATTACCGGTTCCTTTGAATTCTTCAAAAATCACTTCATCCATTTTTGACCCGGTATCGATTAAAGCAGTTGCTATAATGGTTAAAGAGCCGCCATGTTCAATTTTTCTAGCTGCACCAAAGAATCTTTTTGGTTTATGTAGCGCATTGGCATCAACCCCACCAGAAAGAATTTTACCACTGGCTGGTTGAGCTGTATTATAGGCCCTAGCCATTCGAGTAATTGAATCCAATAGAATGACAACATCATGCCCGCACTCAACCAAGCGTTTTGCTTTTTCTAAAACCAAATTGGCCAACTTTACATGTTTATCGGCAGATTCATCAAAGGTACTTGCGACCACTTCTCCCTTAACATTTCGGGCCATATCAGTCACCTCTTCAGGGCGTTCATCAATAAGCAAGATCATGAGGTAAGCTTCAGGATGGTTTTCTGCAATGGCATTTGCTATATTTTGAAGAATCATGGTTTTCCCGGTTTTGGGTTGAGCCACAATTAATCCTCTTTGTCCTTTACCTATGGGTGAAACAAGGTCAACAATTCGCGCAGTGTAATTATCTGCTCGGTTTACTAAGTCAAATTTTTCCTGCGGAAACAAAGGGGTTAAATGTTCAAAAGATACTCGATCTCTTATTTCATGAGGCGTTCTTCCATTTACATAGTTAATACTCACTAATGCAAAGTATTTTTCTCCTTCTTTAGGAGGTCTTATGGTACCTGCAACGGTATCTCCTGTACGAAGACCAAGGTTACGCACTTGATTGGGCGCAACATAGACATCATCCGGAGAGGGTCTATAATTGTAATCTGACGAACGCAAGAAGCCATAACCATCTTGAATTACTTCCAGCACTCCTTGACTTTCAACAGCTCCTTCTAATTCTAAAAAGGCGAGCAATTGTTCTGCTTTTTCCTTTTTTTCTTTTCGCTCACGTTCTCTGTCTTGGTGCGTTGGTCCAGAGTGGCGTTCTTCTTTTTTCTCTCCTTTATTCGATTTGAAATCGTTAGACTTATCCTCGTCTCTGTTATTCTCTTTTTTAAATCCCTCTTTCTTAAAACCTACTTTTGGATGTCTTGGTTGGTTGTTCTTCTCGGGATGATTTACCCGGCTGCGATTGTGTTTATCTGATCCCAGTCGCTCTGATCCAGATTTCTCTGATTTGGGCTTTTCAACTCCAGCAGGTTTAACTTCGTCTTCTTTTATAGATGGTTTTTCAGAATCTTTATTCGAGGCCAAAATCAAGTCGATGATTTCTTTCTTTTTTAGTTTTGCCGCGTTTTCTATTTGATAATCTTCTTTTGCAATGGTTCGCAATTCAGATACCAATTTTTGGTTCAAAGCTTCTTCAGATGCCATTAAGTTTTGGTTTGTGAGTTAATTATAAAAAGAGATGAGTATTATCTAGGTTGATAGCAACCATAGACGAGGGACAAATTTAGTATCATATTTGTCAAAAGCAAATTTAAATTTATTTTTCATTGCCATGCACAAACTGAGCATAATTGCTTAATAAGTCATAGAATTCGGTTCCAAAAGCTCTAGATAAAGCTTCTTTTGAGAATTTGTAAATGGGCATTTGCAATCGATTCCCTTTTTCGCATGCATCATTGCAAATATCCCATTGATGATAATTTAAGGCTGTGTAATCGCCAACCTGACTTACACGTATTGGATATAAATGGCAACTAACGGGTTTTTTAAATCCGAAACCATGGGATGCATTGGCATGCTCTATACCACATGTAGCTATACCGTTTTGATATTGTACAAAAACACAATCACCGCTGGGCAGACAAGCCGTTTCTATTTGTTCATCCCGAGTTTCAGAGAATCCATTGGCTCGGATAAATTCAACTCCCTTTGGATCTATGAATGGTTCTATTGCAGATAAGTTATTTTGAATGGTATTCACCTCTTCCGGCTCTAAAGGAGCGCCAGCGTCTCCCTTCACACAGCAATTCCCTTTGCATTTAAGAATATCACAAGCAAAGGATTTTTCGATAATGTCTTCGGAGATCAGTTTGTCCTCTAATAATATCATTTAGATACTTTTTGATTAGTGTAGAACTCCTTTTCATAGAGGGGTCCAAAATCGTATAGCGGTTCAAATTCTTCATTTGCAAATTTAGCAGTGCTGGGTTCAAATAAGTTTGCTGCATGCAATGCATCATCTTTCAAATAAAGGTGTATTGGGCTCAATAAGGCTTCTGCTTTTTCTGCACCAGACCCAATGATAATAGATGCGGAATGGTTCAATTGCGTTTGAACCAATTCATCCGTTAAATCCAGCACAGCTGTTTTTCCAATGCGGTCTTTATCTAGACTATAGGCAGTTGCAAAAACATCATTTCTTCTCGCATCGGTAAGACAAATAACATGCTTGAACGCTTTGGTATCGTTAGGTAAAGTTGGATTAAACAACATACCGTAATGGGTAGGTATACTAATCAGTTTGGCTCCTGTAGCAATGGCCAATCCTTTGGCTGAGCTTGATCCAATGCGCAGCCCGGTATACGATCCAGGTCCAGAACTTAAAGCAATGGCATCTAAGTCGCTTGGTTTAATATGTTGTTCTTGGAGTAATTCCTGTATCAATAAATGAAGTATAGAACTATGTGAATTGGCTTGCTTATTTATCTTAGAAGCAATAACGCGCGATTCATTGAATAGGGCTACACTGCAAAATGCACCAGTTGTTTCAATTCCTAAAACCTTAGGCATGGCGCGATGAATAAAACCAAGACTGATGGATGGGCTTTAACATATGGGTAAGGGCATTTCCAGTTGAAATGGAAAGGTCAACAAATAAATCTTCTGCAGAAATTTCACCTTTCGCAATTTGTTTTTGAATGACCTGTTTAGTGTAGAAGTTCAGGCGCCCTAGTCTATAAACACCAATGATTAAACGATTAAAAAGGTCAAGGCTATATTCTGTGTTTATTTTTTGCAATACGTGGGTGCATTTATCAATGCTACATCCACTTGCCTCAAATATATTCTCATCTACAGAGATTAAAATATAATGTCCTTCTAGTAGGGTGTATTTTGCATGCAGCGCTTGACCATGCGAACTCCAATCGGTTACAAAAGTCTGTAAGGTGTTTTCAATTTCTTTGATCTGTTGCTCATTCAGGGATCTTTCAAATTGATATAACCAAATGCGTTGATTTGGCCGAATAAAATGCGATAGTTCACTGAATGAAATCATAAGTCAGCGGCTTTCACCACAAGTTCTGCTATGTCAATAACTTCTACTTCCTTTTCTTTTTCGAAGTGTTTTACTCCATCACTCATCATGGTCATACAGAATGGGCAATTGGCAACAATGGTAGTGGCTTTTGTCCCTAATGCTTCTTCAGCGCGCTCAACATTTATTTCTTTATCTCCTTTTTCGGCTTCTTTGAACATTTGGGCCCCTCCAGCACCGCAGCAAAGGCCATTGCTTTTGCATCTTTTCATTTCAACTAATTCCGCATCTAAACGTTCCATAACTTGGCGGGGTGCTTCATATATGTTGTTGGCTCTGCCAAGATAACAGCTGTCGTGATAGGTGATTTTTTTACCATTAAATGCTCCACCTTCTATAGACAATCGATCGGTATCGAGTAAATTTTGGATGAACTGGGTATGATGTTGAACCTGGTAATCGCCCCCCAAAGCAGGGTATTCATTTTTTAATGTATTGAAGCAATGTGGGCAAGTGGTCACGATATTTTTGATTCCATAGCCATTGAGAACAGCAATGTTATTCATTGCTTGCATTTGAAACAAAAACTCATTTCCTGCTCTTTTTGCAGGGTCACCTGTGCACCCCTCTTCGTTGCCTAGAATAGCAAAGTCAATATTACAATGATTAAGTATTTTAGCGAATGCTTTGGTAATTTTTTGTGCGCGTTCATCAAAACTGCCTGCGCAGCCCACAAAAAAAAGCACTTCAGGTTTTTTCCCTTCAGCGGCATATTCCGCACATGTTTTTATTTTAAAATCTAAGCTCATATTATAGACGACTCCAAGGAATTCCTGCGAAAATTAAGATTAATGCTAGGGTGTAATAAATAACAACAGTTTGATTAGGGTTTATGGCTTTTTTCGATTTGCTATACCCCATATGTATGAGTATCCATGCCACCAGCATCAGTATCAAGTGTTCAATTGCAATTACTCTAACTTCTGCATCTTTCATTACATTAAGATCTGGGTTGTTAAATGCCTTGAGGCCAAAAGGACTAAACGCAATGTATAATACCATGCCAATGGCGAATTGAATGTCAATTACAATTAGGTGAACAAGGGTTAATGTTTTTTGAAACTTTGACCACGGTTTTTTGGTAGTCAATCCAATAAAGGAAACCACAACAATTATAATCAACAACAAAAGGATTAGGTTTCGATTATGGCTGTGGAATGTTTGAAGTATTTGAACCATTTTTTATTACTTACTTTGCGCAAAGTAAAGATTTTTTTGGGATAATAAATGTACTCCAAAGCAGTTCAATCAAGGATGTGGCAAGATATTAGAATTAGTTATAGTAAGAAATGCATATTTAACTGCAGTTTCAAAGGGTTTACAGCTGTATCGTTTGTTAAACAGTCAAATTTATTTCTTGCGAGTGTCCATTAATATATACAGAAAAAGGAGGAAATTATGAAAAGAAAAATTACACAACTAACTATTTTAATGAGCCTTATTTGTAGCCAATCCATGGCGCAGAACTGGCTTGGAAACACTTTCAGCAATTATGCAGGTTCAAACGGTGTTTATTTGAACCCGTCAAGTATAGCTGAATCAAAATATGCCTATCACCTAAATTTATGGGGACATGGCGCGAATATTTATAACAATTATTTGAATTATGAAGCTCCATTTGGGATCAGAGATTGGGCTCAAGGAGATAATAGTACCTATACAAATTCAAATGGAAATATTGCTTTTAATCAAGCCTGGTTATCAGAGATGGATAAAGCAGGGACGAAACAAATTAGTTTAACAAGAGATATTCGTTTGCCCGGCTTTATGTTTCCAGTTGGGCCCAATGCCAATATGAGTATTAACCTAAGGCAAAGGTCAGGGGTACAAGCATTTGGAATATCAAGCCCATTTGCACGTGTATTGAGACATGGTATAGACACCAACAATACTAAGTTGTTTGGCGGTGCTGATGGGTTAAATACCAACCAATTGTACTCAACAGGTAATTTTAGTTCCAATGTTGAGAATTACCAGGAACTGGGTATTACCTATGCTGGAAACTGGTCTAAAACAGAAAAGCACACCTTTAATGTAGGGACTACCTTTAAATTAATACGAGGACTAGGAGGAGCTTACTTTAATAGTACAGGAGGGCAGTTTTCAATCAATTCAAGTGATTCGATTACGCTTGTGGGTGGCGATTATGATTATGGCCATACGCCTTACACAAATATTAGGCAACCTTTAGAAAATGATTACCAACTGCTTTATCCTTCTGCTGGAACAGGTCTAGGATTCGATTTTGGGTTAACCTATATGTATAACCCCAATAAATCGAAATACTTTAAACAGGTTGGCTGCAATGAAAATGAAGAAAGAGATAATTATCTTATTAAAGTTGCCGCTGCGGTAAATGATATAGGCTTTATTAACTATAAAGATGCTCAGAATTTCTCGAAAACAATGACAATCAATGGGCTAAGAATCAATCATGGTTTAGTTGCCTCATTTAATAATACTGCAGTGGATGGATTCGATACATTTAATGCAAGCACAGTGAACAAACTTGGGTTTACGCAATCTACTGGGTTTGTATCTCAGCTGCCGACAGCATTAAACATGAGTCTGGATATCAGAGCAACAAAACGATTCTTCGTAGGTGTAAATTGGAATCAAGACTTGAAGAAAAACACTGCAACGGGAATGAGAGCAACTTCTTATTTGGCAGTTTTACCTCGTTTTGAGTACAGAGGGTTTGAATTGTCCACTCCAATAGTTTGGGGTCAGAATTACCAAGACTTAAACATGGGTTTATATGCGCGTTTGGGTCCATTCTTCTTGGGGTCAGAAAACATTAATGGGTTGTTAAATAAGGTTTCAACAAGTTCATATAGTGGGGCAGATATTTATGGCGGTATTGCGATGGGTATTGGTCATTGTCCATTATGGGTTGAAGAAGAGTATGACGAAGAAATCGTAATGACAGATACTACCATTCACGAATTGGATACGATCCGTGAGGAAAGAGTAAATACATTATTAGAAAATGATACTATTCGAATTAAAGAGATTATCCGACCAGACACAATTATTCAACGCGTAATTGAAACAAGAGTTGACACTGTTGTGGTAGAAAAACTGGTAACTAAAGAAGCGGTTAATGAGGAAGTGGCAAGACGAGAAAGAACAGTTGCAATGCGAGAACGCAATGTGGCTGAACGTGAAAGATTGGTTTCAATCCGCGAACGAAGAACGAACTGTGTTCAATGTGAGAAGGACAAAGCTGCTTTAAAAGCTAAAGTAACACAGCTCGACAAAATTATTGTTATTCGAGAAGCAAGAATTAAAGAGTTGGAGAGGGAAATTGCAGTGTTAAAATCTACCGTAAAAAGATCCGATACAATTCGTATTTCAGATTGCGGTCCGAAAATTTATAAAGACAACGAAGGGGTATTATTGGACAAATGTCAATACTTAACTTATACCAATAAAAACCTTTTGAATAAAGTAAATAAATTGGAGGCAGATGTAGTTCGGTTGAAAGCAGACTTAACTAAATGTCAAGTTGAGAAAGATAAGTGCTGTAAGAAAAGTGAATTGGATGAGGCCGAAAGAAAACGAATAGAGGAAGCAAGAATTAAGGCTGAAAAACTTCGTCAGGTTGAAATAGAGGCTGCCAGAAAAAAGGCAGAAGCAGATGCTGCACGTAAGAAAGTAGATAAGGCGAGTCAAGAAGCAGCGAGAAAACGCGCAGAAGAGCAGAGAAGAGCAGCAGAAGCAGCTAAAAAGGCAGCAGATGAAAAGCGTAAACTGGATCTTGAAAAAGCGAATGCTGAAGCCAAAAAACGAGCTGAAAACGAACGTATACGAAAAGAACTTGAATTGAAAAGACAGGAAGAGGCAAAAAAGGCAGCTGAAGCCGCAGCACGAAAACGTGCAGAACAAGAGGCCATTCGTAAAGCACAAGAAAAAGCAAGGCAAGAGGCCGCCAAAAAGCAAGCAGAAGCGTCACGAAAAGCCGCTGAAGAAGCAGCGCGTCAAGCAGCTGCTAAAAAAGCAGCGGCTGATGCTGCTAAGAAGGCAGCCGATAAAGCAAAAAAGGAAGCTGCTCAGAAGGCGGCAGAAGAAAAGCGTAAGAAAGAAGAAGAAGAACGAAAGAAAGAAGAATTGAAATAATAAAAAAGGAGCCTAATTAGGCTCCTTTTTTATTCATACAAATAGTGAAACTGCTGTGTAATATCTGGATGGAGACTTTTTGTAACAGGGCAGGTTTCAGCAGCGCGCTGAAGCACTAATTTTTCCTTTTCATTTAGGGGTCTTGAACACTTAAATGTAATATTTACGATTATTTCACTAATCCTTCTGGGTTCGCTGGCCATAATTTTTTGCACCTCTGCAAAACTACCATCGATAACGTAATCTTTATTTTGTGTAAATATTCCTGCAATGGTTAACATGCACATTGCTAAGGAAGTAGCGCAATAATCTGTTGGTGAAAAAGCGGCTCCTTTTCCTTGATTATCTAATGGAGCATCAGATATTACATTTACGCCGGACCGAATATGAGTTGAATCCGTCCTTAAATTGCTTTGGTATATTACTTTTGAAGTTGCCATGTCTAATGTATCTTTGCGTACTGCAATGATAAGAATTGTTTTTTTACTAATAATTTTTTCTGCAAATGGTATTTCAACCTTTGCTCAGGGTCTGAGTACTCAGACGCACCGAACTATTGGGGTAAATATTCATACCACAGGTTGGGGGGTAAATTATGCTCATTTTTATAATAAACCTAAAGGGAAAATAGATGGTTTAAATTTTGATTACATGACTCAGAATGTTTTCGGTGAGCGCAAAGAAAACAGAGAGACTATTGCCAATTCCAGATTGGTTATTAATAAAATCAATCAATTATACTATTTAAGAGCTGGGGTTATTAAAAGATTCGAAATGGGAGTGCGCCAAAATAAATCGAATATTGGTGTAAATGCTTTGTTGAGTGCAGGTCCTCTTTTGGCTTTCTATAAGCCGGTATATGTTCAGTACTCAGATAGTGACAGCGCTGCTATTGGCATCAGTGATGTTCGATATACTCCAGCGGTGCACAGTGCCTCACAAATATTCGGAAAATCTTCTTTTGGAACTGGCATAGGACAAACCAAAGTAAAAATGGGGGCATATTTTAAAAGTGCACTGCGCTTTGATTGGGGTAGTTATGAAAGCAATTTTAAGGCATTGGAAGTAGGGTTTAACCTGCAATGGGTTAATAATCCAGAAATAATAATTAATGGAATCGACAGACAAGGCTTACAGGCCAATTTGTTTGTAATGATCAGTTTTGGAAAGATAATGGAATAAGCAATGATAGATTTACCCATCATAGAAAAAGCTCCTAAGCGCGTAAAGCCAGATTGGCTTAAAATTGAATTACCTACGGGTAAAAATTACACCAATGTAAGGAAACTGGTTGACCAATATGATTTACATACCATTTGTGAAAGTGGCAAATGTCCAAATAAAGGGGAGTGTTGGGGTGCAGGAACTGCCACTTTCATGATTTTAGGGAATACCTGCACGCGAAGTTGTTCTTTTTGTGCAGTTGCTACCGGCCGACCTCCTGAGTATGATGAGGATGAGCCCTATCGAGTTGCAGAAGCGGTTCGATTAATGCAAGTAAAGCATGCTGTGATAACATCTGTGAATCGAGATGAACTGAAAGATAAGGGAGCAACGATTTGGGCTAAAACCATACGAGAAATAAAAAAAGAAAGCCCAGGCACTACCATGGAAACCTTAATACCTGACTTTAAGGCATTATGGGATTACTTGTATTTAGTGATTGATGAGCAACCGGAGGTGGTGAGTCATAATATGGAAACGGTTGAAAGGCTTTACCGCATTGTGCGTCCACAGGCTAAATATGAACGAAGTCTCGAGCAAATAAAGCGCACCAAAGAACGCGGGCTTAGAACAAAAACAGGCATAATGCTTGGTTTGGGCGAAACGGATGATGAACTTTATAAAGCCATGGATGATTTAGTGGCCAATGGATGTGATGTCTTAACGCTTGGGCAATATTTACAACCCACGAAACAACATTTAGAAGTGAAGGAATATGTGCATCCCGATAAGTTTGCTGCTTTCAAAGAAATTGGCTTGAATAAAGGGTTTGATTTCGTGGAAAGTGGTCCCTTGGTGAGGTCAAGTTATCATGCCGAAAGACATATTTAAGGTACCGCATATAAATTCAAAGTAAGCTTTTGCAAGTTTTGCATGAACAAATTTGAATTTTGTTGTTTTATTTAGATGAAGATTGCTAAATTTGGCAGTTCCATAAGAATTATTATAACGAACTTACGTATGAATAAAAAAATATACACAATCATTGGCGTTACAGCATTAGGCTTGGCAGGAGCATATTTTTTGTCTTTTGACAAAATTTACCAGCCAAGAGAACAAAGTCAATTGGCTCCTGTAACCAAAACACTCGGAGGTCATGAACGATCCATTAAAGCAATGGAAGGCATCAATGAACTACGTGTAAACGAAATTACTGGAGATATTGATTATGCAGCTTACAAAGCAGCAGAAGAAGCAACTCGAAAAGCGCAACTTAGAAGAGTTGGAAAAGATTTGGAATGGGAAGAATTGGGGCCAGATGATGTTGGAGGTAGAACACGAACCATTATTATTGACAAAGATGACAATACGATTATGTATGCCGGTGCAGTTTCTGGAGGGATTTGGAAATCCACAACCAGCGGAACTTCATGGAAGAACGTTGATGATGATATTGCCAACATTAATGTAAGTAGTGGAACTCAAGCTGCAAATGGGGATATCTACTTTGGAACAGGTGAATCAGGTTTTGTTCCGAATGGTGCAGCAACCAAAAATGGGTCTCCTAGTTTTGGAGGCGGAGGAGTATTTAAGTCCACCGATGGTATAACATTTACACGATTAGCGAGCACCAATAATTCTGCATGGACTGTTGTAAATAAAATGGCTGCAGACCCTACCGATGGAAATCGCATTTATGCAGCTTTGGGCGGAGGCTTTTATTATAGCGATGATGCAGGAACATCATGGACACGAACAAATGCAGGAAACTACAGAGATATTCAAGTTACTTCTTCTGGGATTGTCTATACCTTCTCAGGAAGTCGAATTTGGAAGTCTACCGATAAAGGAGCAACGTTAGTACTAACCGGTTTTAATATTCCAGCTAATTCACCAATCTTATCCGTTGGTAGAGCAACCATAGCAATTTCACCACAAGATGAAAATTATATTTACGCATTAGTGTCCAATGGAAATGGCGTAGGGAGTAGTTTCTTTGAAGGTTTAGTGAGATCTACTGATGCTGGAGCCAATTGGGAATTATTAGTTGCTGGTGGACCTACCACTACAGAAATAATGGGTACCAATGGACAAGGAACCTACAATAATATTATCAGCGTGGATCCATTAAATAAGAACAGAGTATTCATGGGCGGAGTAACACTTGCAGAATGGGATAACGTTAGAGGATTTGCGTTCATCGGTTCAAATTTTGCCACTCGCGTAAACCCAAGTTATGTGCATTCAGATAAACATGAAATGGTATGGGATAGAACAGTAACCCCACCTGTATTATGGATAGGAACAGACGGAGGTATTTTTAGATCAGCTAACATGTATGCAGAGCAATATAGATATATCTTTTCTGAGCAAAATAGAGGATACATCACCACACAATTTTATGGTTTGGCTGCAGGAGAAGATGGCACCGTAATGGGTGGCACGCAAGACAACTCTACTTTGCTCATAAATGGAAATGGGAACAC
>Ga0055584_100005909_pt1 | contig 11996 bp, 7 predicted proteins | sample OSDHelmetaG_FD_58716 | JGI IMG/M metagenome (GOLD analysis project Ga0055584, IMG submission 58716) | Pelagic marine sediment microbial communities from the LTER site Helgoland, North Sea, for post-phytoplankton bloom and carbon turnover... | ecosystem: Environmental > Aquatic > Marine >... | reverse complement strand
TCTCCCCGACCAAGAAAGGCGTCTTCAACAACGGCTTCGTTTCCAACCTCATTGATAAACGGGTCCGCCCCGACATCGAGAAACGCACCCGCGGCCACTACCCCGCCGTCACCAAGGCCCTCGAGGTCTGTATCCACGGTCTCAAGGTCGACGAAGCCCGTTCCATGGAACTCGAGCACAACACCATCATGGAACTCGCCAAGACCGAAGCCGCCGGCAACCTCGTTCAAGTCTTCTTCCTCCAGGAACGCGCCAAAAAGATCAACGTCTGCAAAGACGCCAAGCCCCCCCGCATCCAGAACGCCGCCGTCATCGGAGCCGGCGTCATGGGCAGCGGCATCGTCCAATGGCTCACTTCCCGCGGCGTCAACGTCACCATGCGCGACATCAACCCCGAAGCCGTCGCGCGCGGCGTGGCCAACATCGGCAAGCTCTACCAAGCGGGCGTGAAGCGCCGCAAATTCACCGTCACTGAAGCCCGCCAGGGCATGGACCGCGTTCGTCCCGTCGCCACGCCCGTTCCCATGCGGCAAAGCGAGATGGTCATTGAAGCCGCCGTCGAAAGACTCGACCTCAAGATCAACCTCTTCCATCAGCTGGAACAACAGACCAGCAGCAATACCATCCTCGCCACCAACACCTCAGCGCTCTCCATCAGTACCATCGCCAAAGATATGATGGTTCCCGAACGCGTCGTCGGCATCCACTTCTTCAACCCCGTTCACCGCATGCAGCTCGTCGAGGTCATTCAGGGTGAAAAGACCGACCCCGAAGTTCTGCAACGCTCCGTGAAATTCGTCCAACGCATCGGCAAGATGCCCGTCGTCGTCAAGGACAGCCCCGGCTTCGTCGTCAACCGCATCCTTATGCCCTACATGATCGAAGCTGCCCGCCTCTTCGAACTCGGCGCGGACGTCAAAGCCGTCGACAATGCCATGATCGATTTCGGCATGCCCATGGGCCCGCTGCGCCTCGCTGACGAAGTCGGCATCGACGTCGCCTTTCACGTCAGTGAAACGCTCGCGGAACCCTTTGCCGAGTATCTGACGGTCCCCAAGGTTCTGAGTCGTCTCATGGAAAAACAATGGCTGGGCCGAAAGACCGGCCAAGGCTTCTACCGCCATCAGGGCAAAAACTGCGTGCCCAACGAGGACGACATCCGCTTCATGCGCGATGACAAGGCCCGCAACGCCGCCCTCGGAAAACTCCAGAGCCGCATGGTTCTGTTGATGGTCAATGAAGCCGCTCGCTGCGTCGAAGAGGGTATTGTCGAAGGTCCCGAAGACATCGACTTCGCCATGATCATGGGCACCGGATTCGCCCCCTTTCGCGGCGGCCCTCTGCGTTTTGCCGACAACTTCGGTATCGAGAATATCGTCGCCGACATGAATCAACTCGTCGATGGCGGCGAACACCACTTCCGCCCCTGTGCCCTGCTCAACGACATGGCGCAGAACAACAAGACCTTCTACCCCAAGAAATGATGCCTACGGTTTTACAACCAGAACCAGCGATCCAACCCTGCGTAGCAGCGGACGTGAGTCCGCTCAAACACCGCTCTGGAGACCTGGCATGAGCGAACTCACGTTCGCTGCTACGGTAGCTTTTTGAGTTCAAGTCACACAAGACAGATGGAGCAGCATATGAAAACCACCGATACCAAACCTGAAACCACCAACGTGGATGAACAGGGTCCGGCGATCGACACCTCCAAGATGAACGCCGGCCAACGCGCCGCCCTCGAGCTCACCGAAGCCGCGCGCGACGCCGAAACCGCAGCCGGCAGCTACGGCCAATCCCTCTTCATGGGCCGATGCGAAGTCAACCGCATGATGCCCTTCCCGCAACAAAGCCACGAGGACATGGACCAGGGCGACGCCTTCCTGCATCGCATGGAAAGATTCCTCCGCGAGCAGGTCGATCCCGACGAAATCGACCGCACCGGCGAAGTCCCCGACGAAGTCATCAGTGGCCTCGCCGACATGGGCGCCTTCGCCATCAAGATCCACTCACAATACGGCGGCCTTGGCATGAGCCAGACCAATTACTGCCGCGCCGCCATGATGCTCGGCAGCTACTGCGCGAACCTCACCGCCCTGATCAGCGCCCACCAATCCATCGGCGTCCCACAACCCCTGATCCTCTTCGGCACCGAGGAACAAAAGCAGCGCTTCCTACCCCGCTTCGGCAAAGGCGAGATCAGCGCCTTCGCCCTGACCGAACCCGGCGTCGGCTCCGACCCCGCCGCCATGTCCACCAGCGCCGAACCCACCGAAGACGGAAAACACTTCGTCATCAACGGCGAAAAACTCTGGTGCACCAACGGCACCAAGGCCGGCGTCATCGTCGTCATGGCCCGCACACCCGACAAGGAAGTCCGCGGCCGCAAACGCAAACAGATCACCGCCTTCATCGTTGACATGGACACCCCCGGCGTCGAAGTCGTCCGCCGCTGCCACTTCATGGGATTGAAAGCCCTCTACAACGGCGTCGTGAAATTCACCAACGTCAAGGTTCCTGCCGAACACATCATCGCCGGCGAAGGCCGCGGCCTGAAAGTCGCCTTGAGCACCCTGAACACCGGACGACTCACGCTCCCTGCCGCCTGCACCGGACTTGCGAAGAAATGCCTCCAGGTCCTCCGCCAATGGACCGGCGAACGCGTCCAATGGGGCGCTCCCATCGGCAAGCACGCCGCCATCGCCGACAAGCTCGCGCGAATCGCCGCCAACACCTTCGCGATGGAATCCATGACCCTCTACACCGCCAGCCTCGTCGACAAAGACAAACAGGCCGACATCCGCCTGGAAGCCGCCATGTGCAAAATGTGGGGCACCGAAAAGGCCTGGGAGATCGTCGACGAGACCATGCAGGTCCGCGGCGGCCGCGGTTACGAAACCGCCGCCAGTCTGAAGGCCCGCGGCGAAGACCCCGTGGCCGTCGAACGCTGGATGCGTGACTGCCGTATCAACACCATTTTCGAAGGGTCGAGCGAGATCATGCGCCTGTTCATCGCGCGCGAAGCGCTCGAACCCCATCTTAAAGTCGCCGCGGCGGCGCTGAACACCCAGCTGCCCATCACCCAGCGCGCCACGGCGGCTTGGAAGGCCGGCCTCTTCTACGCGGGATGGTATCCGCGTCAGTGGCTGGCCTTCCTCGATGGCGGCCTGCCGACTGTGGAAGGCGACATTCACCCCAAACTCGCCAAACACCTCCGCTACGCCAAAAAGATCACGCGAAAACTGAGCAGAAGTTTGTTCCACGCCATGGCCCACCACGGCCCGAAGCTCGAACGCCAACAAGTCCTCCTGGGCCGCTTCGTTGAAATCGGCACCGAAATCTTCGCCATCAGCGCCACCTGCGCGAGAGCCCAAAGCATGCTCGGCAAAGCCAATCGCGACCCACACGGCGTCGAACTCGCCGACTGCTTCTCCAAACAATCGCGGCTCAAGATCAAAGAACTCTTCCGAGCTCTCTGGTCCAACAACGACAAATCCAACTACCGCGTCGCCCAACAGATATTGGAAGGCAACGACCAATGGCTCGAAAAAGGCATCATCGATTGATGCCAAGAGCGTCGTAGTGCGCGCCAGCGTCTTGGAGTGCGGGTGCTCCTGCACCGCTTTCCTTGAGGCATTGAACAGGAGGAAACAGAGAAAATGGAGAATCCGTCGCTTTCTGATTCTGCCCCCTCTGCCCTCTCCGTTGCTTTCTGTTGAATTCCAGCCAAAGCGACAGAGTGCTGCCGCGTTCAATTGATCAGAAGAGACATTGTCCACGAACCGGGAGATGAGTTCGGGCATGCGAACAATTTTTCGTGCGCAACAATGAAGAGGGCTTCAGCTACGTTTTTCTCCAGCCGGCAACGGAGTCCGAAATCGAACTGGCTGCTGAAGCGATGGAGGGCTACCCAACCGAGTCGATCGGGAACGATGGCTGGCCGAATCGGTTCAGCTGAACACTGCAGTTTTGTTGCGGACGGTGTTCAGAAAATCGACGAAGACCTGATGGTGCTTTGGTGCGATTCCGAACGACCATCGGGCTTCTTCGCGGTTGTAGGCGTACCGCTGCAGTTCCATGTTGGCATCGAACGCGTAGACGCTACTCCAGTCTCCCGCTCCGTAGGAAACCAGGTGGGGGCGTAGCCGAATTTTGAGAACTTTCCAGTGGGATCTGGGATCGAGCCCTCGGGCACGGCGGACTCGCTCGACGAGCAAGTCCTGCAATACCCGCGAACCGACTGTACCCTGGCTTTTCTCGAAGGCTTCCCCGAAGGCGGCTGCCATATGTGCACAACACAGTTTTACATCGCCTTCCTCGAAGTAACGGCGGTTGGTGTGCCAATCCGGGCACGAGCAGGTGTGCTTGGAGAGGTCTACTTTGTAACCGGCGCGACCGCCGTTGGCGGCGACTTGAATCTCAAGATCGACCTGGGGCAGGGTTAAACCTTCAGATTGGACTGCGCCAGCAGGCAGTTCCGGTTCTTCTTGGATCGCGTCCGCCACGTCTGAATGTTGTCGATGGATTTCGATCAGAACACGGCCCAGATACTCGCAATCTTCGTCTGCCAATTGTCCTTTCCCGAACAGTTCGCACAGGTGTTTGAACAGAATGTTGCCGGGCCATGCATGGCGGGCGTCACGATTGTCGTTGAGGTATTCAGCAAGCAATCGGATTTCCTGTTCGGTCAGCGCTCCTGACGCGGCGACGCTGCGTAGCAACGTGATCATTTCGGAATGCGGTCGGTTGTCTTTCGGCAATGCCCAGCCGGAAAGATCCTCCGCAAAAGGAGATCCAAATAGTTCGTCCATCTTCAATTGAATAGTGCTTGCGATCCTTGGCGATCGGTCAGACGCCAGAATAAATACGGAGCAGTAGACGTGGATTCAAGGCGCCAATTCGATTTCGACGGATTTTTAACAATCCTGTAGGTCACTTGCTTGGGCTGCAAGGTGCTTCTCTGATATTGGTGTCAGTGAAGTGCCTACGCTTGGAGGGATCGTCCGCGCCTCACATTTAGTGGATCAGGGCGACTGCGTTTCCAAGAATTCGCGTTCGAAGATCAAAGAACTCTTTTGAGGCTTCTGTTCCAGTGGTGACAAGCCGAACTGCCGACGGGCGCGGAAGCTATTGGAAGGCAACTTCGAATCGCAGGTCAAAGTCATCATCGACCGATTGTCGGGATACGATTGTTCAATGAGCCTTTGGTATTTCCAGAAGGTCTTCCCAAAAGGAGTGACCGGGTGCGGATTTTTCTTTTGGTGAGAACTCGGTCTCGGGTCGAGGTTTTTGGGAATGGATCGGTCCGCAAAGAGATGTTTTTCAAGGGAGACCATTCATGCTTGATGCAATTGGAGCTACTGATGGTCTTGTCGAAGAATCCGTCAAAATCTTCGTCCCAAACCAACACTTCAACAGAGTGTCCTTCGTGAACGATGAAGTCTATGAGTCCATCATGATTACGGTCGAACGACACGACGGAACCCCGGCGAAACTCCTTGAAGACATCATCGTGATCCCGGTCGTAGTGGAGAATCTGTGGCATCTTCCCCATCGCAAACCATCGTCCTTCGAATTTAGTCATCCAATAGTTGGTAGTCTGGAAACTGTTCGCGCCGATGCTGCTCGGAACTATGTTCGCGTCAACATAGGCTTCCATATCGGATTTCATTTGGATTCGATTGATGAAGAATCCAACTCAGGGCTCCCCGGATTCCCGGTCGTAGATGGCCCGGTCCCTCCACAGTCCAGGATCGTATGGTAGCAACGAAATTCCCGCCGTCGTCATTCGCGCCGCTAGATTTGGGCTTGGGCTGAAATTGAATTCGATGCACACGAAACAATTCGTGGTTTTGTGCCCTTCGGTTGACTCCTCAACGGACTGGGAAGGCACGAATGAGCACATCTGCCGAAAAGCCGCTACGATGAGTTCGTCCCGATCGACCAAGCTTGATGCACCAGCCAACTCGTGATCTGGCAAGGGGCGTTGGGGGCGGGAAATGGTGCATCCTCCACCAGAGACGCCGAGCGCGGAGATCGCCACCAAGCTCAAGTAAGGAAGAAAGGCCTGTATTCTTTTCGTAGCCAGATGAGGGAACAAAAAAGCATTTTTGAGACCGTTCTCGTGCGACTACATCCTTACTCGGGCGAGTGAGGCAAAAGTATGGGGTTTGACGTGGACTAGCAATTAGTCGTCGTCTTTGTCATCCTCGTCTTCGTCTTCGTCATCGAACTCATCTTCGTCCTCATCCAGATCCTCATCGTCTTCATCTTCGTCCTCATCGAGGTCTTCATCATCCTTATCTGCGGAGTCGTCTGATTCGGCGATTTCGGCGGCGGTGTTTTCTTTGAGAGAAGCCGCTTCGTCGAGGGTGAGTTGTTCGGGGGGAGTCGTGGCGAGGCCGGGTTCGGCGGTGGAGATGGATTCCGGCCGGTCGACTTGAATTTTGCGGAGTTCGTCGGCGGCGGGGAGTTCTTCCAAGGTGGCGATGCCAAAGTATTCGAGGAACAGGTCGGTGGTGCCATAGAGGGAAGGGCGGCCGACGACTGCGGCTTTGCCGGTCTGCTCCACCAAGCCGCGTTCCAAGAGTTTTTGCATGGTGCCATCAACGGAGACGCCGCGGATCTGTTCGATCTCGGAGCGAGTGATCGGTTGGCGGTAGGCGACGATGGCCATGGTCTCCAGCGCGGGAGCGGAGAGGCGGGCGGGACGTTGTTTCTCACCTACCAAGGTGCGGATCCAAGGGGCGTATTCCGGCTGGGTGACGAATTGCCAGGCACCGGCCACCTGGATGAGGCGATGGCTGTGGGCGGATTCCTCGTATTCGCCGGCGAGTTCGTCGAGGGCCTTGTTGATCTGGTTGGCGGTGGCTTTCTTGAACTCCTGCACCTGTTCGTCGTCCGTGAGCGCGTCACCGGTGCGGAGGAATACCTGCCGCAGTTCCTTGGCGCTGACTGGTTTCTGCGAGGTGAAGAGCAGGGATTCGAGGATGGACTTGAGTTCCATGCTTATTCTTCGTCGGCCGGCGCGGCTTCAAATTCCGAGGCGGGTGCGATCGTGTCGTCGGCGGCGGGAAGTTCGGTCTCTTCGTCCGAATGCATATCCAGCTTGTGGCCGGGGGGCGACTTGCGGATCTCAATGTCGGTAAAGGTGTCGGGTTGCTCGACCACAATGACCTTGAGCTTGATGAGTTCGAGCACGGCCAGAAAGGTCGCGACTACTTCCGTGCGGCTCAAGGCATCTTCGAACAGTTCTGAAAACAGCACCTTGTCGCATTCCAAGACCCGGTTGCGGATGATCTCGATCTTTTCGCTGACGGTCCAGCGGTCGGCAAAAATCTCGCGGGTTTCCTGCGCATCAATGCGGGCAAGGACCTTGTTGACGGCGCCCAGAAGGTCGAAGACGGAAACGTTCGGTCTGACGTATTCGACGGGAAAGTCGGGTTTCGGAGGGTTGCGGGGAAAGACGTCTTCCTGGGCGAGTTCGAGGGTCTTGAATTCGGCGGCGGCGTCCTTGAATTTCTTGTATTCGACGAGCTGACGGATGAGTTCCCAGCGCGGATCCTCTTCCTCTTCGTCCTCGTCGGAGACGGATTGCTGTTCGACCGGAAGCAATTCCTTGCTCTTGATGAGCATGAGGCTCGCGGCCATCACGAGGAACTCACCGGCGACCTCGAGATCGAGTTCGCGCATGAGGTCGATGTAGCGGATGAATTCCTCGGCGATCTGCGTGAGGTTGACCTCGTAAATGTCGACCTCCTGCTTGCGCACGAGATAGAGCAGCAGATCGAGTGGTCCTTCGAAGACCTCAAATTGCACCTTATATTCCGTCATCTTCAGCCCGCCGGAGCGATCCGCAGAATTCGAGAGGTTATCTTCCACGGCCCGGCTTGGCAAACGGTTGGCGTCCGCCTCTTCCTTGGCTTTTTTGCGCTCGTTCGCCTTGTTGGTGAGATCGGCGAGGGCGTCCTGGAAATTGATGGCGGGAGCCGGTCGGGCCAAGGCGATGGACAGAATGTTCTCAACCTTCTCGGAGATGCGGTTGATCTCGGTGTCGATCGACGCAGAAGGTTCGGGTTCGCCCTGGGAATCTTTTTGCGCGTCGGCCGGTGGATTGGCCGGAATTAAAAATTCGAAAACGCCCGGATCGCCGATGGGTTGGCCCACTTGCAATTTGGCCAATGCGGAGGCATCGAGAATGATCAGGGGAAGTTCCAAGGCGTTGGGGTCAGCGGCCGGTTTCTCTTCCTTCAGGAGTGCGGCGATGATCGCATCCTCTTCGGTGACTTCGTCCGTGGGTTCCGTTTCCTTGCCGGTTGACGGATTGCGAGAGGGGCCACGTCCGGCGTCGGGCTGAATGGAGTAGGCGGCAATCGCGTATTCTTCAGATTCTTGGCGGCTGCTCGCGGCGATCTGGTAGTTTGAATCGGGCTTGCTCACCTCGAACCGCGGTGCCGTTGCGATTTCGTACAGATGCAAACCGGGATCGCCGACCGGTTCACCCGCATGGGCAGGATCCGGTTGATAGGCATCCATCACGGGGACCGCTGATTCTTCTGCGGCAGTCGGGAGCGGGAATGGAATGATGGCCGCGGTCGGCTGTTCCGTTTCGGGGGGCTTTGAGGTGGGACGGAATACGGTTCCAATTTCATTGACGCCGGGAGCCCCTACCGGTTCACCCGTATTGAGGGAATTTGGCTGAGGAGGCCTTGCGGGAGTTTCCAATGTCGTAGGTATCGGTTGTTCCTGTGCAATCGGTGTTGCTTGCACCTGCTTGCTGAGTGGCATCCCAGCGATCGTGACTTCGTTCACTCCCGGGGCTCCGATGGGTTCACCGGCATGAACCGGGTCCGGTTGATGCGAACGATTCGACGGCTCCAAAGGGAGTTCCAAAGCGTTTGGATCTGCGGCTATTGGTTCCTCTTCCAAAATCTCCGCGATGACCTCAGCCAAGGGATCAGTCGCCTCAGCTTCATCGGCCTCTTGTTCGTGACTTCCGACCGCAAAGCCCTCCGGTTCCTTCCTCAGACTGGCGGCAATGCGATATTCGGCCTCGTTCTCGCCGGCGCGGAAATCGACGGAGTCGACCGGTTCCGGTGGTGTTTTCGTGACCGTGAATTCGAACACGTCGGGTGCTCCGACGGGCAGGCCCACGCTTTCGTCGATGGTGGCAAATTTTGCCAGCACGATGACGTTTTCCAGTTGGATCAATTCGTCCGGCTTTGGCGGTTTGTTTTTGGCAACAGGTTGTTCAAAATCAGTGAACAGCGTGTCGATAAATCTTTCTGTCGTGGCCCGGGCCAGTTCGGCTTCCAAGCGGCCAATCAGGTCATCCTCCTCGTCGGAATCAGAATGAGCCGGTGGCATGACAAGAGTTGGTGGGGCAGCAGAAGGCGGGGCAATCCGTTGCTTGACCCGAGTGACGATCGGCGCAGGTTGCCAGTCGTAACGGAAACCGAGCAGTTTCTCCCAGTCCTGCCGCTCCAGCCAGATTTCGACGCGGGTCTTGGCGAAGGGACGCGGCGTCGCGCTATCGACATCACCGCTACCGAAGGCTCGCCACATACGGCGAGATACTTCGGCGGTGATTCCCAAAAGCGTGCATAAGATGATTACGCCGTCCATCGCCAGACCTGAGCATAGTCATCTGGCAGAAAATTACAGGCCTTTTTATTAACATTGGCCGGCTCCCACTCTCCGTCCAAATGCGAATAATTGAGGGTTGTCAAAACCGGAAGTGGGCCAAGAATCGTCCCATGAACGCCCCAACTCCTGTCCCCCGGAATTCCCGTCGCGTCTTTCTGAAACAGACCGCCTTGGCATCCGCCGTTGCCGGCTTTCCCGCGATCACCTCGGCGAAGTCGCCAAATTCCAAACTCAACCTCGCCATCATTGGCTGTGGCGGACGGGGCGGCAGCAATCTGAGGTCGGTTCAGGGGACCGAAAATATTGCGGCATTGTGCGATGTCAATGGGCGCAATCTGGAGTACGCGAAGAACAAATACCCCAAGGCGCGGACGCAGAAGGATTTTCGAAAGCTCTACGAAAAATTCGACGATATCGACGCGGTGGTGGTGAGCACGACCGAGCACACGCATGCCTTTGCCACACTTCCGGCCTTGCAGATGAAGAAGCACGTGTATTGCGAGAAACCGCTGACGAGGGATGTTTACGAGGCAAGGGTGATCACCGAAGCCGCTGCGAAGGCAGGGGTGGCAACCCAGATGGGGACGCAGATTCACGCGGGTAACAATTATCGACGGGTGGTGGAACTGGTTCAATCCGGAGCCATCGGGCCCGTGCGCGAATGCCATGTCTGGGTTAGCCGGGCATGGGGTTGGCAGAGTGAGGAAGATGCCAAGAAGAACAAAGATCGCGTATGGTCGTTCGAGACCCCGACGGAGAAAATGGCGGTGCCTGATGATGTTGATTGGGATCTGTGGATTGGCCCAGCCCCGTATCGACCGTATCACGACATCTATTTTCCGGGTCCGAAGTGGTATCGCTGGTGGGATTTTGGCAACGGCACGATGTCCGATCTCGGCAGCCATTGGAATGATCTCCCGTTCTGGGCGCTCAAGCTCGATGCGCCGAAGACGATTGAGGCTTCCGGTCCGCCGCCGCATCACGACATCGCGCCGGCTTCGATGTCCGCGAAATACACCTACGGCAAACGCGGCAAAATGGCACCGGTCGCGCTCACTTGGCACCAAGGCTCAAGCAAACCGGACATCTGGAAGGAAAAAGGAATTCCACAATGGGGCAACGGCGTGCTGTTCATTGGCGACAAGGGGATGCTGCTGGCCGACTACCGCAAGCACGTGTTGTTGCCGGAAAAGGATTTCAAAGATTTTGAAGCGCCCGAGCCGTGGATTCCCAATTCGATCGGTCATCATGCCGAATGGCTGCACGCCTGCAAAACAGGAGCGCCGACTACATGCCACTTCGGATATTCAGGTCCGCTCACCGAGGCGAACCACCTTGGCAATGTCGCCTACCGTGCGCAGTCGAAACTTGAGTGGGACGCCAAGAATATGAAATTTCCGAACGCGCCGCTGGCTGAGCAATACCTGAAGCGCGAATACCGGCCGGGATGGAAGCTGGCTTGAGCGGCAATGCCGTGGTCAGTCGCAGTGAGCGAGCGTGCGTGAGCAGATCTTGCATCTGACGCGGTTGCTCGCACACCCCAGTTGCTACAAACTCCGGAATAATGCTCGACCGTGGTCCTGCGTAAGCGCTAACACGCTGAATGGCCACGCTGGTGTTTGATATCGAGACTTCTGCGGTGCCGGAGGAGAGTTTTGACGAGTCGCAACTCGAATATCTCTTTCGCGCCGCCAACAATATTGAGGATGAGGAGGCACGTGGTGTCAAACGGGAGGAGATCCGTCGCATGTTCAACCTCTGGCCGTTCACTGCGCAGTGCGTCTGCGTTTGCATGATCAACAATGACTCCGGCAAGGGGAAGGTCATTTTCCTGGCGGATGATTTTGATGAGTACGCCGGGGCACGCAACGGTATCGAATACCTTCCGTGCGCCGATGAGGTTGAACTGCTGACCGCGTTTTGGGATGCGGCCAAACACTTCGACAAGGTGGTCACGTTCAACGGCCGGGGATTTGACATCCCCTTCATGTATCTGCGGTCGGCAGTGCTGAATGTGCCGATCACGAAACGCAACTGGTTGGGTTACCGTTTCTCCACCGAACCACATTGCGACCTTGCCGACCAATTGACGTTTTACAGTGTCGGGGGGCGAGATGGTGCCGCCCGCAGATTCAACCTGGATTTTTACTGCAAGGTATTTGGCATCCCTTCGCCGAAAGCCGAAGGTGTCACCGGCATGGATGTGAACGACCTGATGCAGGAGGGCCGCTTTCGCGAAATCGCCGAGTATTGCGTAAGGGACGTGGAAGCCACCGCTGCCCTATACCGAATCTGGAAAGAGCGGCTCGAAGGTCTCAAGTAGCGGCTACTCCAAAAGGTAAATGGGCGTT
>Ga0055584_100005906_pt1 | contig 11998 bp, 13 predicted proteins | sample OSDHelmetaG_FD_58716 | JGI IMG/M metagenome (GOLD analysis project Ga0055584, IMG submission 58716) | Pelagic marine sediment microbial communities from the LTER site Helgoland, North Sea, for post-phytoplankton bloom and carbon turnover... | ecosystem: Environmental > Aquatic > Marine >... | reverse complement strand
GGATACAATTCCATTTTCAGCTTCAACAAAACAAACCGTCGCGTGCGGTTTACCCTGTCCTGCAACTGCTGGTAGCGCCTACAGCCTATCTTAGCGGCCTTTGAAGCTCAACCAAAGAGGTTAGTGGAATCTCAGTTGCCACCGGGCAATGCAAAATGGTAGCTGAAAGTGGATACAGGTCAGAGCAATATGTGAGATCTGGCTTAACTCGAGCGGGAGAAAGACAATGCTAAAATCGATCTCTATTGCGGCAGCAGCCGTGTTCTTAGCGGGTGCGGCACATGCCGACATCACGATTGCAACGGCCGGCCCGATGACCGGCCAGTACGCCAGCTTTGGCGCGCAGATGAAAGCCGGCGCAGAAGCAGCTGTGCGTGATATCAACGCGGCAGGCGGCGTTATGGGTCAAATGCTCAAACTGGAAGTTGGCGATGACGCCTGCGACCCCAAGCAAGCCGTGGCCGTCGCCAACCAGATGGTGAACAAAGGCGTGGTCTTCATGGCCGGCCATTTCTGCTCTGGCTCATCGATCCCAGCCTCTGCTGTCTATAGCGAGGAAGGCATCATCCAGATTTCTCCAGCGTCAACCAACCCAAAGCTGACCGACGAGGGTGGCCCCGGCACATTCCGCGTTTGCGGCCGTGATGACCAGCAGGGCCAAGTAGCGGGCGAGTTCCTGGCCAAAATGTATGCCGGCAAGAACGTCGCCGTCGTTCATGACAAGACTGCCTATGGCAAGGGTCTGGCTGATGCGACCTTGGCAAATCTGGAAAAAGCGGGCGGCAAGGTTGCGTTGTACGAAGCCTATACCGCTGGTGAAAAAGACTATTCTGCTCTGGTAACCAAGCTGAAGCAGAACAAGATCGATGCGCTTTATGTGGGCGGCTATCACACCGAGGCTGGCTTGATTGTTCGCCAGATGCGCGACCAGGGCCTGGCTACCCAGTTGATCTCCGGTGACGCACTGGTGACGCAGGAATATTGGTCGATCACAGGCGATGCTGGCGAAGGCACACTGATGACCTTTAGCCCCGACCCGCGCAAAAACCCAATCGCAGCTCCACTGGTTGAGAAGTTCCGCGCTGAAGGCATCGAGCCAGAAGGCTATGTGCTGTACACCTACGGTGCGGTACAAGCTTGGGCACAGGCCGTGACCAAAGCCGGCTCGACCGATTTTGACGGCGTTGTTAAAGCGCTGAAGAGCAATCAGTTCAGCACCGTCCTGGGCGACTTTGGCTTTGACGCCAAGGGCGATGTGACCGCGCCGGGCTATGTGTTCTATGAGTGGAGCAAGGGCAACTACGACTACCTCAAATAGTCAGCCCACCCTTCTACGTAGTGCTTTTGCGCCCCGGACGGCTTCAACGCCATCCGGGGCGTTTCTTTTACGTACCGCTGGTCGGCAGGCCCGGTATCTGGCTGAGTATGGAGGATGCGAACGCTCCGTCCACGCACATATTCTGGCCAGTGACATAGCCCGAGTCTGGCCCCAGGAAAAACCCGATGGCGTTGGCAATATCCTCCGGCACACCAATGCGCCCGGTCGGCACCAACGCGGTGCGCGCTGAGGCAAGGGCGTTGTCGCGGTAAGTGGTCTCCGTCAGCGGTGTGCGGATCATGCCGGGCGAGACGCAGTTGACCCGGATGCCATCGGCTGCCCATTCCTGCGCCAACACCTCACACAGCGTAATCGTGCCGGACTTGCTCATTGAGTAAGCGCCCATACCCCGGTGCGGGTTCATCCCGCTCATGGAAGCGACGCCGACGAAGCCCGGATTTCCGCCCGCCTCAGCGCTGGCTTTCAGGTGCGGATGCGCAGCCTTAGCCAATAGCCAGTTACCGCGCAGATTGATATTCATCACTCGGTCCCAGTTCTCCAACTCTAGCTCAGCCAGAGGCGCGGGCGAGGTGATGCCGGCATTGCCGACGACGGCATCTAGACCACCGAAGGCCTGCACAGCCTCAGCCACCAGACGCGCCGGCACGTCCGGGTCGCTGAGGTCGCCGGTTAGCACCTGCACGTCCGCGCCGAGCCCCCTCAATTCGTCGGCCAAAGCCAGGACAGCGTCGGTCTCCCGCACTTCGCAAGCAGCGATTTTCGGTGTTTGACCGCGTGCCAGCGCATCGCGTGCCAATTTCAAGCAGGCTGCTCCGCCAATTCCAGGGCTAGCGCCTGTAATCAATGCTCTCATGCTGGATGTATCTCCTTGGATGGGCCCGCTCTCGCGGCATGAAGTTAGCCGGGCAGACTGAGCAGCCGGCCATAATGGGCAATGGGATCGTCCACGCCGGACAGGCGCAGACAGCGCCACAGGCTAGCCTGATTGGCGGTGATCACAGGCCGGTTTAACGCTGTTTCCAATGCTTCGATGATCGCGACACAGCGAAACCCGGTGCCCCCGATCAGCACGGCATCAGCCTCCGCCGGGCAGGCCTCGACGATCTGCCGGTACAGCGGCTCAATCTCCTGAGCTACCGCTTTGCCATGGGCGTATAGGTCTTGTGGCAAGATATGCCGCCATTTCGGGCCGGGATCGTAGCGCAGATGGCCAGCCAGATTGAATCCGAGGTCGGAATAGTATTGGACCGCCGCCGCCACGGCGGCATCGCCAAACCAGGCTGGTGCAACCACGAATGGCCGCTTAGCGCCGACGGCGTTCAGGCCCGCAACGGTATCGGAGCCATTGGTCGTCACCGGCACCTCTGCACCCAGGATTTGCCGCATTTTCGCAACCACGGCTGCGTCCCAACCCTGGCCGCCAACGACGCTACTGGAGGTATGGCCAATGACTATGGCCGAGAGGTGCATGTCCGCGAATTGCCGGCAACCGCGGGCCAGATCGTCGGACAGATCAACGCCCTGCCGGTCTGCTCGCCACGGTGCCCAAGGGGATGGCGCGGTCACTCTGGCAGCGTGGATCGAAACACCGGGCAGCACCATCGCCTGCCATTCGGCCTCGGGCACCACTTCAGAGCCAACGATAAACATGCCGATGCGGGCGCGAGCGCCCCAATTATCCGTATTGAATTCCGGCATTGGCGCGAGCCCCTACCCCTCTTTTTTAAACGGCGAGTAATCCATCAGGATTTCCATATCCTCACCAATTGCTTCCCGCTCTCGGCGCAGGAAATCCCCGACCGCGCGGCGGAAGCCTGGGTGCGGAATCCAATGGGCGCTGTAGGTGGCTGACGGCAGATAGCCGCGCTGGATCTTGTGCTGCCCCTGCGCACCCGCCTCCACCCGTTTCAAACCGTGAGCGATGGCCCAGTCGATGGCTTGATAGTAGCAAAGCTCAAAATGCAGGTGTTTGAAGCGCGCATGCCCGCCCCAATTGCGTCCGTAAATGGTATCCGTGCCAACCAGGTTCAGCGCGCCCGCAACCGGCATTCCGTCCAATTCGCAAAACATCAGCACAACCTTGTCGCGCATGCGTTCCTGCAGCAGACGGAAGAAATCGCGCTTTAGGTAGTCCCAACCCCATTTGCGGTCTGTGGTGTCGCGGTAAAAGCCGTAAAAAGCGTCCCAGTGCTCCGGCTTCAGATCATCGCCGTGCAGCGCCCGGATCGTAACGCCAGTCGCCGCAACGGCTGCACGTTCCTTGCGGATATTCTTACGCTTGCGGGACGAGAGTGCGCCCAGGAAGTCGTCGAACGTCTCATAGCCGTCATTCTGCCAGTGGAATTGCTGGCCCTGCCGTTGCAGAAAGCCGTGCTCGGCCAATGCAGTCCATTGATCCTCGGGAAGGAAATTCACATGGACAGATGAGGCGTCATGCATATCGCAAAGTTCGATCAAACCCGCGGCTAGTACCCCAGTAATTCGCTCCTTATCGGCATCAGGGCGGATCAATAGGCGGGGGCCTGGCACCGGCGAGAACGGTACGCCAACCACCAGCTTTGGATAATACTTGCCACCGGCGTTCTCAAACGCGTGCGCCCAGCCATGATCGAACACATACTCGCCCTGGCTGTGTGATTTGATGTAGGCCGGGACAGCGGCGATTAATTGGCCGTCATCATCCTCTAGCACCAGATGCTGCGGTCCCCAGCCCTCATCCTCCACGGCTGAGCCTGAATCCTCCAGCGCTGACAGGAAGGCATGGCTAACGAACGGGTTGTCCGGCCCAGCACAGGCATCCCAGTCAGCAGCACTGACCTCGGACACGCGGCTGATGATTTTAAGGGTAACAGGGGTCTCGCTGCCATCAGGCATGGTCATCATTCCAGTGGGCGGATTCCAGTGGGCGGCGGGGATTTAGATTGTGACGCTATTCGCTGGCGAAGTCCATTGCTGGCCTGGGCTCGCTACAACTCGCTACCGCGCTCCACCACCACAGCCAGAAGTGGTTGAGAGCGTCCGCGCAATGGCAATTCCGCCGTCTGGTGCCCCGCCATATCCAAACCCGCAGCCACTGCAACGTCGTGTGAGATCACCGCTTCCGCCTTGAATTGCTTGCTGAGAGGCTCCAGCCGACTGGCAACATTCACCGTATCGCCAATGGCGGTGAGGTTGGCGGCGCTACCATGGCCGATCCGCCCGACAATCACCTGGCCCACATGCAAACCAATTCCGATGCGCAATGATTCGCTCAATTCATTCTTCAGGTCGCGGTTGAGGATCTCTAGCTGCTCCGACATGCCCTTCACGGCGGCAACTGCCTGCCGGCACGCGGTATCCCGGTCGCAATCCAGCCCGAACAAGGCCATCAACCCATCGCCGATAAACTTGTCCACATGGCCGCCATGCGCCTCGACTTGTTCGCTCATCGCCTTGAAATATTGGTTCAATACGAACACCACGTCATAGGGCAAACGATGTTCGGAGAAATTGGTGAAGGCTCGGATGTCGCTGAACAGGACCACCAATTCTCGCTCGGCACCATGCCCCTCGGCCCGGTCGGCACCTGCTGCGGATGGACTACTGCCTGGCGGTAGTAGGGGCGTGACTTCTAAAGGCCGCGTTACGTGAACCTGGCAGGCAAGTCGCACCCCTGGCGGCGCAGACACTCGCCGCAAAACGCGCAGTTCCGCCTCAGACGGTTCCGGCAAATGCTCCGCGCCGGCCCCCACGCGAATGCGACAGGTAGAGCACCGCCCCCGTCCACCACAGACCGCAGCATGCGGAATATTGAACCGGCGGCTGGCCTCCAACACGGTCGTACCTTGCTGGACGGCTAGGCGCTGGCCTAGCGGATATGAGAGTACGATCTCTCCACGTCGCGCCCGCAGCACACGGACGCCCCGCACGCTTACCAGCCCCAGCACCAACAGCAGCAGCGTTAGATCTGCAGCGTCCTTACCATCTTTGATGAAGCTGATTACCGGGCGGCCCAGAAATTTGGCTTCCCGCAGCATGTCTCCCGTCCAGAACTTATCGGCCGCCCGAAGCCCCGCGATCTCTTTGCCAGCAGAGGTGTAGCCGGCAAACCCCAGCACTGGCAGCAGCACAGCCACCGCCAACAGCCACGGACGCATACGCCGATAGCTGGGATACAGCCGCGCCCAAAAATGCACGCCTACACAGCCATGCAGCCAGACCGCACCGATTAACCAGACCATCGGCCAAATATGACTTGGCCAGCCGACCGCGATCAGAAAGGTATAGCTGTCTTCATAGCCATAAACCTCGTGCCCTAGTCTGGTCGCAAGCAGGTGTTCGGACAGCGCCCAGGGGATGGTGAACCCGAGCACGATCTGTGCCCATTGCCACCACGCCAGCCGCCACGTCTTGCCGCGAAACAGCTTGGCCGTCACCAACGAGAGATGCACCAGCATGCTGCCGGCCAGTGCAATGGTTCCGGGCCAACTGCGCCAGAAACCGACAAAGTAGAGCCGCACAGCCTCCATATCAGCCAGCGACCACAACCCGATTGAATGATTGGCCAGGTGGGTCGTTGCATAGGCCATCAGCACCAACCCGCTCCACAACCGCAGTCGCTGGACGATATCGCCCTGCAGCCCCGCGCCGCTGCGCAGCTTGGCTAGCCCATTAGAGGCCTGCTTTGCGTACCAGATCGGCAAGCGATTCCTCCGGCCGGGCGCCCATATGGCTGATCACCTCAGCAGCACAGATGCCGCCGAGCCGCGCACAAGCCGCCCAATCCTTGCCATTCGTCAGGCCGTAGAGAAAGCCCGCAGCATACAAATCACCAGCGCCAGTGGTATCAACCACCTTGCCGACAACCTCCGCCGGCACTTCAACCCGATCGCCGCCAGCGATCACGACAGAGCCTGACCCGCCGCGAGTCAGCGCCGCCACGCTCACGAAGGCCGGGACGCGCCGCGCTGCTTCCTCAAAGTCATCGGTCTCGAATAGCGAGGTTATTTCGGCCTCATTCGCGAACAGGATGTCGACTTGGTCGGTGATCAACTCCAGGAAGGTGTCCCGGTGCCGACCGACGCAGAACGGATCGGACAGGCTCAACGCAACTTTGCGCCCATGCTGATGCGCAATGGTAGCAGCATCCGCGATGGCCGCCTTGGCGCGCGGATCGTCCCACAGATAACCCTCCAGATAGATCACCTGACCGCTGGCAATCAGGTCGGCATCGATGTCAGATTTATCCAATTCCGTACACGCGCCCAGATAGGTCATCATGGTGCGCTCTGCATCCGGCGTCACAAAGATAAAGCAGCGGGCCGTGCTCTTGCCAGTGCTGGCAGGAGATGTTTGGAAGGAGACGCCGCCGGCGCGTATATCATGGCCGAAAATCGCACCCAATTGGTCATCCCGCACACGCCCAATATAGCCGCCCTTGCCACCAAGCGCCGCGACACCGGCAATCGTATTGGCCGCGGATCCGCCGGACACCTCCATAGCAGGCCCCATCTTTGCATAGATCGCCTCTGCCTGGGCCTCGTCAATCAGCGTCATCACGCCTTTGTCGAGGCCATTTGCGGCAATAAACGCGTCGTCAACATGGGCTAGCACATCAACAATCGCGTTGCCGATACCAACGACATCCAGGCTGGCAGCACTCATCGGGTATTCCTAACAGTGGCGTAATGGGAGATAGGCTTGCGTCACCACCGTACAAGACACCATGTACCCACCTCAACGTGACGGGATGACAGCAGGTCTCGTTGTGCCGCAAACGTGATGCGCTACCCTGCGCGTCCCCTCATTAAATTGGCAAAGGCGCCATGGTAAAAGATATTCTCCGCGTCATCGGCCAATTGGATGACAAACGCTTGCTGCGCCCCGTGCTGCTTGGGCTGCTGCTATCCGCTTTGGTGCTGGCCGCAGTGGTTGCGGGTAGCTATTGGCTATTGGCGGATATGCTGCCGACCGCCGACGGTTGGATTGGCCGCCAACTGGCAGCCATCGGCTTGCTGGAGTTGATCGGCTCATTCGCAGCCGGTTGGTTGGCGCTATTGCTGTTCCCTGCCGTCGCACTGATGGTTCAGAGCCTGTTCGTCGACAGTGTCGCCGACGCCGTTGAGGCTAAGCACTATCCAAATACTCCGCCGGCCCGCGCGGTTCCGATTGCGGAGAGTGTGTTGGCGGCGGTCAAGCTGGCGACGCTGGTGATCGGCATCAACCTGCTGCTGCTGCCGGTATATCTGATTCTGATGCTGATTCCACCGACCGGGCTGATCTTGTACTTCGTCGTGAACGGCTATCTGGTCGGGCGTGAGTATTTTGAAACCGTCGGCCTGCGCCGCCTCACCCTGCCAGAGGCCAAACTGACCCGTCGACAAAATCGCAGCGTGATCTGGCTGGATGGCATCCTTTTGATGCTGTTTTTCAGTGTGCCGGTATTGAACCTAGCCGGGCCAACACTAGGAACCGCCTACATGGTCCACCGCTTTCACCGCATTTGGTGAGCTGAGAACAACGGCATTGAGTATGAACTGTTGCCCAAAACTTGCACCACTACCGACCCAAATAAGCTTTGTCGTGACTGTAGGTGCCTACCCCAAATTCTTCGCCCTTCGACAGGCTCAGGGTGAAGAATTTGGGGAGCGGCCAGCATCGATCCCTCTATCAAGTTTCACCCCGAGTGCCGGCGAAGCCGGTGTATCGAGGGGCGCCTGAGGGCTATAACGCTGCGCTACTCCACAACCTTGGCATCGAATCCACAGAGGTCGGCCACGATGCACTTCACACAATCCGGCTTGCGCGCTTTGCAGACATAGCGACCGTGCAGAATCAGCCAATGGTGCGCATGCCGCTTGAAATAGTCGGGGATCACGGCCTCTAACCCTTTCTCGACGGCCAGCGGCGTCTTACCAGGAGCCATTCCGGTGCGGTTCGCAACCCGGAACAAGTGCGTATCCACCGCGATGGTCGGCTCGCCCCAATAGTTGTTCAGCACCACATTCGCCGTCTTGCGTCCAACCCCCGGCAGGCTTTCCAGCGCCTCCCGGCTGCGCGGCACCTCTCCGCCGAATTCCGCGATCAGCTTTTCCGCCATCGCGATCACGTTTTTGGCTTTGGAGTTGAACAGGCCGATGGTACGGATGTGGGCCTTCAGCCCCTCCTCACCCAGTTCCAACATCTGCGCCGGCGTCGAGACCTTCGCGAACAACGCCCGCGTCGCCTTGTTCACGCCAACATCCGTCGCCTGCGCAGACAGCGCCACTGCGACCAACAGCGTGTAAACATTGGTGAATTCTAACTCTGTCAGCGGTTCAGGTGTCTTATCCCGCAATCGGGAAAAGAATGTTTCGATCTGATCAGGAGTCATTTGGGCAACATCACCGTTACGCGCAGGGCACCGCAGACTAGTCGATTGTGTTGCCGTTTGCCGAACTTTTCCATTTGCACTGGCTGCTGGATGCAGTAATACGCATTCCATGACACAGGTAATGCGACGACGACCGGGACTTAAACGCCTCTCCAAATAATCGGGGGCTGCGCTCGTGCGCCTGCACGGAAGCCAGCCTTCGACCCGCGTTTTGTCTTCTCAGGTTCGTCGAAAGCTCGCTGTCATGGTTGCCATTCTCCCCCCCACTACCGCCCAAGCGCCTGTAGTGGAGCAATTGCTGGATCACGGCTTCGGTCCCAATCGGCAGAATAAGACCAGCTATCGGTTCCGCGATGGCGTTGCGCCCATCCAATCCCTCGCGCGGGTCGCGGTGTCTGGCGAGGCTGTGGTCGGCACGATTCAATACTGGCCCATGCGGTTGGGTCGCGAATCCGTGCTGTTGCTTGGGCCGCTGGCTGTATGGATTGGCTGGGCCAACCAGGGCATCGGCGGTGCTTTGATGGCGACCTCGCTTTCTGCCGCACTGACGGAGGGCTGGCAGCATGTGTTCCTGGTGGGCGACTTGGCCTACTACACCCGCTTTGGCTTTGAGCCCTCTAGCCCCTGGGGTGTGACGATGGCGGACGAGCAACAGCATCGGCTGCTAGGCAGGTGTTTGGGTGACGCCCCGCCGCCGCAACCGGGAGAGCTTCAACCGATGCGGGCCAACAGCGCCGCCACGGCTTCAGCACCCGCTCCCGCCTCAGTCACAACATCAGCATTCTTCAAATAGGTCAGAAGGTTTTGGCGGGCGAGGCCTTCGTCCGCCAAATCAACGCGCGCTGACCAGGGGCTGAGTGTGTGAACCATAATGGCCTGTTCGGATCGTTCCGCCTGCAATTCTGAAGCCAGGATAGCCTGGCGCGTTGGCTCCACATTCGGTGCTAGTCCGGTCCATTCAACCTTCAATCGCTGACGCAGTCGGCGCAGCGGCACAATAGCGGCTGCATGCCAACCAGCCACCGCCTGTGCGACGGCCTCGAAGTCTCCAGGAGCCAAGCATCGCCCTCTATTTGCCGACCACAAACACAGCAGCACGGTGTTCACATTCGCCCCCCATCGGTCCTGCCAATCCAGCAAGATCGCAGCCACACCGTCCCGCGCGTACATATCGCCAGCGTATAGCCAAAATTCATCCTCAAGTGTTTTGCTGTCACTCACGGTATTGCATCGACTCCCAGGGTTGTGGCGCGCTAGAATTTTCGGACACAGTGCCAAAGAATGCACTGCAGTTGGAAACGCGGCTATTGTCACTCTATCATGGAGACCACATGCCAGACGACATCGTAACCGACAAAGCGGACCCAAAGCTGGAGCTTTTCCGCTCTGAACATCGCGATCTGGACTATGCCATCGCGACGCTGACGGAGCGGGCACCCTATGATCAAGTGCAAGTGCAGCGGCTAAAAAAGCGCAAGCTTTGGATCCGGGACCAGATTGAGCGCTTGGAAATGGCTGAAATGCCAGACTTGATCGCCTAGCGCCCGACCTGTACGAACCGCTTCTGAGTTTCCGATCCGGGCCAACATGCGCCCGCTAGGGTGAATATTGTTGTCTGAATCGCTAGAAACCAACCCAGCGACGCTTGTCGGCATCGTCATGGGCAGCCAATCCGATTGGCCTACCATGCGCTTGGCAGCAGAAATGCTGGACGCGCTGCAGGTGCCATACGAGGCCCGCATTGTTTCGGCCCACCGCACGCCGGACCGCATGGTCGAGTACGCGAAGTCGGCCAAGGGCCGTGGCCTGAGGGTGATCATCGCCGGTGCCGGTGGTGCTGCCCATCTGCCAGGCATGGTCGCCGCCATGACCTCCCTCCCCGTTCTGGGCGTACCGGTGCAGAGCCGCGCCCTCAGCGGATGGGACAGCCTGCTGTCCATCGTCCAAATGCCAAAAGGCATCCCCGTTGGCACTTTGGCTATAGGCGACGCCGGTGCCGCCAACGCGGGCCTGTTGGCCGCTGCGATGCTGGCCACCACTGACCCAGATCTTTCGACCCGGCTGGAGGCATTGCGGCAGGCCCAGACAGACGCTGTCGCCGAAACGCCGACCGACTCATGATCCCTCCTGGCGCCACGATCGGCATTCTCGGTGGCGGACAACTGGGCCGGATGACCGCCCTCGCCGCCGCCCGCCTCGGCTATCGCGTGCATGTTTTCGCGCCGGAACTCGACAACCCGACAGAGCAGGTATGCGCCGCCGCTACACACGCGGCCTATGACGATATCCCGGCGCTCCAGGCATTTGCCGCCGCCTGCGATGTGGTCACCTATGAGTTCGAGAATGTGCCGGTCTTTGCGGCGGAAACCATCGCAGCTACCACCCCGGTGCGACCAAGCCCCAACTGGCTGCACGTCGCCCAGGATCGTCGTCGCGAAAAAGCCTTCGTCCAGGCCGCTGGCGCTGCGACAGCGCCATACAAAGCCATCGAGACCGAATCCGATCTCACCCAGCCCGGCCTCTCCTTCCCCGGCATCCTGAAGACCGCGCAAAGCGGCTATGACGGCAAAGGCCAGTTGCGGGTCGCTACTGCCGCGGACCTGCCCACCGCCTGGCAGAGCCTCGGCAAAGTGCCATGCGTGCTAGAAGGCTTGGTGCCGTTCGAGCGCGAAATCTCGGTCATCGTCGCCCGCGGCGCGGATGGAGATATCCAATGTTTCCCGCCGGTCGAGAATCATCACGAAAACCACATCCTGGCGGAAACAATAGTCCCGGCTCCCATCTCCGCAGCCGTCGCTGCCAAAGCAATCGCTCTGGCGGAGAGTATTGCCCGCTATGGTGATCTGGTCGGCCTGATCGCGGTGGAGATGTTCGTGCTCGCCGATGGTGAGGTTGTGGTGAACGAGCTGGCACCCCGCCCGCATAACAGCGGGCATTGGAGCATGGATGCCTGCCAGACTGACCAGTTTGAGCAATGTGTCCGTGCCGCATGTGGCCTGCCATTGGGCGATACGACCATCCTAGCACCAGCCCGGATGCGCAATTTGTTGGGCGATGCGGTGCACGACTGGGCTCGGTATCTGGCCGATCCCACGGCCCACCTGCACCTCTATGGCAAGGGTGAAGCACGGCCTGGTCGCAAAATGGGGCATGTGAACTTCGTGCCGCACACAAAACCTCTTGCCTGAGGCAGCCGGTCGGCGTTATACAGCCAGCCTTCCTGCAGGAGCCCCCGGGCACCGCGGAATGGATGGGCGGTTAGCTCAGCGGTAGAGCACTGTGTTGACATCGCAGTGGCCACTGGTTCG
>Ga0055584_100005905_pt1 | contig 11999 bp, 17 predicted proteins | sample OSDHelmetaG_FD_58716 | JGI IMG/M metagenome (GOLD analysis project Ga0055584, IMG submission 58716) | Pelagic marine sediment microbial communities from the LTER site Helgoland, North Sea, for post-phytoplankton bloom and carbon turnover... | ecosystem: Environmental > Aquatic > Marine >... | reverse complement strand
TAAATGTAGCCGCGCGCACCCGTTATCAGGCACCAAAAACAACTGGGCACTAAATTTTGAATGTAACGCGTTTCATGGTGATCAACGCCAATTTCATTCTTTGAACTAGCATCTAAAATTTAATCACTAATAAATGTAGCCGCGTGCACCACTTACCAGTAAGAAAAAAGAAACAAAGGCGGGACGTTCCTATAAACTCTCTATTTGAATTTTTAAATACTCCCTAAAACACACGTTATAGAGTACTTATTTTTAGACAAAAAAAAGCCACTAATTAAAGTGGCTTTTTGAACATCAAAAACAAGGGTTTTAAGTACGCTATAAATGCTCATAACACATCGAGTAACGCAAGTAAGGATAATTCCACGATGTCATCTACTAGGGCTAAGGACTTCAAGCTTCACCACCAGCAGACAAATTAAGAGCACCCATCTACAACTCGCAATAACAATATCATCACAAACAACGAGGATCAACACATTTAAAGAACTCTAAACGCCTTTAATTGGTTTTTATAATTACAACTCAAGCACTCAGTTACAGCTTTTTCCATAAAGCTACTACCACTTGCTTTATCTAAGCCATTAGAGTGCCAATCTGAATTTTGAATGAAACTCGAATTAAATCGCGTAGAATCGCCACAACAAGGGCATTGAGTGTTTTCTAAACATTGCTCACCAATATAAGACAAATCACCCAAGTCATTATCGAAACTAAGCTCTAAACTATCGTAAATATAAACAACACTACTACCTTGTTCAATCGCAGTTGATAGCATTAATAACAAGGCTACATTATCTAGTGTATCTAAGTTACAAAGTACATCTTTCATTTCAAGCAATGTTAACTTGTAACCCGAGCGCCCATTAATTTCAGTAAGTTCAAGACCTCTATTTTTAATAAAGTCTAAATCTTTCTTTCTGATATTTTTTACTGTTGACTCAAAAACATCGCCCTCACCAACTTCTTTAGCTTCTAAACCCGCGATCAATCGTTTCGCTTCATTTAATACAGACAAGTCACAACCACTCAACAAAGAGATGCACTCAAACGCTTCGGCTCTGCTATCAAAGCCATTAATGGTAATGTCATTTACAGTAAGAGCAAATTCCTCGCCACCGTACTCAGAAACGCAAATATTCAAATCGGTTTTACTGTTTTGTAATTCACTTGAGATGCGTGCGTTTATATTCATATGAAACCTCGTTAATAATCAAATAAAAAAAGGGCTAACTTCTAGGCGTTAGCCCTATTTATCTTAATGCTTGGGAGTGCGATCTATTATTAAATTACTACTTAATTGTACGCGATAAACTTCAAAATCTTCTTCTTTAGCCATGCGCCAATCATTTTCATCATAAACCATGAACGGGTCATCATAAACGCTAAACGTAGCACCACGATTCACTATGGCTCGTAAAACTTCAATAGTGTCGTTACCATTCGGGTTTTCCCAAAGAATACCCAATGTATGCTCTTTAAACACAACGGCTTTAATTTTTGAAACAGATGATTCATTTTGCATTTTATTCTCAATAATTCAACTAATATGCGCTTAGTATACAGCAGTACGCCGATTTAACAATAGTAAAACACTGTTTTTAGTTAGTTAAATTAATACAAAACCAATTTTGTCATATTTCAATAAAATTAAAACTTACAAATCATTAATACTAAACACCATACCTAAACAATAAACCTCATCATCCTCCTTCACTTCGAAGGTACTGTGTGGTATTTCACTTTCATAAGACCATGTGTATTCACCACGATCCCAAAACGCTTCAATTTGCTTAGCCACCTTTTTATTATTAAACCAAATTTCTAACTCTTCATCGGTTTCCATCTGCTCACGTTCCTCAAGCAAACCACCTTTATATACTAAGGCAATGCCACCATCAAAAACGCCTACTTCGTCATTGATTGCCCCATCAAACATCATCAAGTCATCAGAGCCACCCCTTACGATAACCAAGCCGTTATCTTTAGCTAATTGCTTAATATCTTTACTCAAGCGTAGTGGGTACTCAGAGCCAGTTAACATTTTTGCCAAATCTTCAGAATTCATTTTGTATACCTATTAATTATCATCACCGAGTAATTATTTTAACAAACAAAACTAAATTAATCCTCTTTTTTCACCAGGTCCTAAAAACCCTCCGGGTAAATCTAGCTGGCAATAAAGCAACTTATACATCAACTCATCCACATATACCGACAATATATAAAGGCAATAATTCCCGCTTGATAAATAATTGAATAAAAACCTTATGAATTTCAACAAAAGGTTTCTAAATTCAATTGTTTGTGTTAATATTCACTTCTCAAATACATATATTAATAATAAGGTTTTACTTATGAGCTCTCACTTACTATCTGTGGTTAATTCTTTAGATAAAATCAACGTGCAATACGCATGGTTGATCGAAAACGACTCAGGTTGGGAACAATCAGTTCGTGATAACTACAGCACTGCTTTCACAGCCAATCGCAAGTTTCTTCTTAGAATCCTTGAGAATATAGGTGAACAAGATTTTAAATTGGAATCGCCAGAGCTTGATTCTCTAACGCCTATTGTTGTTGATGAAGACAAGCCACAAGCCGAGGGCGAAGAAGAAGAAGCGCTTATCAATCTTGTTATGAAAATCGAAGTGGCTTTATCTAAAATTTGCGAAGAGTACACCAAAATACTTGACGACAACCCAAGTGCTACGCAACCAATCATAGACTACTACCGACCTTTTCGTATTGAACATGCGGCGTGCACCAAAAGCTGTCGATTCTTAGTGCAATCTTACATGTAACCACATAGTCCTTTAAGCAATAAAAAACCCTATTTTAAAGTAGGGTTTTTTATTAGGTAAAACTAAATATTCAATAATAGCAAGTAATAAAATAAAACAAATAACCACCCTACTACTTTACATCATACCACCAGCATATGTTATTGCTGGTGGTATACTTAGTTAGTCATGCAAAGCGTAATACGACATAGCACTCGCTTCTGTCATTTCATTTTCAATATCACGCTCATCATCTTCTTTTGTGGTTTTGTAGTTATTAATCAAGGCGGGTAACTCCATCAAGCCCGAAGTGTCACCTTCCTTAAATATAACACCGTCTACTTTGCTTGGATCTGATATATTTTTTACTATGCAATAAGAGTACGCTGAGCTAAACACCGCAAAGCTGGCAATAAACGAGTCTATATGCGCCTCTATCTGACGAACGCGCAACTGAGCAACTTCCACACCGTCTTTATCATAGTAATCACTAAAGGCGGTGCTGGTAGCTAAATAACGGGAATATAGATCACCTTCACTTAGAAATTTACTAAACTCTAACATCACCTCGATAATTGACAGTGAATTATCTTGAAAATCACCTGAAAGCTTTCTAATAAAGCAAATCGTCATTAACTCTATTTGTTCCAAGTATGACAAATTCGGTCTTTTAGGTAGAGAAAGAGCCCCGCTATCTAAAGCTTCTCTTACGCTATTTCTTGCGCTATTAAGGTGTTTTTTAATATCAAACCCTTTCGCAATAAAAGCGGCATCTTCATCCGTTAACCAGTTAATAAAAGACTTATCTCGAATTTCTATTGTTTTAACAAGTTTAGAGGCTAGTTCTTCTTCATTAATATTTTTCATAATCAACTCCCAAAAAAGGCTTAACATCATCATCAAGCCTTGTATTAAAATTTATAATTAGACGTAGAACATAATAAAATCACACAATTGTAGATCAGCCTCTTCTAATTGAACACTAAAGTTGGCTTTAATATCTTCGTTATCACAATGAGCTTCCACATCCATGAATAACCGATTACCATCACGAGGTGTTAATGTAGCCGCTACAATAGCCGCCATACCTTCCTCAGTAACTTCAACCGGCAACATAACTTTTCGAGTGAAAGTTTTTACGACATAATTTTTTTTAGTGTGTGGCATTTTTATTTCCTATTAAGTAATATTTTCATTTACGATTTTAATCTTACCATAAGTAGCAATAATAGCAAACTTTGAAATTAACAACGTCCATATAAAACCCACAAGAAACAATAATAAGCAATAAATCAACTTGGTTTTGTTATATTTCAATAAATTGAACTTTTTTTACTGAAAACGAGGGAATAACAACACTTATTATTGCACTTGCCACTCATTAGTATATAATTAAATTACACCACAAACAGAGAGTTAGTTAATTATGAGTCTTTCAAATAACATCAAAATACGAATTGAAAATAACAACAAATCTAAATCTAAAAAAACATCAGAAAAAGAGCTGGCAAACCAAGCTGAAATTTTCGCGCTTACACCCATGTTTAAAGAACTAAAAAGCGAACTTGCCGAGTTTGGTCTTGCGGTAATTATGCACAACGACAAAAACCACCTTCCAAGTCCGGCTATTCATATCAAGTTAGGGTCAATGCATTTTAGTAATAAAGCATACGATATGATTAGTGAGATATTTATAAGTGATAAACATTGGCGTGCTGGTTCATGTAATAATCACCGTTACACACTAAAAAACGACAAAGAATTACTTAAACACGTAGAGGAGGCGGTTTCTAGCTTATTCAGTTAAGCTGGTGGGCACTTAGCTAAATCAGCTCAAGTGCCCGCACTTTTCATCACTGTTTATCTAATGAAACTTTAGGGGTAATTTCTTTTTTAAATACGCCTCTTAAAAGCAACATACTAGCTAATACAGCCACACTCGTCACAATTAATGTTGGTTGTTGAAAATAGATATTAAAGTCATAGCTCCATACTGCGGTTCTTTCTACCCAGCGATCACTAAACTCTACTGTAGAAATACCATAAACTATACCTGAAAAAAACACAATCGCGACTATACATAAGGATTCAAATTTGAATTCAGAGAAGCTAAACAATTTTTTGTTAGCTACATATCTAGCTTTAGTTGATCTTTTACATAATTGTGCTTCGATATCGCTTTTCTTAAAACGATCTTCCTTATCAAGGTCAACTATAGTTTCATCATTAAAGAAATCAGAAAACCGCCCTTTTGGGCATTCATCGTGAATGCTTTTTATTGCGGCGTATATATCCAATGAGCGCAAAATCACAACGGTAATACAAACACTCACAGCACTAAAATAAAACAAGTATAACCACTTGGCACTTGTCCCAATCATTACTTTTAATGTAATTGATAGAGCTACGTTCCAAATACAGGCGAGATTTAAAAAAAACAATGCAATAAACACCACAAAAAACACATTCGTTGTAAAACTTCCCATCATACCTTTTATGTGGAAAAACAAATCTAAATTGTCATTCCCTACGCTTAAAAGTTTACGTTTACTTTCAATACTTTCATTAGACATCACTAAAAACCTTGTATATTTTAAAAAAATACAACAATACTCCATTCATCCAAGTATTTATATAAATAAAACAAAAACGCACTCAAATTAATTGAAGTGCGTTTTGATCATCAAATCATCACCTGGCTATGAGTTTAACGTAGATCTTTAACTTTGGCCTCATCGTACTTCTCAACATAACACCCATAATTATACTTTTGCTTAATAGCATAAGGTATAAACACCAGCGCTATAAATGAGCTTAAATACGTTAATGATGTATAAAATAACACTTTATAATACGCACTTTCATTTATTCCTATTATTGAATAATTTAAAAAATCACCTGATGTTATTGCCAACATAGCGTGGTGAAGCATAAACAATAGCCAAACAAACGAAAAAAAACGCAACTTTAAACCATATGATTTTTGCTTTTCTTTGTAGTTTTCAAATTTTTCTACCATCAAATCAAAGGCGATACCATCTACAGTTAGATTGTTGTAACTTTCGTTTTTCTCTACTAAATAATTACTTAGCTCAATACTACTAACTATTTTGCAAGAAAATAGACCTACGATACATACCGCAATTAACGGAGTAAAAAATTCAATCATCCCCCTTGATTCCAAGCTACCAAACACCGCGAAAACAAACAGAAGCGGGCTTAGTGCGAAATAAAAAACAGCAAGGTGTCCAAAAAACTTACATTCTTTATCTGCAAAGTTATTAAATGCCCCTTCAGTCATCTTAACAAACGCTCTTTTTCGCATCTTAGTGCTACTGGCTCCCAAAATAAATTTATTCGGCACACTATCAGTTATTTTATAACCACCACCAACTGTTGGTTCAACCATTTTTAATATCCATTTCTTTTATACTATTAAATAAAGTGAAATCTATCTGAGTATCTTTCATATACACGCGATCAGGATGATAAGTGACAAATTTATCATCACTAAACCTGAGCCTTATAACGTATATAAAATTTAGTAATGCGGCAACAACAACGAAAAGTGATACGCAAGGTAGGTCTATATTGTTGAACCAATGCGCTTTACCCGCCAAATCCAAAGACCAATCTTTAATGCTGATCATAACAGTGAACGCAGACAAAACACATCCTAACAACACCGTTACCTTATAAATAAAGGACACTTTTCCCAAACGCTCTAATCTTTTATCTGTGCTAGACACCGATAATTCATCATTACAAATAGATTCAGCCTGTTCGTATTTAGTAACCAACCACTTATTGAACTGCAAAACAATTGCCGTTCTTGTTGTGATCGCAAGTACAATAAGAGATATAAAAACCCCTGTAAGAAAAACCTTATACGAAAGGTAGTTATCTTCATTGCTCACTTTACCCATCCACCACGTTAGTACAAGTATATGTATTACTATTAGCTGGTAAGCAAACGAAACCTTATTTAACATACTCATAAGCTTCAAGCTTTTTAATGGTGTTTCTGCTTTTATTTTACTGGCTAACAATTTTTGTATTTCATTCTTGGCCTTAAATTCATCCAAACCCATAACGCTAACACCCTCATTCATAACTAATAGCCTCAGCCTAAATTTTATATATATGTGGCATTATTGCACATTTTTTTGAAATCAGATTAATATTTAAACGCAATTCAACCTGGTCCCACATACCCACCCGGTGTTTTTCAAATCATCCACCCGGTGTTTTTCAAATCATCTACCCGGTGTTTTTGAACCATCCACCCGGTGTTTTTCAAATCATCCACCCGGTGTTTTTGAACCATCCACCCGGTGTTTTTGAATCATCTACCCGGTGTTTTTCAAACCATCCACCAGCTATAAACAAAAAAAGGGCAATGCATTTGCACTACCCTCTCCACCACTAACTATTTTTACATCAAAGCTATTTAAATACTAGCCTTTATAAGCAATCTCATGCCAATACACTTCGCCTATTTCACAGCTTAATGATAAGTAACTACGAGTCACTACCGCACCGTTTTCAAGCTCAACAAACATCCACTCACATGATTGTCGATCAAAGTAAGCTGGCAAGGTAGGTATTTCACTAACAACAACCATAACCCCTACCGGTGGATATGTAGACTCATCACCTTCAATAAATTCAACCGTTTTTCTTTTCTGTACAGGCTTAACCTTATCGGCTTTATAACCTTCGTCAGCAAGTAAATACATCATTTCATTAGCTGTTTGCGGAGGGTGTTGGTTGCATTTAAGAGCTGCCACTCTTACATTGTCTTTATCTTTATTGCGATCATAAATACTAAATTCTTGTTCAGAAGTAGCAATCTGCTCAACTACCGCACTAGAGTAAGAAGTCGATTTTGAATCTAAGAAATTACATAATCGAGATATTGCTTTATCAATTATCGCCATTTGAACGCTATTAGCTGAATTGCTTTCTTTTTTTATTAATGCAAGCGCTGAGCAATCTATGTACTCTTTAATGCGTCTTTCTGAAAACAAAGTAATCGCATTTTCGACCAACTCGACCAATGAACTACCCGACTTTTCAATAAGCATTACATACGTCATTATTGGGAAACATGTTAAATCAAATTTACTCACTGCGTCTTTTTCTTCATCTGTCATCGAATCAGCTTGCGCAATAGCCACAACTTTCATTTGCATTTTCATCTTTAAATACTCTCCAACTTTTAAATCTGAAGACAATAACGATAATTCAAACGAATTTAACGAGGCAATTTGTTCTAAATCTTTTTCAATTATTTGAGTATTCATGGATCTTGCTCCTATTTTTGATTGAGTTAATCATATCAAATAAACTAAACGAAAACAACTTATACACTGTTTTTAGTGGGTTTATCTCAACAACCACCAGTAAACGCGAAGTAGTTATTTAATACAGAATCTACTTTAGTCGCTGGCTTTTTTGTTTTATATTCAGCTCATTTAAAGTGCTACTAAACAACAACGACAACCCACCAGCATTTAATTTAAAGCAAAAAAAAGTACCTTTATGTAAACAAAAGTACTTCAACGACAAATTAAAATGGAACAAGTAACGCCTTAAATGTCGTAATAATGGCTACTAATCGCCTTTTGGTAACCTTCATCTAGTCCTGATAATCCAATAATAAAGTTTTCACCAACACTAAACAACGCCTGATCAAGTTCGTGCACTAACTCCTTACCCATCATTGGATCTTGATTATGCTCTATACGTGAGCGGCGACTTAACTCTCGTTCCGCGTGCTTTATAAACACGTAATAAACCTGATCTAAGTGGTAAAACAAACGCACCAATGAAGACTTTACTCTCATACTAAAGCGCGTATCCATCAACGCTTCAATGGAAGTACTTTCCTTATCTATCAGACCAACTAGATTCATCATCTCAACATCCTCACTAAGCATCAACTTATTAGCCTCTTTCAACTTAGTAATTAAAGGGGCATCTCGACCTACTAGCTCGCTTACCTTCCCTGTAAAGCTGTCTACAGAGTTGTTGAAATCCGGCAGATTTTCGCGAATCAAACTAAACACGGCTTCATTTTGCGCTAGTATACTTGATAACACGTTTAACTTTTTATTGAACGCAACACTTAATTTGCGAACCGATTTATCACTACCACCCATTAATAATAGCGTTAATTCATAATTAGTAAGGGATGATAGTAATACTTTATCACCTGGCGCTAACTTGTATTCTTCACCACTCTCACGTTTGTCATTAGATAAAATCATTATTCCGCATTCCTATTTATAGTTATTTAACTCGTTATTATAATACCACCACTACGAACCAACACCACCTCATATATTGTTTTTAGTTATAAATATCTCGTAATCAAACAAAAACACAACAACGTTCGCTGGTGGTTCATCATATCTAACCCACAAACATCATTCTTTATTTATTATTTATTTATTATTTATGCGTGGCCGCGCGCAAAATAAAAACAAATTCATTAGGAAAGTAAGAATAAAAACAAACTCTTTTTGCTGATTCTATTGCAATTTATTGCCACTTTGGTACAATTGATTGTAATCAAAACATAGGTATTAATAATTATGATAACTAAGAATTTAAAGCTACTTTTACCAATAATTTCAGCCAGCGTCCTCGTTAAATCAACGCTAGAATTTGAAGTTATTGACGATGTACTACAATCTTTCACCATTTCTTTAAATGCAGATGATGGTAAGGTTGGAGCTAACGTGTACTTTACCGGCAAGCGAAACCTAGCCGATGTAGACCTTAGTACTGTCGAATTACAGCACTCTAGTACATTCAACACAGATAAATTACTAAAGCCAAATACACCTTTTGATGTTACTAAAGCAATAACGTTAATCAGTGGTGTGAAAATCAATGCCGGTGACATACTCTCATCACCTATTGAACAAGCTTTCCTAGGTACGTTAATGACGCTACATAACATGCCTAATGTAGACCATGAATCAATTGCTTTATTTAAATTAATGCAAAAATTAACCGCTTTATTCACGCTTGGTATCAATTATCAAAATCCATTCGGGTACGATTTAGATAACCTTATCTCTAACTTTAATGCGATCATAGAGCCGCTTGAGCTTAATTTCAAAGACAAGTCTATCTTGCAATAATTAGCATTGCTGGTGGGTGATTTAGGGTGAAGCTTTCACCCTAAATCTATTATGGCTGGCTATCTTACTTAAAAACCGAGTACATCTTTCATATACTCAATATTACCTTCTACGTATTCACTATTAATAAACCCCCAACTCCCAATAGAATATCGACAGTTTTTGGTTCCACCACTCGAAACGACAACAACATCAATTTCATGTAGTGCCGCAATAACATCTTGTAATGTACGCTTAGGCATCTTTGTTTTTAATAGCAATACAGGTACGGTATCGAACCCTTTATCTATTAAATGCGCCACATAAAGACGTCTATACAGGCTCGTTTTGGTCTTACTATGCTTTTTATTCATTAGTGCAACCACTATTTCATCGTATCCATAATCTTTGTGTGATTCTCAAAACAAACAACCACCGCATTGGCTTTCTCTGTATTTATATTATATATGAAGCATGCACAAATAATGATCGTCGAGGTTAGTGTCAGTCCATTTAAAAATGAAATCAAACTAATGGCACTCTCTATATCTGAATTCATAGAGACTAAAAACAAGCTCAAAAACAAACCTAGCAAAACACCTAATACAATAGGTCCTAATACAAAAGCTGAAATTTTGACAATGTAGCGATCAGAAATAAAGGCACTATCCCGTCTAGTTTTGGTTAACTCATCAATATCATCATTCATCATCTCTAGTATTAAAGATGGATTCGTTCTTTTATACTTGTCACTTAAGCCAATGGGAGCTATTAAACCTAATTCATTATAAAACAAAAAACTTTCACCAATCGCTTTTGTCAGTACCATTCCAGTAAGCATTAATGCTATTGGCACAAATAAATAAGGGGTGTCTGTGATCTTTACATTCTCCACCCCTACCAGGATTGTTACTGAAAAACATGCTGTCATTGCTACCAGGGTGGCTACAATCATTAACACACCAAGCATCGCCTTGTACGTTACAGTACGAGTTTTAATGTATTTCAGCGTTACGTTATTAATTAAAAAATCAAACGTATTACTCAATATTTTTAATTTTTCATCATGCAAGCAACTAGCGTTACTCTCTATTTCTTTATTCATAAACCCATCTCACCTATTTAAATAATTACAAATTTCAATCGACTCTTAATACCATCATATAACCTAAAGCATAATAATGAACAACCATAACAATGTACTTTTGCTACTTTTAAACGAAAAACTGGCTAACTCCAAAATAAACACCCTTGCATTCATACCTGCTTTTAACTACACTCAACACTATATAATACACTGGTTTTAGTGTTTTTTATAATAAGCTAAGCAACCATGACAATCAAACACTTTAACGAATCAAACAAATAGAGACACCAAGAAATGAAAAAAACAACATCAATATTCAGTCTTAATTACGCCCTATTACCCCTTTTAACCTTACCCTTTTGCGCACTATCAGAAAGCCAAGCTGAAATATTACGCATTAATAAAGTAGTAACGAGTAACGGCGACACCATTGAATTACCGGTTACTAAACTCGCCAATGGTGACGTTTGCACTCACTATATAAGCTCATCAACGAAAGAAACATATACCTTAGACTCATTTTGCGACAAGGGTATTAAGGTTGCTGGACAGTGGCACCCAGAACGACTTTTAAGTGTCCAATGGGTTGAAATACAAGGCGGTCTTGGTGTTCATTTGCTATCTACCAAACTCACTAAAAGCCAACATTAATCATTCATTAATTAATTTCAAATAAGGTTATTTATGACAGATGAAGTAAAAAGACAAGCACAAATCGATCTCGATAATGCACGACGTGAGCTTGATTCGTGGCACGAGTACGATTCTCGCAGAAGTGATGGCAGTTCGCGTCAAGATCGTTTACATGAAGATCGTGGGGATGATTTACGTCGCAAAGTCCGAAATCTGGAAACGCTCAACTTAGAAGACAAACTAAAACAACCTTAAAACCACTCCACACTTATTAGCTTTGAATAGTAACTAATGCGTTAAGCTACTTAACGCATTGCAATAGACTTAACGCATTACGACTTAACGCATTGCAATAGACTTAAC
>Ga0055584_100005904_pt1 | contig 12001 bp, 10 predicted proteins | sample OSDHelmetaG_FD_58716 | JGI IMG/M metagenome (GOLD analysis project Ga0055584, IMG submission 58716) | Pelagic marine sediment microbial communities from the LTER site Helgoland, North Sea, for post-phytoplankton bloom and carbon turnover... | ecosystem: Environmental > Aquatic > Marine >... | reverse complement strand
TCCCGACGGATACGACGTCAGCAACCATCAACCGTGGGTCGACCGACGATTGGAAACACTCAAGCCGGAGCAGCGCGGCCGCATTGGCAGACTCTGGAAGGAGAAGCGGCGTCTGCAGCCGAAGATGAAGAACGCAGGCATGTCGTTTGTTCGAATTCTCGAATACGTGGCCGGCGGAGAGAAACTGCCTGACGCCTCGCCGGCACGGCCAGCGTCGGCAGACAAGTCGGCTTCATTATGGAAACCACGGCAGAGCACGGCCGTTTCAGACATCGATCCCAAGGCCCTTCACTGGCACCAGTGGCGAGGTCCGGAAGCAAACGGAGTCGGTCGCACGGCAAAGCCGCCGATTGAATGGAGCGAAGACAAGAACATTAAGTGGAAAGTCGCGATCGACGGCAAAGGCAACGCGTCTCCCATCGTCTGGGGAGACAAAGTTTTCATCCTGACGGCAATCAACACCGGACATGTCGATCCGAAACGGCCCAAACCTGAAGACCAGCCGAAACGCGTCTTCGGCATTACGCATCCAAATACGTTCTACAAGTTTGAGGTCGTGTGTCTTGACCGGAACTCCGGCAAAGAATTATGGCGCCAGACAGCAAGCGAGCATGTGCCACACGAAGGCACACATAACGATGCTGACTTTGCGTCCGCATCCCCGACAACTGATGGCGAGCGGCTCTACTGTTGGTTTGGGTCGGCAGGCTTCTACTGCTACGACCTCGATGGGGAGAAGTTGTGGGAACGACAATTGGGCAAGGCCTACGTCGGAGCCAGTCTGGGCGAAGGCTGCTCACCGGTCGTTCACAAAGGACGCGTCGTCATCGTTCGCGACCAGGCTCGGCAATCGACGATCGAAGTGCTCGATGCGAAAACCGGCGACACACTCTGGAAAAAGGAACGCGACGAGCCCAATGCCTGGGCGACACCTCGCGTTATCGAATACGGCGGAAAGACACAGGTCGTTACCTCCGCGTCGAAGTTTGTTCGGAGTTATGACCTCGACACTGGCGACATCATCTGGCAGTGCAGCGGCCTGACGGGCAACGTGACTCCGTGTCCGGTTGTGGATGGCAACGTCGTTTATTGCATGAGCGGCTATCAGGGATATTCACTCCTTGCATTGCCGCTGGATGCCAAAGGAGACATTTCCGATTCTGACAGCATCATCTGGTCAATTAAAAAGGGCACACCGTATGTGCCGTCTCCAGTGCTTTACGACGGGCTGATTTACTTTACACAGTCGAATCAGGGCATCCTGACCGCTGTCGATTCCGAAAACGGTAACACCGTCATCGAACGCTCGCGCCTTCCGAGTATATCAAACATCTATTCGTCGCCAGTCGGAGCTGACGGACGGGTTTACTTCACAGGGCGAAACGGAACGACGCTTGTCATTAAGCATTCCGGCAATCTGGATGCTCTGGCCACGAACAAGCTCGACGATGAATTCAACGCATCGCCAGCCATCGTTGGCACGCAGCTGTTCCTGCGGGGACGAAAATCGCTCTACTGCATTCAGGAAAGCGCAGCGGGCACCGAATCAGTCGCGAGCATCGAAAAGAAGACTCGCATTCACCGGCTCGGCACAACAAAACGCTCTGTCTTCGATGCGTTCTCGTATTTGAATCGCCTGCCCGACAAACCATACGACGACGAGGAAGCGGAAGAGTTCGGTGGTCGCATCTTCGGCCGTCTGGCGAATCAGGAAGGCCGCGTTCAGATTAAGACTCCCCCAGGTATGGGGCGTGATGCTTACGAGGGATTCAAGACGTTCCTTCGTGCAGACGGAGCGACAAGCGTCGGTAACTGTGCCGCATGCCACAACCTGCCGGATTTCACGGACGGCAAATCTCACGTCGTCGAGAAGAATGGCAAACCAGTCCTGACTCCGTCGCTGCGGAATCTCGGTAAGCGAGGTGTCGACCTGCGGGCCGCACTCCAGAAGAAGCTCAACGCGGCGAAACTGAAGCCGTCTGGAAAAGCGGATGAGATCAGCGACGAATACTCCGGAATGCGTCTGAGTGAAACGGACGTCTCGCAGCTGATCACGTTTCTGAAGTTGCTGAACGACGTTCCGGACAATCGATTCCGAGAGCTGATCATTGAGGCCACCGTGCTCGATACCTCAGCCGCAAACGAGTGAACTCCCAGATTGTAAGTCCACGACTCGATCGTTTCTGTGGTTAGATGCAGCAAAACTCGTCAAGAGCTTCGGCCCGCGACACTTCGATACTGACGAATGCCGAAAGTCCTGACGACTTTCGCTACCAGGGCATACAGCAACCAGAGCAGGAACTGATTTATGAGAAACCGGATATATTTCTTCGTCGTCGCTACGGCGAGTCTTCAGATGATGAACGCGTCGACCCAGGCCGAGACCATCCACGGAACGGTATCCGACGAGTCTGGGAAGCCAGTCGGAGGCGTCATGGTGTCGGCCATTGACGACGAGCATCGCAAATGGACGTCCGTGTTCACACAGCAGGATGGTTCGTTCGAATTCACGGGTCTGCGAAAGGTTGATCACAACATTCGCACGCGGCTGATGGGACTTGCCGATGAGTGGATCAGCGATGTCGCCGCCGGAACGAAAGACATGGTGATCAAGACTCGCCCAGCCGTTGGCGAGGAGTTGGAGTTGCAACGCCCGGCGAGCAGTGCGTTCAGCATGCTGGCTTTCGACAACCCGCGCGACAAACTGAATTTCAAGATGATGTGCTCGTATTGTCACCAGCTCGGGACGCTTGGGTTTCGCACACCTGAAAAGCCGGTCGATTGGGAAACGATGCTGCGGCGCATGGACGGTTTCGGCGGTCTTTACCCGCACACTCAGAACACGATCATTCCGCGTCTCATGAACACCTACAAAGACGACGCCGTCGACAAGTGGCCGACTTTCGTTCCGCCGCCGGCACCGACAGGAATGGCGGCCGCAGCAACGATCACGATGTGGGAAATGGACAAGCCGCTGGAAGGTTCCTTTCATGATCTGGAGCTTGGGCGAGACGGACTTGTTTACGCGGTCAACATCAGTCGGGGACGGATGATCGCGTTGAATCCCAAAACCGGCGAACGGACAGCCATCAGGTTTCCACGCGGAGCCCACGCACCCCATTCCATTGAAACTGCCAATGATGGCAGCCTGTGGACGACGATGTGTGCCAGTGGCCACATGGCTCGCTACGACATCGAAACGGGCAAATTCGACGTTTACAGCAGCGCCGAAGCTCCCAAGAAACGAGGCAACTATCCGCACACTCTGCGAATCAATCCCAAAGATCCCGAGGGCCTGATCTGGTACACGGACGCCGGTTCGAATTCCTGTTTTTCCATTCATCCGAAAACAGGATTCGTGAAGGAATACAAGCTGTTGACTGCGGGGCAGGCGATGGGGGCGGGACGAGGTGAATCGCGCGGCATCACGCCGTACGGAATCGACTATTCGCCTGTTGATGGAACGATTTGGTATTCCAAGCTGAACGGCAATCGCATCGGCCGCATTGACCCGACCGCTCCGGACGGCGACATCAAAGAATGGAACCCACCCTTCCGAGGCCCCCGTCGACTGCATATTGCTCCCGACGGCAAGATCTGGGTGCCGGGTTTCGGGTCCGGTGTTTTTGCAAAATTCGACCCTGAAACCGAATACTGGACGGTCTACGAATTGCCGAACGCCGAAAACCAGATTCCATACGCGTTGAACGTCGACAAAGACGGTATCGTCTGGGTTTGCGGGACGGGCAACGACACCATCAACCGCTTCGACCCGGCGACCGAATCGCTGGTTGAATACCGTCTGCCCACCCGAGTCTCCTACACGCGCGAAATCGAATTCGACGACGACGGCAGCGTGTGGACAAGCACCTCAGGGCCAGCTCGGCACATGGAACGAGGCGTCGGGGCTGTGATCCGAATCTCATTGCCAAAGGAATTACCAGAAGGCGGAGGCATCAAACTCACGCCGAAGCATTACGACGGCAATCACGACATCGGAAATCTCGCCACCGCTCCGAAGGTGGAACGCAAAATGGATTCTGAGCGAGCACTACTGTACGCGAGAATCGACGCTAATCCGCTGCCAGAAGCGTACAAGAAGATGCCGCACCAAAAGTGGGTCGACTCACGCCTGTCCGCCTTCCCAAAACACAAACGCAGCCTCGCGGGTTCGTTGTGGAATGAATTCCGACAGACTCACCCGAACCGCAGGAACGACGGCCAGTTCTACGTGAAGATCATCGACTACATCATCAACAACGACACCCCGGTGAAACGGCGATTCGTGAAGAAGTGGCAGCATCACTGGTTTGGCAACGCGCCGGACAATCTGGGCGATCGCAACCTCGCTCAAGGCAAACGGATTTTTGAGCAGGCCACCTGCAGCCGCTGCCACAACATCGGGCCTGGTGAAAAGAAACTCGGCCCTGATCTGACAGAAGTCACGAAACGCTTCAAAGGCTCAAAGTTGCTCACCCAAATGGTCAAACCGTCTGCCGAGATTCACAAGAAGTTTCAGACACAGATGGTCGTGACTGATGACGGGCGACTGAGAACGGGGCTTGTTATCGAAGAATCGGATGATGAGATTCGTCTGCTGCCCAACCTGCTGAAACCTGACAAGATCGATACGATCAGTAAGTCGTCGATTGAAGCACGCAAAATTGCAGACGTTTCAACGATGCCCACCGGTCTGCTGGACACGTATTCGGAAGGCGAGATTTACGATCTCCTCGCATTCATTCAGTCGGTTAGTTCCGGCAAAGAAAGCAGCTCCGACAAATGACCGTCGTCCAACTATCGACGGCTCGTCGTGTTGTGCTCATAGGCGCATTGTTGGCGTGGGTTCAACCGGCCGAGGCGGACGAAATCCAACCGCTTATCGAGTCGTCCTGCATCGGCTGTCACGACGAGAATACGGAAACGCGTCTCGACTTCACGAAGCTCGATCGGTATTTCGAAGACGCCGACACGTTTCGTGCGTGGGTCAATATCGTGGACCGCATCCGGAAAGGCCAAATGCCACCGGCATCGGAACCTCGTCCCGACGCACAAACGCAAACTACTGCACTGACGTTCCTCAAGAAGAAACTCTTTGAGGTCAACCGCCGCCAGCAACAAGAGCACGGCCGAGTCCCCTCGCGAAGACTCAGTCGACTTGAATACGAACACACGCTGCACGATCTGCTTGGCATCGGCGGCCAGATCGCGAAATTACTTCCGCCCGGAAACAAGTCGGGGGCCTTAGATGTCGTCACGGCGAAGCAGGATATGTCCAGTGTGCACGTCAAAGGCTTCCTCAAGGCTGCCGACGGCGCCCTCGACGAAGCGATTCAACTCGGCCCCAAACCCAGAATGGCGAGTGAGCTTGACTACGTAAATTCGCGTTACATGCAAATGTGGTTTGAACGCTCCGTACGACGAGGCGGTGGTACGGTCTTCCGAGCCGGAGACGATCTCATCATGTTTCGCGGTCAGAACTACAACCTGCGTTCTGACCACAACGGACTGCGGATTCCCGTCGCCGGCCGATACCGCATCACCGTCACAGGTTCGGCGTATCAGCCGAGATCCTCGGTCACGATGAGCCTCAGACGCCAAAACGACGTCCAGGGCGACAGCGAACTCTTTGCGGCCTGGGATGTCGACGAGAAACTCCGCACGGTTTCAGCAACCCAATACCTCCGTCCTGACGACTACTTCTACGTCAGTGCCGACGAACTCGAACCGGCGCCCGACGGAAAAGTCATTTACAACTCGCAGCCTGCGAGCGAATTCAAAGGTGAAGGCGTGCGGGTTCGCAAGGTGGTCGTCGAAGGTCCGCTCGAATCCACATGGCCTCCGCAACGTACGCGAGCCCTGTTCCCCGGCGTCGAATGGGAACCTGCTGCAAACGGTCGCTACTACAAACCGGTGACGACAAAGTCTCATTACGAACATATTCGCGACGCTGTCGCAGCGCTCGCACCCAGAGCCTTCCGGCGTCCAGTGACTGATAAAGAGATCGAATATTTCACCAGTCTTGCCGTGCCGACTCTCAAAGCGCGACGTGGATTCATCGCCAGCGCTCGCGTTTCGCTACGAGCGATTCTGATTTCGCCCGAGACGTTATTCCTGACGAACGAAACGCAACCAGGAGAATCAACACTGACGGATCATGCGCTCGCCAGCCGGTTGTCATACTTCCTCTGGCGAAGCCCTCCCGATGAGGAACTGCTTCAACTTGCCAGTGACGGAGAACTCTCCGACACAAGAACACTGGATGCTCAGGTCAGCCGCATGCTGTCAGCCCCACGCAGCGAACGGTTCATCAACGAGTTTCTTGACCAATGGCTGGATCTGGAACTGATCGATGCCACCACGCCTGACAAGTACCTGTACCCGGAATACGACGACGTCCTCCGTCGAGCTATGCTGGCCGAAACGCGGCTCCTGTTCCGATATCTCATCGATGAAGACCTCAGCATCGCCAATCTCATTGATTCTGACTTCACATTCCTCAACCGGAAACTCGCCGAACACTACGGCATTCCGAACGTTGAAGGCGAAGAGATGCGCAAAGTCATGCTGCCACCCCGTAGCGTTCGAGGCGGCATTCTGACGCACGCCAGCATCGCCAAAGTGACGGCCAACGGAACGGTCACGACACCTGTCAAACGCGGCAGTTTTGTCCTGACGAATCTGTTGGGACTTCCGCCGAATCCGCCTCCGCCGGGCGCCGGTTCCATCGAGCCCGATACCCGTGGAGCGACAACAATTCGCGAGACGTTAAAAAAGCACCAGTCGGTCGAAGCCTGTGCTGTGTGTCACCGCCGGATTGATCCGCCGGGCTTCGCGCTGGAATGTTTCGATCCCGTCGGCACCTTTCGCACTCACTACCGCATCAGCAAAGGCGTCAAACGAACTGCCGACGTCGGACTGCGGTTCCTGCATAAAGACTACAAACCTAGCCAGCAAGTTGACTGCAGCGGCCAGACCGGGGACGGATTCACGTTCACTGACATACGTGACTTCAAGCAGCACCTGATGAAGTCGAAGGAACAGGTGGCGCGAAATCTCGTGTCTCTGTTGATCACCTTCGCCACCGGGGCTGAAATCCAGTTCGCGGACCGGCGGGAAGTGGAAGCCATTCTGCACCGTCACGAAGCCGCCAATTACCCGTTGCGCCGATTGATTCATGAGGTTGTCAGCAGCAGGATGTTTCAATGCCGGTAGGAGGATCAATGCACACTCCCATTTCACGACGCGCCGCACTGCGGGCATCCGGCGTCGCATTATCGTTGCCGCTGCTGGATGTGATGAATCCGGCGTTGGGGTTTGAACGTGCGGAACAGCCGAAACGCATGGTGATGATCTGCAATGCGCTCGGTTTGTATCCTCCGTCGCTGTTCCCGAAGACGCCCGGGGCCGACTACGAAAACACGGAGTACCTCGAACTGCTCAAGGAACACCGAAGTGACTTCACACTGTTTTCCGGCCTGTCACATCCGGACCAGAATGGTAAGGAGCCGCACGATACGGAAATGACCTTTCTAACGGCGGCGATCAATCCCGGGCTGGGAGGCTTCAGGAATACGATTTCGGTGGATCAGGTGGCCGCAATGCACCTGGGTCACACCACGAGGTTTCCGTCGATCACGCTGGGAAGTAACACTCGGGAAAGTCAGTCGTACAACAGCAACGGTGTGATGCTACCAGCCGATAATCGCCCATCGCGAGTGTTTGCGAAGTTATTCCTGGCCGGAAGCCCGGAAGAACAGCGGCGACAAAGGCAGAGACTCGCGGAAGGTCGCAGCATTCTTGATGCCGTTGGCGATCAGACGAAGGCGCTCAACCGGCGAGTTAGCGGCGGTGACCGGAAGCAACTGGATGAATATTTCGCTGCCATCCGCACCGCTGAAAAAGAACTGGCTGCATCCGAAGCGTGGCTGGATCGCCCAAAGCCTGAAGTGAACGTCGAAGTGCCGAAGGACATTGCCGAACCATCCGAATTGCTCGGCCGCATTCGAGCGTTTTTGAATCTGATTCCGCTGATTCTGCAGACCGATTCGACGCGCGTGGTCAGCCTGATGATTCAGGATCACGGCGCTGTGCCCAACATCGCCGGAGTCCACGGCGAACATCACCCGCTGTCTCATCATGGGCAGGACCTCTTCAGGATTGCCCAACTGAAGATCATCGAATCCGGAATCCTCTCAACATTTTCGGACTTCCTGACGCAGCTTGGACAGAAATCGGCACAGGGAACTCGGCTGCTGGATCACACGGCCGTTCTTTTCGGCAGCAATCTGGGCAATGCAAACGCTCATGACCCGACGAATCTTCCAGTCATTCTCGCCGGCGGCGGCTACAAACACGGACGCTACGTCGCACATGACGAAGCCCACAACACCCCGCTCTGCAATCTGTTTGTCAGCCTGCTAAACAACATGGGTGTTGAGACGGACTCGTTCGCGACCAGTACAGGTACGCTGGCTGTCACGTAGTGGAAGTCGTCAAGAATTTCGGTGTGAGAAACTGCGATAACGGAAGCATCAATCCGTCGAAGCATGTGCGACCTGTCACCGCCGCATTGAACATCTTGGATTCGCGCTCGAGTGCTTCGATCCGGTTGGCACGTTTCGCAAGCGATACCGCAACAGCAAAGGCGTTAAACGAACTGCCAGCGTCGGCCTGCGTGTCGGGCACAAGGATTATGATCTGGGACGTAAGGTCGATTCGTCGGGCGTAACGCCCGATGGTGCAATGTTTGCTGACGTTCGAGAATACAAAAAAGAACTACTGAAATCGAAGGAACAAGTTGCGAGACAGGTACTCTCAATGCTGATCATCTTCGCAACAGGTGGAGAGATTGAATTTGCCGATCGAAATGAGATTGAACAAATTCTTCTCGCAACAACTGAGGATGGTTACCCACTAAGGGGTTTCATTCACCAACTCGTTGCCATTCACCTGTTCAAAAATCGTTAGTTGCGAAACCCATCTCACGCTGCATTGAAGGCATCTGGTAACGCATTTTCGTTGCTGTCATGTCGATGAATTCGGCGTGTAGTTGCTAAACCGAATGTCGGCACCGATCGAAAGGTACCTTGCCGACGCTCCCGAAAATCGACCAGACATTCTGGCCGGAAGCGACTACCGACACGGACGTCACATCACCCGCAGCAAAGAACCAACAACCCGTTGTCCAACCTCTTCGTCAGCATCTTGAACAAGGTTGGCCTGGAAGCAGATGCGTTTGGGACGAGCGCCGGCTATCTTGACTGACAGCCTACGGAAGATCGCCGTCCATCTCAATGCTGTGACGGTAAATATGATCGAGGCATAATCGGCTCCGATCAACACGTCTGTGTTACGGTCAAATTGATCTGGGATGACTTGATGAATGGCCTCTGCATGTAGTCAACGAGATTCTTTGGCAATTTCGTTCGTGCCTCCGGTGTCGCGCGACCGGTGCTGCGAAACTGCCGCCAATTCTGAAGTTGCAGATTCATCTACGAGACCTATGCGACACATAAACGCTTGGGGTCATCCAACGTGATTCCAGTATTAGCTTTGATACAGGACCACTTTGCCGAGTCCGGCTTTTCGTTCCTCAGGCGAAGAAGTATTTGGGCTGCGACGACTTTTGTCCAACGGTTTCGACATCTCATCCAAATGAATCTCGCACATCCGATTTACCGATCAGGTCGTGTTCGCCGCCCGCCAAAAGAAACTTTCCACAAGCAGCTGATACTTCCGTACTCTGCAAAGCTGGTAAACGCCCCGGAAGGACCCTTTCGCCTGATCTGTAGACTTCGATGATGTCTCGGCCGGTGATGTTGAGCCGTGCCATTGGGTTGCTTCCCTCGTTTCGATTTTGCGTGGTAAGACCGCCCGCTTTATTTCTTCACGCCCGCGTCGAGTTGCACTTTGACCTTCGCACCTGTTCGCCGGCTGTTTCCGTTCATCTCGATTACGACGCCCGCACTGATCCGATCGGCGATCCGTTCGTCGTAAAGGTCTGTGATCCCTTCCTTGTCCAGATTGGTCGAGACGATCATTGGTCGCCCTGTTCGCCGCTCCAACAATTCGAAGACGATGTCGTAGGCTGACTCTGATCCCTTCCGCGTTCCGAGGTCGTCCAGACACCAGAGCGATTTCTCGTCGTCGGCCAATCCCCAAAGCCCCGACTCGGTCCGGTAGATCGTTTCGCCGTTCGCCGGACGGCAACCGACCTTCTTGTCTTTCGACGTCCGGCACGTTGTCACGTCTTTGATAAAAGTCTCGATCCGATACCAGTGGGCGGCATAAGGCCAAGACTGAAACACGCACGCAGCCGTGCAGGACTTCCCGGTTCCAACTGACCCCTGCAGGACGATTGGCCAGATTCCCCGTTTGATCGCCGATCGAACGTACTTGGCGACGGTCGCGTCGATCTCGGCCCAATTTGCGAACGCCAGATGCCCAGGAGCGGCGCGACGAATCGCTGGCAGATCAGAACGGCACGTTGTCTTCGTCGAACTCTTCTGGCTCGTCTTCGTCTTCCGGGATTGTGAAGAGTTCTGGTTCTTGCATTTGCCCTCCGTGGACTCGGGTAGGGTCGGAAGAATGTCTCCGATTCGCTCCGGTGCTGTCATCGTATTTGCCTTCCATGATTTTCGTGAATGTGTCGGGCTTCAGAAACCAGTCGACTTCGGCCTTCCAGCCACGGTCGCTTTCGCCACGACAGAACGACGAGGCTTTGATCTTCGCAATCGCCGTTCGCCAGTTCTCTCGCCAGTCAGCATCCTTGAGGCGAGCTTTGAGGGCGGCGACTCTATTCTTCGTCAACTTCCGGCAAGTCGCGAACCCTGACTCATTCCACGTCTTTCGGAACTCATCGAGAACGTCTGGTAGGAGGAACTCCTCTTGTTCTTTCTTCTTTGAGTTAATCTTTGTGTTCTCTTTATGTTCGTCGGAAGCTGACTTCCGGACTGGCATTTTGTGACCCTGGAAGCTGACTTCCGGGGTGAGTGCCGAACTTTTCCCAGTTCACTCGACTCAAACTGGTCGTTCCTGGACGCAGTTCGGTGACGATGAAGCCTCGTGACGACAACTCTTTGAGAATCGTTCGGACCTGCCGATCACTGACCCCGACTCTTTGAGCGATCGTCTCTTGGCTGGGAAAGGCGTGCTCGTTATCGCCTTCGTAAATCATGATCACGAGCAGCATGAGCTTCGGAGTTGGCTTGAGGTCAGTACCGTCCAGAATCCGAAACACGCGGTCCCAAAACTTGGGTTTGCCAGCGGACTCGATGGGCTTGTTCATCGGGTCCACCGTGATTCGCCTTCAACGGTCGTAGCCGGCGTCTTGCCGGTCCTTTGTAGTGGATAGAACATCCGTTCTGATCTCGCGTACAGGCTGCGACTGCAATCGCAGCGTCTGAATCGAGCCCCGGTTTGTGTGAACAACGTCCGTCTCCGCGAACGCCTCGCCGGGGTTTCTTTCTCTCGCCCTTCATTCCTTAGGGCGTCGCGTTGCGGAGCGTCAGACGAGTCCTGCCGCTTCGAGCTCACGCTGGGTTGATTCGGAACGTTGGCTGGTTCCGTCGTCGCGTGAAGCAGCTTGAGCTTCGATCCTGGATGATTCGACCTTGGTCAGCCATCTACGGATCGCGGGCAAACTCGAGTATGTTCGGCCCAAGACTTTGACCGACTCAAGTTTGTGGCCGCGAAGGCCTTTACTGATCCATCGCCAACAAGAACTGGGCGATGGCCGCTTGCCCGTCAATTCCTTGATTCCGTCTGCCGGAGGAACAAGCTCTTCATCGAGCAGATCGGTCGACTGTACTTCAGATTGAGACGCCATAACTTTCCTCGCATTCGTGTGAAAACGGTTAGAATGCGACGCAATGTGATGACGGAATTTCAGTCGTCAAACACTGATTTGCTTAATCCGGGCTCGTCGAATCGGGCGGATTTGCGAGTTGATGGTGAGTTGAATACCGATTGATTGTGAGTTGATAGTCAAACTTTTTTT
>Ga0055584_100005902_pt1 | contig 12001 bp, 13 predicted proteins | sample OSDHelmetaG_FD_58716 | JGI IMG/M metagenome (GOLD analysis project Ga0055584, IMG submission 58716) | Pelagic marine sediment microbial communities from the LTER site Helgoland, North Sea, for post-phytoplankton bloom and carbon turnover... | ecosystem: Environmental > Aquatic > Marine >... | reverse complement strand
TCCAGAAGAATTAGTAGTTGAAAAACTTATTAGAAAAGTACATAAACTAAATGGAAATCATTGGCATAATATCGTTCCAGATATTATAGGTGTTTCAGAGGAAACCACCACTGGTGTTGCTCGTTTGGTACAAATGGAACAAGAGAAAAAACTTCTATTTTCTGCCTTTAATGTTAATGATTCAGCGACTAAATCAAAGTTTGATAACCTTTATGGTTGTCGTGAATCACTAGCAGATGGCATAAAACGCTCTACTGAAGTTATGCTAGCTGGTAAAACGGTTGTAGTGTGCGGATATGGTGATGTAGGTAAAGGTTGCGCTCAATCTATGAAGTCATATGGCTGTAAAGTGATTGTTACAGAAATAGACCCTATATGTGCTCTACAAGCAGCTATGGAAGGGTTTGAGGTTAGAACATTAGAAAGTGTTCTAAAAAAAGGACATCTGTTTGTCACAACTACAGGTAATAAAGATATTATAACTCTTGAACATATGAGAAAAATGAGAGATCAATCCATTGTTTGTAATATTGGACACTTTGATAATGAAATTCAAGTAGATGCTTTAAATGATTCAGATGCTACAAGAGAACAAATAAAACCTCAATATGATAGGTATACTTTTCCAGATGGTAAAGAAATATTTCTTCTAGCAGAAGGTAGATTAGTTAACTTAGGGTGCGCTACTGGTCATGCAAGTTTTGTTATGTCGACATCATTTGCAAATCAAGTTTTAGCTCAATTATTTTTAGCTAAAGAAAAGCCTGAAGTTGGATTATATAACCTTCCTAAAGAATTAGATGAAGAAGTTGCAAGACTGCACTTAGAACATTTAGATGCTGAACTAACCATACTTACAGAAGAACAAGCAGATTATATTGGGGTTAAAGTTGAGGGACCCTTCAAAAAAGATGAATACAGATATTAATTAATGAAAAAATTAAAGAAGATTTTGGATTACATTATTGCTGGCAGAGGCAGAGTTTATTTATTAGCAAGAAAAATTATTCCTTGGGATAATTTTTTATTTAATGCCATCAGATTGTTTTATTCAAAAAAGATTTATAACAAATCAAAGAAATTTGACTTTAATAAAAACTATAATTCTTTAAAAGAAAGTGAATTTAAGCTTTTTTCTCAAAATGGTGAAGATGGTATTATTGATTTCATTTTTCATCATATTGGATTTAAAAGCAAGAAATCAGTTGAGATAGGTTTTGGATATATTGAGAATAATTCTCTTTTTTTAATTACAAAATATAATTTTAATTCATTGCTTATCGATGGTCAAGATTATAATGTAAATGTTTTTAACAAATTCAATAGAAACATAATTAAATCAAATAGTTTGGCTATTAAAGAATGGATAACTAAGGACAATATAAATCAAATTATTTCAAATTATATTGATGATTCAGAAGTAGACTTACTCTCAATTGACATTGATGGAAATGATTACTGGATTTGGGAATCAATAAAATGTATTTCACCCAGAGTTGTAATAATGGAATATAATGCTTCTTTTTATAGTCATTCTATTACTGTACCTTATGATGAATCTTTTGACAGAACTAAATTTTCGAATGAGCCAAGAAATTCACATTGGTACCATGGTGCATCTCTGAGTGCTTTAGAAAAATTAGGTAAAAGTAAGGGTTATTCTCTTGTTGGTACAGATAGTAAGGGGGTTAACTGTTTTTTCGTTAAAGATAATGAAATTGATAAATGCTCAATTGAGAAAGTATCATCTAAAAAATCATTCACGCCACATTATAATAGATTTAATGGAATACTAACTAAACAAGCCATGAACTCTAGAGAACAATTTGAAAAAATAAGTGATAAAAATTATATTAGAGTTTAATCTTATCGAAATCTGATTGAACCATCATTGAAACCAGTTCTTCAAATGATGTTTCGTTTTTCCAGCCCAAAATATCTTTTGCTTTTTTTGGGTTTCCTAAAAGTAGATCTACCTCCGCTGGACGATAAAATTTAGGATTAATTTTTATAATCTCCTTACCGGATTTAGAATCAATGCCAACTTCATCTAGTCCTTTGTATTTCCAAATAATATCAATTGACAAATGCTTACATGCTAGTTCAATGAAAGATCTAACAGTTTGCGTTTGATTTGTCGCCAACACGTAATCATCAGCTTTTGCATGATTTAACATTAAATGCATTCCTTTAACATAATCTCCAGCAAACCCCCAATCTCTTTTTGCCTCTAAATTACCTAGTTCAATAAAATCTTGCTGACCAAGTTTTATTTTGGAAAGACCTATTGTGATTTTACGTGTAACAAACTGTTCCCCCCTGAGCGGAGATTCATGATTAAATAATATTCCTGAACAAGCAAACATATTATAAGACTCTCTATAATTAACAGTTATCCAATGTCCATAAAGTTTTGCAACTCCGTATGGACTTCTAGGATAAAAAGGCGTTTCTTCACTTTGAGGAGCTTCTGATACTTTACCAAACATTTCAGATGAAGAAGCTTGATAAAATCTTATACTGCTATCGACCATTCGAATAGCCTCCAAAAGTCTAACTACTCCCAATCCAGTTACATCTGCAGTCATTGTTGGCATTTCAAATGACGCGGCAACAAAAGATTGTGCAGCAAGATTATAAACTTCATCAGGACATGTTTTTTCAATAACTCTTAAGATATTAGTGAATTCAGTTAATTCAAAATCGACGAATTCAATATCATTTACAATACCAAGTTCATTTAAACGCCAATTATTAGAGCTCGCATTTCTTCTTTCTGCACCAATAACTTTATAACCCTTATCAAGTAAATGTTTAGCAAGATATGCGCCGTCTTGACCAGAAATACCTGTGATGATTGCTTTTTTCACAAAAGAAATATATTTATATTAATTACCTAAATAAAGAAATAAATTTCACAATGTTTAAAAAAATAATTCAAAATCATATAGAAGTAGCACAAAGTCTTTTCAAAATATCTATAGATATAGAGGAAATTGCAGATATCTGCTTAAAAACTATAACTAATAATAAAAAGATTCTTTTATGTGGAAATGGAGGAAGCGCATCTGACTCTACACATTTAACAGCAGAATTTATTGGCAGATTTGAACGAAATAGAAAAGCTCTACCTGCCATAGATTTAACTAGCAATAATTCTAGCATTACTGCCATTGGAAATGATTATGGTTTTGATAAAATTTTTTCCAGACAAATTGAAGGTATTGGGAATCAAGGAGACACCCTTATAGCTTTTTCTACCTCAGGAAGAAGCAAAAATGTTATAGAAGCTATTAAAGCTGCGAAAAAGAAAAAATTAAATACAATTTTTTTGACTGGAAATAATATGGAAATTAGTTCAATTTTGGAATGTGATAAAGTGATAAATGTTGAAAGTAACAATACTGCTAGAATACAAGAAATGCATATTTTTATTGGACATCTTATTTGTCAATATGTTGAAAAAAAAATTTAATATGCTCCAGTTCTTTTAAAAACTTCAAAAACTGTTTTAAAAATTATTTTTATATCAAAAAGCAGATTTCTTTTGATATAATATTCATTATCTAAACGAACTCTATCTTCATTTTTAATATTAGACCTACCACTCACTTGCCAAAGTCCTGTTACTCCAGGCCTGAGTGAAAGATAAATATCTTTCTTGCTTCCATAAAGATCGATTAGCTCTTTTTCAACCACAGGTCTAGGACCTACAACATTCATATCACCTTTTAGAACGTTAATAAATTGTGGAAGTTCATCTATACTGGATGAACGCAAAAAATTCCCAAATGGTAATATTCTTGGGTCAATCTTTGAATCTAACTTATATCCATTTTTCACATATTGATTGTATAAGTCTTTATCTGATTGTAAAATTTTTTCTGCATTTTTAACCATTGTTCGAAATTTATACATTTTAAAAATCTTATTGTTTTTTCCAACTCTGTTTTGTTTAAAAAAAATAGGAAATCCATCTCTATAAATGATTAATATGGATGTGAATAAAAAAATTGGTGATAAAAATACGATTACTAGTATTGCAAATATTTTATGAAACATCAAAGTATTATAGTAAAAAATTTTAATATTAAATATAATAAAATTTAAAATTGGATTAGCATAATTTGAGTTGTACTTTTCATTGATGAAATATGTGGTTACTGGTGGTGCAGGATTTATTGGAAGCAACCTTGTTGATTTTCTGATTGAACAAGGTTGTGATATCGAAGTCATCGACAATTTTTCATCGGGTAAAAAAGAAAATTGTAATTCAAACGCTTTATACCACAACATTGATATCTCCAATGAAAAAAGCTTTGATTTATTAAAAAAAGTACTTCATAAAGTAGATGGCGTTTTTCATTTAGCAGCTTTTCCAAGAGTACAAGATTCAATTGACAACCCAGTATTATTTGAAAAAAATAACACTATGGGTACAATTAATATTTTAAAAGCTTCAATAGAAATGGGTGTTAAACGCTTGGTTTATAGCTCTTCTTCTTCAGCTTATGGTAATACAGAAAAATTGCCTTCACTTGAGATTGATCCGATTGATCCAATGTCACCTTATGCTATGCAAAAATATTATGGAGAAATATGTTGTAAGACATTTTCTAAGATATATCAAATTGAGACTGTTTCATTAAGATATTTTAATGTTTATGGAGAAAGACAGAGTCTCGACGGAGCTTATCCTTTGGTGATGTGTGTTTTTGCAAACCAAAGATTAAATAATAAACCTTTAACAATTAGAGGTGATGGTGAACAGCGAAGAGATTTTACGCACGTAAAGGATATTGCACGCGCTAACTTTTTAGCAATGAATTCTAAGAAAGTTGGCAATGGTGAAGTAATAAATATTGGTAATTCTGAAAATAAATCCGTAAATGATATTGCTAAAATGATTGGTGGCCCAACAATAAATATTGATCCAGTTATTGAACCTAGAGAAACTTTAGCAGATAATTCTAAAGCTAAAAATTTACTAAATTGGGAACCTTATATATCAATAGAAGACTGGGTACCAATATATAAAAAAGAATTGGGCATTGAAGATTAGAATTATTCAACAAGATTGTCATCACTTACTGCTCTTCCATTTAACATCTCCCAGTCTCTTTCAGTTCTATCAAATTTAACGTTTCTTTCTTCTGAAGCTTTAATGATATAAGACCTAATATTTCTTTCATTCATTTCATAAATAAGAGATGAAATATCTTTAGGAAAACAGCTTCCACCATACCCATATTTTCCATCTTCTCCAGGAACCTTCCAGTGAGAATAACCAATTCTAGTGTCATGCTGAGCAATTTTTATCATTTCATCATAGTCAATATTAAGTGCTGTGCTGAGAGAATAAATTTCATTTGCAAATGAGACCTTAGTTGCAAGAAATGTATTAATTGTATATTTAATCAACTCTGCAGCATTAGATTTTGTAATCAAATAATCAGTATCTGGGAAAAAATTTTTATAAAATTTTTTTACTTTACTGCAATGATTGTGATTTCCACCTAAAATAATAAATTTTGGATTTTTGAAATCCTCTACATGTGTTTTTTCCCTTAAAAATTCTGGATTAAATACAAAATTCAAATTTGGATATTTTTCTTCAAATTTTAATGTCGTGCCTGGAGGGATAGTTGATTTGATAACAATTATTTTAGTACTATTTGAGTATTGAAAGATGTTCATTAAACATTTGTCGATAATAGAAATGTCGCATTGGCCATTTTTTTTCATGGGAGTTGGTAGACAGATGAAAATTATTTGGCTTTTTCTAACCAATTGATCTAAAGAATTACAAGTGGAATGGCGATTGATATCAAATGTATTTACTAAAAAACTACTTTCTTTAAAAGTTTTATAACAAGCATTACCTACGTAACCTAAACCTACAATCCCGATATTTGTTTTTTTCATGAAATCTTTAGCAATTTACAAATTTAATATCGATAAATATCTATATAAATTAAAGCAATAATTAAAATAATTATATTGAAAGCAAAGGAAGATTTGAATCTTTTTTAGAAATTATTGGCGATTTAATCCCCCAATCTATACCAATGTTTGGGTCATTCCAAATAATTCCTCTGTCAGATTTTTGGTTGTAAAGATTTGTGCACTGATATGTAACTTCTGCAAATTTTGATAAAACTAAAAAACCATGAGCAAAGCCTGGTGGAATATATAACTGTTTTTTATTTCGATGGTTCAATTTTATACTTACCCATTGACAAAACGTGGTCGAATTTCTTCTTATATCAACGGCTACATCTAAAATCTCTCCATTTATGCACCTTACCAGCTTTCCCTGCTCTTCTGGATATTGGAAATGTAAACCCCTTAATGTATTTTGTTTGGAGAAACTGTGGTTTGATTGAACAAAGTCTTCATATATATTATTATCATAAAACTTTTTTTTATGGTAAAATTCAAAAAAATACCCTCTGTTATCTTCAAATACTTCAGGCTCAATTATTTTAACTCCTTCTAATGACGTATTAATAAAATTCATTTTATCAATTTCTTTAAATATTTGCTATACTCATTATTAGGATAAAGTGAAATATAGTCTATTAATTGCTTCTTATTTATATATCCCTTATGCAAGGCAATTTCTTCAATGCATGATATTTTTACTCCTTGTCGAGACTCAAGCGATTCAACATAATTGCTTGCACGTAACAAGCTTCGATGAGTACCAGTATCAAACCATGTTACTCCCCTTCCAAGAATCTGAACTGACAATCTTTTTTCTTTAAGATAAGATTTATTTAAATCTGTAATCTCTAATTCTCCCCTATTAGAAGGTTTTAATTCTTTTGTTAACTTTATAACGTCATTATCATAGAAATATAATCCTGGAACAGCATAATTAGATTTTGGATTTAATGGTTTTTCTTCAAGACTTTTGACTAAAGAATTCTTATTTTCAAATTTATCAAATTCAACAACACCATAATCTTTTGGATTTTTTACTTTGTATCCAAAAATTAATCCTCCTTCAATATTTTGAATAGCTGTCCTAATACTTTCTAAATAACCACTACCATGAAATAAATTATCTCCTAAAATTAATGATACAGAATCATTACCAATAAAATCCTCTCCAATTAAAAAAGCCTCTGCAAGACCCTTAGGTTCATGCTGAACTTCATATGAAAAATTCATCCCAAGATTCTTTCCATCTCCTAAGAGCTTTTGAAATCTTGGTGTGTCCTCATTTGTAGAAATAATAAGAATATCTTTAATACCTAATAACATCAATATAGATAACGGATAATATATCATGGGCTTATCATAAACTGGCATTAATTGTTTGCTAGAAGCAATTGTTAACGGATATAGTCTTGTTCCACTTCCTCCTGCAAGAATAATACCTTTCATGAACTTAAACCCAGCCTAGATTGTTTATATTTTCTTTCTAAATCTTGGGTCCATTCTTCATTATTTAAATACCATGAAATTGTCTTTCTTAATCCTGATTCAAAATTCTCTGATGGATGCCAATTCAGTTCATTTTTAATCTTAGAAGCATTAATTGCATACCTAAAATCATGTCCAGGTCTATCTTCAACAAATTCGATTAAATTTGTGTAACTTTTTCCTGAATCACGAGGTCTTTCTTTGTCCATAATCAAGCAAATTTGGTTAACTATATCTAAATTAGTGATTTCATTATCTCCGCCAATATTATATGTGTGACCAATATGTCCTTTTTTTAATACCTCGTATATTGCCTCACAATGATCATCAACATACAGCCAATCACGTATATTCTTCCCACTTCCATAAACAGGAAGAGGCTTCTCTTTTAGGCAATTAATAATCATTAAAGGAATTAGTTTCTCAGGAAATTGTCGTGGACCGTAATTGTTGGAACAATTTGTTATTAATGTAGGCAAATTAAATGTTCTGTTCCAAGATCTTACAAAATGGTCAGAAGAAGCTTTGGAAGCAGAATACGGGCTACTTGGATCATATGGAGTATTTTCTTGAAAAAAACCATCTTCTGAAAGACTTCCAAAAACTTCGTCTGTAGAGACATGCAAAAATTTGAATTCCTTTTCTTTTTTAGAGCTTTTGATATATTTTGTTGAGTTAATAAGAAGATTAACAGTCCCAATTACATTAGTTTGTGCAAAATCCATTGGGCTATCTATTGACCTGTCTACATGTGACTCTGCAGCAAAATTAACAACACAATCAGGTTTATGTTTATTAAAGATATTTTCTATTAAATCATTAGAACAAATATCTCCCTGAATAAAATGATAATTTTTGTGCTTCTCTATACTTCTTAAATTATTTTTATTTCCTGCATAAGTAATCTTATCAACATTAATGACTGAATTATTAATTTTTTGAATCTGTTGGATAATAAAATTACTCCCAATAAATCCTAAGCCTCCTGTGACCAATAACTTCATTAAACAACTTAAATTATTATCATAGAAAATTCTATATTATTTTTAATACCAAAAATACTTCTGATTACTCATTATTTTTTTTATATATTTAGGGAGATTTTGTCCATAAAATCCAATCTTAAAACCTAAATATTTAAATACTACTTCAAGGAAAGCGTAAAAAATTAGATGTGGTTTGTCTTTTAAAATTTTTATAAAAAAAAGCTTTGCTAGCTTTGCTCCTCTTCTATTTGCATGTCCAACTAATTTTTGAATATAAGGCCTTTCTCCTCTTACATATCCATTATCAAAATTTCTTCTAAAGTTCTCTAGCAGAGTGAAATCATGTGAATGTTCTACGATCGCATCTGCAACATATGCAACTTTCTTATTTGCTAATAATAATTTATAACAAGCAAAATAGTCCTCTCCCGTAAGTATATGTTCAAAACCTCCAATTTCATCTAAATGACTATTTAAGTAAGCAGCGAAGCTGTCAGAACAAAAAAAAGTATAAACACCGTACTTATTTATATCTCTAATTGATCTAATATTTGATTTGTCAGGATAATTAAAATTCACAGGGAATGATTCAAAAATACTTGACCCTATCCTTTCAATTTGTCTACCGTAAGAAATAGATGCTTTACCATCTTTGATTGGCTTAATAAGTAAATCTATAGATTCTTGGCTTTCTAAAAATGCATCTTGAGTTAAGTAAACTACAATATCAGTGTTTAGAATTTTTCTAGCCCTTTCACGTGTACTTCCGTGGTTAAATTTTTCTTCATGTGCAATGAGGCAATTATAGTTTTTTGCAATTTCAATTGTTCTATCTGAAGATTTTGAATCGATTATTAATACTCGATTTTTACTTTGATCAATACACTTCAGATTTTTTTCGATTTCTTTTTCTGCATTAAGTGTAGGAATTACTATTCCAACTGATAAATTTTCATTTGTGAACATAGTTAAATTAGATAATTATACTTTTTGTAAATATCAGAAGCTAATTCTATGTTTGATCTTTTTTCAATTAATTCTTCAATACAATAATCGAACGAAAATTTATTTTTATTTGTGTATTCTAGCATAACAACTCATAATTTAATAAAAATTAAATGAAACGCTTTAGCATTTCATTTAATTTTTTTGAAGAATCTTCCCAACTAAACCTTTTGATATTTTCGTAGCCATTTTTAATTAAATCATATCTATAATTTTTATCTTTAATTATTTTTTTAATAGCTAATGATATATCATCAATATTTGAAGGATTAAAATAACAAGATGCATTTCCACATATTTCAGGTAAGCTTGATGTATTAGAAACTGCGGTTGGACATCCTAAAGACATAGCTTCTAAAGGTGGCAAACCAAAACCTTCAAAATAAGAAGGAAATACAAATAGCTTAGCATTTAAAAAAAGAGTAGCTAGTTCTTTATCATTTACATATCCAGTAAAGATAATTTTTTTCTCAAATTCTTTATTATGTTTATACGCTGTATTCTGGTAAACTTTATTATTTTTATTTCCAACTATTACCAAATTATATTCATCAAGATTTGCTTTAATAAATGCATTGATTAAACCTTCAAAGTTTTTCCTTTTATTTAAAGTTGAAACTCCCAGAACATATCTTCCATACTTATTTTCTTGATTAGCGGGAAATAGGTCTTTTGAGACCCCACAATAGATAACACTTATTTTTTTATGATTAATTTTTAGTTTATTTATAATATCGCTTTTTGAGAAATTGCTTATTGTAATAATATGTTTTGCTTTTGCAACTAAAATCGGTATTAAAAGAGAATAATAATAATGAAATTTCCAAGAAACCCAATTTTTATTTTGGTAAATTAAATCTAGTATTGCAATAATATTATTACTATATAAAACTGGTGCTGTAAATGATAGATTTAATAGTAAAGGCTTATCTTTTTCGTTTTTTAAAAATTTTAGAAGCGTTACTTGCTCCCATAGAATACCATCAAACCCATCTAAAATTTTGGTATTTAACTCTTTTGCTAGATCATGATGGATAATATTTTTGGGTGCAAGAACCACATAGTTATCAAAATTTTTTATAAGGTGTTTTGAAATTTCATATGCAAACCTTTGTGCTCCAGTCATTTCTTGAGATAAAAATTTACCATTAATATATATGTATTTCATAAAATTATTATTTAAAAAATTCGAGGTATAGTTTCAATTTTTAAAAGTTTTTTGGTTAAATAATATAGTGATAAATGAACAAGATTTATGCAAATTAAAAATGTATAGACCATGCCTAAATATCCAAAATTTAAAACCATAAAATATCCACAAACAAATGAAAATAGAGTTGAAAATAGATTTACAAATAATAAGTAATTTTGATATCTTGTTAGTAGTAACAGTACAGAACAAGGACCAAGGATTGATGGTAATATAAAGCCTAAAGCTAATATTTTAAGCGCATGACTTGCTTCTAAAAAACTTTCTCCAAAAACATAATACAAAATACTATTTGAAAAGAAGAAAATCGCTAAAATGGCGGCTGATGATAAAAAGAAAATCTTGGTACTAATTGATCTTATGAGATTTTCTAGTTCATAAAAATTTTTTTCGTTAAAAAATTTTGATATTTTTTGAGGTATCAAAGATTCAAAAATGGTCATTGGAACCATAATAAGTGAAGCTATTTTTATAATAGAAGTATACAATGCAACATCTATTTTCGATCCTACGAAATTTAAAATCCAGATATCATGATCAAAGCGAACAATAATAATTAGCGAGTAAATCATTAATAAAAAAGATTGATATGTATATCTTTTATTAAAACTGAATGTTGATATAAACAATTTTAAATTATTAAATAATGATTTTTTTGAAACATTAAATGTAAAAAATATTAAACACGAAATTAGGCAAGATATAAACAGTGAAAAAAAAATATTTGCTACACTCATTGAATTTGACTTATAAAAGTATAGAAAAAAGATCAAAAAAAGTATCCAAAGAATTAATCCTCCACTACTCCTCATACTATTAAACAAAATAAAATTTGTATATTTACCAACTGCCCTAGAGTAGTCACTAATTGCTCTCAAAATTGAAGAAAAAATAATTATAAATATTAGATAAATTAAAATGTCGAATTGAATATTATAAATATAGCCTGCTTTTATAAAAAAGAAAAAAAATATCGACAATATGCTCAATGAAAATAGCATTGTTGTAATAATATTATAAATGAGGATCTTATTACTTTTTAAGCTAGGTAAAAACTTTGAAGATGCAATATCTTGACCAAAGGTGAGTAAAGTGACAAATGAAGGAAAAATACTCATTATAAGAGAAAAATTTGCAAACTGGTTCACTGAAAGCGTTTTTGCTGATAAAGAAAAAATAATAAAAATACCTAATGATCCAATAAATTTTCCAACTAACGCCAAAAAAATATTGTTTTTCATATCTTTATTATTCAAAATCATAATTAAAGAATATATAAAAAAACTCTTAGAAAAAGTTTAAAATATATGTAGGGCCCATAGCTCAATTGGTTAGAGCAACGGACTCATAATCCGCAGGTTCGGGGTTC
>Ga0055584_100005901_pt1 | contig 12002 bp, 6 predicted proteins | sample OSDHelmetaG_FD_58716 | JGI IMG/M metagenome (GOLD analysis project Ga0055584, IMG submission 58716) | Pelagic marine sediment microbial communities from the LTER site Helgoland, North Sea, for post-phytoplankton bloom and carbon turnover... | ecosystem: Environmental > Aquatic > Marine >... | reverse complement strand
CTGAACCGATCGACATCGCTAAATACGGTTTGATTTACGCGTGTGCCCAGAAAAACGCCGGAATCGCGGGGGTGAATGTTTTGATTTTGAAAAAAGAGCTACTGGAGCGGTGTGACGATCGCCTCCCAAGTTATCTCGATTATTCCAAGCATTCAAAAGCCGGTTCCCGTTTCAACACACCGCCAACATTTGCGATCTATGTAACCGGACTCGTTTGTAAATGGTTACAAGAAGAAATGGGCGGGCTGGCGAATATCAGTCAATTCAATCAGGATAAAGCGAGTCTGCTTTACAACGTGATTGATCAAAGTGGTGGATTTTATTCGGGGCACGCCGCAAGGGACGACCGCTCAATCATGAACGTCGTGTTCACTCTGAAAACCGAAGATTTAGAATCTCAATTCCTCTCCGACGCAACTCAGGCTGGCATGACTACCTTGAAAGGACATCGAAGCCTTGGCGGGATTCGAGCTTCGATCTATAACGCCATGCCGATTGAGGGCGTCGAAGCACTTGCCCAATTCATGATAGATTTTGCCCAGAAAAACGGCTAACAAAGGATCAAACCAAGATGTCTGTTGCTACTCAACCACCGCTGCAAAACTCTTCAGAATCGAAAGACGACCAAATGGCGCGCATCATTGTTCTCGACGACCTCGCTGCAGAGGGCCTTGCCAAGCTGGAATCCGCTGAAGGAATTACTTTTGACATCAGAATTGGTCTCAAAGGTGAAGAACTTCGTGAGGCACTTACCCACTACGATGGCGCAGTTTGCCGCAGCGGGGTGAAAATAACAGCTGAAACGCTCGAGGGAAACAAATCACTCAAAGCCATCGTCCGCGCCGGTGTGGGAACAGATAACATCGATAAATCGACCGCAACGCTGTTGGGAATCGTCGTGATGAATACACCTGCGGGTAACACCATTAGCACCGCCGAACACACAATGGCACTTCTGCTCGGCCTCTCGCGTAAAATTGGCCCTGCCTACTCAAGCCTGCAAGCGGGACGATGGGATCGAAAGAAATTTAAAGGCTCACAAGTCAGTGGTAAAACACTTGGCATCGTCGGTTTAGGTCGAATCGGCTTAGAAGTCGCCTCGCGAGCTCGAGCATTTGGAATGGATGTGATTGGCTATGACCCATTCCTCTCGGCGGAACGAGCAGAAGATCTCGGCATCACAAAAGTTGCCCAAGTGAATGACCTTCTACCAAAAATTGACTATCTAACGGTACACACTCCGTTAACCCCTGAAACAAAAGGCCTCATCGGGCACGAAGAAGTCAAGTTGATGAAGCCAAACGCCAGACTAGTTAATTGTGCTCGTGGTGGAATCTACGATAACGATGCGTTAATCGCTGGTCTTGAGTCAGGGCAATTGGGCGGAGTAGCTCTGGACGTTTACCCAGAGGAACCGTGCACCGACAACCCGCTCTTTCAAATGGACAATGTGCTGTGTACGCCGCACCTGGGCGCAAGTACTGATGAAGCTCAAATCGAAGTTGCGGTAGAGGCCGTCGACCTATTGGTTAATTTCTTGACCACCGGCGAAATTAAATCAGCAGTCAATACGATTTCGCTTGATCCCAAAACACTCAACGATCTCCGCAGCCATCTCGATGTTGCCCACCGCTTGGGAGTCCTACTGGGACAATGGCACGGTGCGGCAATCGAAAAATGCGAACTCGAATTTCAAGGTGAAATTTCCGAAAAAGATACACGGCCTTTGGTCTCAGCGTTCTGCGCTGGACTGCTCGGTCACGTAACCGAAGATGCCAACATTATTAATGCAGAGATGCTTTGCCGTGAGCGGGGCATCGATATTTCCCGGACCTCAAATTCAGACACGGGTGACTTCAGCAGTTCCATTACCGCCACCGTAACCGGAGAGAACGTAACACGGACTGCAACTGGAACACTCTTTGGGAAAAGCATGCCTCGGCTAGTCCGACTCGACGAGTATCGAACAGAAACTTACATGGATGGAAATCTCTTGATCTTCAACCATTCTGACATTCCCGGAATTATTGGCTACGTCGGTAGCGTGCTCGCTGAAGAGCAGGTTAATATCGCTCAGATGGCGGTTGGACGCGAGGGAGATCAGGGCGGATCGGCGATCGGAATTCTCAACGTGGATTCCATCGTTTCCAATCCAACACTTCAACGTGTCCTTGAAAACGACGCCATCGACTCGGTGCATCTGATTAATTTACCAGCCTTTGACGAGCTTCCTGATTGGCTGGTTTAGGAATAACGAATCGACCAGACTCACCTCAAACTAATCTGACTACAACCAAGGCCCGCGGCATTTCAATTTGCCGCGGGCTTTTTCGTCGACATCTCCAAGGTCTCTAACTACTCTAGAAACGAAAGCGGTTTGTCTAGTTTTTGATCCAAACGGCATTCGCCTCCTATTTCCTCTCGCAATACTCTTACAAGACCATGAATCTCATTGTTGGTGCGGTGATTGTGCTCACGCTGCTTGGCAGTGAACTGACCGGTGCCCAACCTGTCAAGCACGAACAACTTTGGCTAACCCTATTTATGGTAGGCGTCCTGGCAATTCTAGTTCCGGGCCTCGCGGTATTTCAAACCTATTTCGTTTCGATACAATCCCCACTCAATCAAGTAGACGTCAAACATCGCGATCAAGTCATTGCACGACTCTCTGCTTGCCATACCGCTGTCTGGTTATCGGCCAGCCTTGCTACGGTCTGGGCTATTCGCTGGCAAGATGTTGTGCGCGGTACCTGGCAACTCGATCGCTGGCCTTTGCTGGACGAGTTATTCATTTTGCTGCCGGTAGTTTTTTCATTATTTACGTCATGGATAATATTCTCTGATCTCACCGGAAAAATTTCGAAGTCGGATTCACTCTATTTATCAACAAAGAGAAAAATTGGGATTACCTGCATTCGATTCCAGTCCTGCCTGCTCTTTGTAATCTTCCCGGCAGTCATAATCATCTTCATTCGAGACCTTGAGCCTTATCTTACAAGCCTCAATGCCTTTGAAAAATCGGTAAGCTTCGCGGCTTTGTTCGTGACTCTCGCTGCCGGTCTGCCATTACTTTTACTGACGACTTGCTCCCATACGAACTTCAACGACCAAGTTCTTAAACACCAAATCAAAACCATATTCACCCAAAACCAAATTAACTTAAGGCGACTGCGAATATGGCGAACTGGAAATCAAATCGCCAATGCTGCGGTCGTTGGCTTCATCCCTCGCTTCCGGATGCTGATACTCTCTGACAGACTGTTGAAGATATTCCCCAAAAATGAGGTTCTCGCTATTGTCAGGCATGAGGCAGGGCACGTGATGCTCTGGCACACATTTACACGACTCAGCTGTATCACTCTTCCCGTGTTGGCAATTGCTCAAGCGCAGAACCAATTGGTCGAATTACCTGCTCCTATGTTTGAAGGTGAACCGCTGGATTGGGCGGCCAGAACAATTACTTTCCTACCCACTGGGGTTTACCTCGCGTTCCTCTTGACCAGTCTTCCATGGATCTCACACCAAATGGAACACGAGGCCGATGTCTTTGCCTGCCAAGATCAAAGTTCGAATGGAAGCGAATTAGATTCTGATTATACGAAAGATCTAAAAAACGCATTACTACGCTTTGCCGCTCACGGCACCGGCTATTACGAAAAGCGAACTCTCTTTCACCCAAGTCTCAAACAGCGAATTGAATTGATTGAAGAACTAGAGTCAAATCCCGAGAAAATTAAGCAATTTAAACGCTCGTTTTCACGGCGCCGAATTCTCGTACTTGTTTGTTTTACCGCAATCTGGGTTTCAATAACGCTGCTGTAAACAGAACTTATCAGTTTTGCAATCAGAAGTCGTGCGCCTCAAGAACGAATTGGCCAGTCCTGCTCCCCCCTCTAATACTCGGTTGCCAGCCTGACGAATCCAAGCAAAAAAAAAGCGACGCTCTCAAGAGCGTCGCTTTATATTTTTCAATGACTGGTCGAATTAGAAACCGCCTCCAGCTTGCCCGCCCATTTGCAACAGCATGGGAAGATTCTCCATTTGCTTACTAATGTAATCCCCAAGTCCCTTAGGCGTTGGAATTTTGACTAGCACTTCCTGGCCAGTCCCCTTCGCCTTAAGTGCCTTACTGATTACCCCCAGCATTTCGGCTGCATCAGGATCCGAGCTTTCAACCATCGGCATGAATTGCTGCATCGACATCTTTGCCAACCCCAACATCGCATCGACACCGCTTCGGAGCTCTTTGGATTTTTCATCATCCAATCCCCTTGCCTTGATCGTTAACAGATCTCCACCGTCCATACCCACCATGATTGAAAGATCTTGTACATTGTTGACTAGATCAATGAACGCTCCTGCAGGCCCATTGCCACCTGCCTGTTGCTTACCCATCTCGACTAATTCAGTGACCAGACCCCTGGCACCCGAAAAATCCATCGCCATGCGAATCGGCGCCTTAGGCGAGTCTTTCGCAGCCGACATCAAATTGTCAGTTAATAATTTCCGATCCGGATGAAAAAGGTATTTTTTGGTACCAAGTTCGACCGTCTTGGAATCAACAACCTGCATGAAGACTAAGCCTGCCGGGACGCCACCGTCCGCGGGCAATTCGTAAAATGTCTTCCCATCTTTTTCAACGGTTTCAGCAGAATCAGAACCGATCTCCGCGAGCACCTTGTCGATGGCATCTTCATTGTTGAAATATATTTTCACAAAGAAATCGAATTTGACCTCGCCAAATTGAGCCATCATTGCGTCTTGCATACTCTGAGGCAGGCTCATCGCTCCGAACACTCGGTCAATCTCATTAGGCCCCGGAGCATCATCCCCCGAAGTCACGTCAGAAAGCATGCCTGCCATCCCAAGCTTTTTTCCAAGTTCACTATCTCGCATATCATTCATGCGCAAATCAAATACAACCACCGCTTTGTCTTTTTCATCAAGCGTGCCCGTTTGAGCAAACACCGACGAGCAAGCCATCGTCAGTAACATAAAAAATGAAAATGCAAAAACTCGCATGCCTAAACTCCTCGTGGTTTCAAAAAAATTGCAAGAGCACGCCTGACTGGCGAAGCCCGTTTGTTAAATGGGGAAGCAATAAAGCATACCCTGTTTTCAGTCAGAATGTTTCGATTTAATTAAATCCAACGCAGTCTGCAGTGCTTCCTCAATTTTGGCCGGATTTTTGCCACCTGCCTGAGCTAAATCAGGCTTACCGCCCCCCCGCCCATCTACGACCGCTGCTACTTCGCGGATCCAATTACCAGCACTGAAGCCCCGTTCGACCAAATCGCGAGTCATCCCGGCGGAAAGCATTACCTCTGAATCGCCAGAACTGGACGCTAATAAAATTGCGGCAGGGTTAGTTTTTTTGCGAATTTGGTCAATCAACTGAACCATTAAACCGCGATTAGCATTGGGGAGTTGGTGAGCAATGACTCGGACATCACCGACCACTTCAGCAGCGGCAATTAACTCATCGACATCCACGTTACTGGCCTCGCTCAGCCTCTCGAGCTCCTCCTCCAGTGAACCAACCTCCTGCAACATTGCATGGACGCGCTCTGCCACTTGAAGAACAGGAACATTAAGAGCTCGGGCTGTGTGCCGCATGATACTACGCAATTCAAAATAATCTGCCTCAGTCGCCTCAGCCGATTCGTGCTTCTCAAAGGTCGGCAGAACCTCCGAAGACTTACGCCCCGAACTAAGCTGTTTTTTGAGGCTCTTCACGTGCTGGCTAAGGTGAGTCACTGCAACTGGAACGTCCGTCCAAACAACCGATAGATCGGCAGCCAACTTACGACAGTCCTCCATGATTCGGATTTGATTCTCCTTGGCCTTGGCTCCCGTCCACGCATGGATGCGCCGGGTTCCCGCTCCCATGTTTTCCTCGGAATAGATTTCAAACGCATCTACGTCGCTTGAATTGGCGACATGAATCCCACCGCACAACTCCTTACTAAATTCGCCGATGGACACCATTCGCACTGGATCAGGATATTTTTCACCAAACAACATCATCGCGCCTTGCTCTCGAGCGTCAGACAACGGCAAAATCTCAGCGGTCACCGGCACGGCGGCGCGAATCTTTTCAATCGTCTGCCGTTCGATCAATGCCAGTTTCTCCTCCGGCACCGCGTCCATATTCGCAAAATCAAACCGGAGCACATCATCAATCACTCGGGAGCCACGCTGCTGAGCATGTTCACCGAGATGTTCTTGCAGTGCGTGATGCAACATATGGGTGGCACTGTGTGCCCGGCAGATCCCTTGCCTTCGATCTTTATCGACTCGAGCCAGGACCCCGTCACCGAGGGACAGCGTTCCCTCGGTAATTTGACCGGAGTGAATAATCAGCCCCCCATCTTTCTGGGTATCCTCCACTTGAAACTTCCCTGTGGCCCCTTCAATCCAACCGGTATCACCAACCTGACCGCCGGACTCTCCATAAAATGGAGTTTCCTGCAAAACGATGAATTGCTTTCCCTCAATTACCTCCATCGATTCACACGCCTGCTGTTTCAAAACCCTCTTCTCTGTAATTTGATTTTTCACCCGTTCCATCACTTCGGTGACTTCTTCAAATTCGAAATACATCCCAATGATTGAACTTTGCAATTCGGATGCTTCGTAACCGGAAAACAACGTCGATTTGTGCTCTTTTTTAATTTCGTCGAGGGGACCAGCATCGCCCATTACTGTTTTTTCACCGGTATTACTCACGTCGCCGTGCTCTAACATCCATTTTTCAAATTCAGCCCAATCAAAACTTAAACCGTGATGCTCCGCGACTGATTCGGCAATCGTTGGAGGCACACCATGAGTTTGATAGACATCAGCGACTCGCTGGGCGTCAAGTTTTGTTTGCCCGTTAGCCATTGCCTCTTGAACAATTTTTTCAACGCGGGGAATCCCCCGATCGATCACGGAGTAAAAACTTTTTTCTTCTTCTTCGACCACCGCAGCAACGCGACCGATCGACTCCCGGAGTTCAGGATAAGGGGCACCCAACTGTTCAACAACTGACGGGACCAACTGAAACAGAAAAGGATCGCGCAATCCCATGTCGTACCCTTGCAACACCGCCCGACGAAGAAGGACGCGCACAACCGACTCTTCGGCTTTCGCGCCCGGATACACGTTTTCATGAATCGCAACCGAACAGGCGCGAATGTGATCGGTAATCCTTCGCAAGCGGCGGCCATTGTCTGAATCAGCTTCATACTTGACGCCACACACCTCTGCCGCAGCATTAACGATCGGCATGAGCGTGTCGATATGAAAGTTAGTGGAAACGCCCTGGAGTGTCGCAGCGGTGCGTTCCAATCCCATCCCGGTATCAATATTTTTATTGGGTAGCGGAATCAAGTTATTGGGCGGATCACCTTCTCGATCGAACTGCGTAAATACGAGATTCCAGATCTCGCACTCCGGGCCCTCGTCTGGGTGATAAAAAATTTCACTACACGGCCCACACACGCCATCGGGTCCAGCCGACGGTGCACTCGCTGGCCAAAAATTCTCCTTTTCGTCCAGCCTTCTAATTCGATTCAAAGGGAGGCCCAATTCACTGTGCCAAATATTCGAAGCTTCATCGTCATCTAAATAAACGGTGACAGACAAACGGTCCTTTTCAAGACCAAGCCATTTTGGTTCGGTTAAAAACTCCCAGGCCCAATGAATGGCTTCCCGCTTGAAATAATCTCCAAAGCTAAAATTCCCAAGCATCTCGAAGAATGTGTGGTGGTAGGCAGTTCGTCCGACATTTTCGATATCACCAGTTCGAAGACACTTCTGAGAACTGGTGGCACGGGTGAAATCAAGCTCCACTTTCCCGAGAAAATGATCTTTAAATTGGTTCATTCCCGCCGGTGTAAAGAGTACCGATTTGTCCCACTTTGGGACCATCACATCACTCGGACAAACCGTGTGGCCTTTTGTTTGAAAAAATTCGAGATATTTAGATCTTAATTCGTCGGTTTTCATTGCTTTTTCCGGAAACAGGGCAGTTCACCCAATATATCGCCGAAAGGCCAAATCGACCAGAACGATCACTTCCTGTGTTATCGAATTTAGGATTTTTAACACCAACGAAACTCACGTTTTCAGAATCCCAATTCTCTAGAATTGATCGAGGAATTGCTCAACCGCCGACCAATAACCACCATTGTCGTCAAATTTCCGCCACAGTGCCCGCGCTCCGTGATTCCCGTTCGTTGCAGGAACATAGGAAATTTTCCCCTGAGCAGGAATGGCTTCAAAAATCGCTTTCCATTCGGAAGCCTCAGCTTTGGATGAAGTAATGAACATCGGAACCTGAATTTTTGAAGCCGATGCTTCGATCCAACGGTTGCCTTTACCCTGACCTGCAAAATACTCTCCCGGCGAGAACGCCATCGCTCCGCTTACTAAGTCAGGATTCTCGCCGACAACCCTCAGAGCCAACGATGAACTGTATGAGCTACCCCATAAAATCAATTTCGCCTGTGGATAGTTTAATCCGGCCCATTTGATGGCGGCGAGTATATCCTGTTCAGCGTCAACGAACTCGGTCGTTTTATTTTGAGCCACCGCCGCTCGATATGTCTCATTAACCACTCCCTTGACTTGGCCACCGGCCCGCTGGTCAATCGCCAGGCACTGGTAACCTAATTTATTCAACCGCGGAGCAATTTCGCGATACTCTCCTCGCGACCCACCCGCCTGATGACAAAGCACGATTAATGGCGCGTCAGCGCCTAACGATTGCCGATAAAGATCAGCGACCATTACCATCCCATCCAGCGATTTAAATTTGACTCGCTCAAAATCCTTCTGTTTTGAGAAAGACTCATCTAAATTCATGTTTGGCAATTCGGGAATCACCATTGGCCAATTCGTTAATTTAACTTTAACGGCGATTGACTCCCCCTCACGAACGACATCAAAAACAATTTCATCACCAACTCCATGCTTGGATGTCATCTTCTGAAACTGCCGCAGCGATTTTATTTGACTGCCCTCAAAACTTGCGATCTGATCCCCCGACTTTAATTTTTCCCGAGCTGGAGAACCGTCAACCGTCTTAATCACAACGATTCCCTTACCGTCATTAGCCATTTGATAGTGCACCCCTAGAAACCCACGATTGTCGGCACTGCCGGACTGAGCGTTCACTGGCGCAATCAAAAAACAAATAGCGACAAAGGCGAGCGCAACGAGTAGATTCGATTTCAATAAACGCACGGTAATTCTCCCAACTATCAGAGTCGATTTGCAATCTTGACTGAAGCATTCTACCGCTCTTAATGACAACATTCGAAAACATTCAGACAATTAAATAACAAGGCATGCACCCGTCAGCTAACGCGGCTCTTCGAGACTTAAAAAAAGGTGGGGTTACTTTTTAATGACTTGCATCACCAAACGAAATTTGGCAATAAAAAAACCGGCCCAACAGGGCCGGTCGAGAACGGTCTTGATAACTCAGGAACCAAAGGGGAAGTGCTCACCACCCCGCATTTCCGAATCAAAATGATTCGCTGCTTGGGTTTAAAACGCAGCAAATCCATCAACTCTTGGGAGGGTGAGCTTTCGCATCTTTGTCGATCCCCTCCAGCACTTCACTCATGTCTTCGACATAGCCCCCGGCTTCGAGGACCTTCCGGCGGATTTCCTCGCAAACATCCTTATTTTCGATTAGGTAATTCCTGGATTTTTCTTTCCCCTGCCCAAGATGCGTACCGTCGTACTTAAACCAGGAACCACTTCTGGCAACAATTTTGTGAGCAACTCCGAGATCGAGAACGTCCCCTTCGTAACTGATGCCATTGGAGTGCATCATATCGAACTCAGCAATTCGGAACGGCGGAGCCACCTTGTTCTTAACAATTTTCGCTTTCACCCTTTGGCCTACTTGAACATCCCCATCTTTCAACGCCCCAATCCGCCGAACGTCAATTCGAACCGAGGTGTAAAATTTCAAGGCACGGCCACCGGGAGTTGTTTCCGGACTTCCAAACATAACGCCGATTTTTTCACGAATTTGATTAATGAAAATAGTGCATGTCTTGCTGCGGGAAATCGCTCCAGTAAGCTTCCGCATCGATTGACTCATCAATCTCGCTTGCAAACCAACGTGTGAATCACCAATTTCGCCGTCCAGTTCTTTTTTCGGAACCAAGGCCGCGACCGAGTCGACGACAATCACGTCAACGGCGTTCGACTTCACCAGCATCTCGACGATTTGCATCGCCTCCTCACCACTGCTGGGTTGAGAAACAAGCAACGTATCCAGCGAAACACCTAATTTTTTTGCCCAAGTCGGATCAAATGCGTGCTCCGCATCCACAATCGCTGCGATTCCTCCGGATTTCTGTGCCTCCGCAATCGTATGCAAAGCGAGCGTTGTCTTACCGCTCGACTCAGGGCCATAGATTTCGATGATCCGCCCACACGGCAACCCACTGCCACCAAGCGCCATGTCAAGCGAAAGGCTGCCCGTTGAAATACCGCGTATCTCCTGCTTGGAATCATTTCCAAGTGCCATAATCGAGCCCGAACCGAATTGAGCTTCAATCTGCTGAACCGCAGTCTTTAATGTCTCGTGCTCCGAAAGCATTTTGTCAACTGCAGCCACTTCGCCTTTTTTCTTAGAGTTACCAACAGCTTTCTTAGACGCTGATTTCCCGGAAGATTTTGCTTTAGCCATGCCTGTCTCTACTTTGCTATTGGGGGAGGAAGTCTTAGTTACAGTCGGTGTCTTAACTTTTTTTAGCCCAGGTCCACTTCCAGCCTTCGCCGGTAGCGGGCTTGATGTTTCAGCCAATGCTGGTTTTACGTTACTTTTTGCTGCGGTCGTGGTCGCCATCTTATCTCCTGCTAGGAATCGAGTAATCTCCCAAGGCCTCGCAGCAGCTTTGGTCAAAGCAGTTCGAATCTTTTGTTCAAACGAACTTCAACGATGACTACGATACGACTCGTAAAACGGCTTTACAAGTGCCTTCAGCTATAAGAATCGCAGTTGCCTGGACACGTATGGTCAATCCATCCGCTTTTTTTAGGGAAATCTTGAATTTCGGCTAAAAACCAAACTAGCTCAATTTTGTACAGTTATCGAAGATAAAGCAACCCGAACTTTAAACAAACCTGAATTGACTTGCCTAAGTGTTCAGTTCTCGCTCGTTCGCTTTCTCAAGTTTCGACAACTCTTCTTCGCGCAAACCAGCTCGATCAGCTGCGTCTTCCAAGAAGTAATTAAGCTCCGCCTGATCGTCCGCGTGCAGCACATCATAAGCATGGGCCGGACTTCTCGCGTGATAAAGCTGTTCCACCAAGTTCATGTCTTTAACAATAGCTGTCGCAAACGCCGCAATCACTTCCAGATGGCGATTACGTTCCAGTTCAGGTGTTGCCAGCAACAACACTGCATGCACTAGTCGGCCGTCGGGCGCACCCAAATCCAAGCCTTTACTACTCAACCCCAAGACTCCCCGCATTTCAGCACCCTCGTCGAGGATGGCGTGTGGGATCATCAAACCTCGACCGACACAGGTCGTTTCTTCGGCATCTCTCTCCAAAACCTGCCTTACGAAATCATCCTGCGACAACTGGATCGTTGAAGTGCTGTACAGCTGATCGGCAAGACTTCGAATCACATCTTCTTTTGAATCACCAACAAGCCCCACTGAAATACGTTGTTCTTGTAAAAAATCAAGTAACCTTGGGCGGTCATTATGATCCTCACCCGAACGTAAAATTGACAACCGAGTGGCACTTGGACCAAGCAATTGGTTGATTGCTAACGCAGCCAATCCGACCGTCGTCACAATCCCTTTGACTTCAGGATCGAAACTCGAATCGCTGGCGACCAACAGAATCAAGCCAACGGCAACACCACCGTGAGGCAACAACGCAATCCCAAGATACTTTCGAACATTTTTTGTCCCACCTGAAAGGGTCATCGAAGTGTAGGCACTCAACACCTTGGCGATTAAGCGGGCGAAGAAATACAACAG
>Ga0055584_100005900_pt1 | contig 12002 bp, 8 predicted proteins | sample OSDHelmetaG_FD_58716 | JGI IMG/M metagenome (GOLD analysis project Ga0055584, IMG submission 58716) | Pelagic marine sediment microbial communities from the LTER site Helgoland, North Sea, for post-phytoplankton bloom and carbon turnover... | ecosystem: Environmental > Aquatic > Marine >... | reverse complement strand
GCAGTTCGCAACCTGGTCCCGCGGCGACCCAGTGGTGCCGCTGCACAATTTGCAGGATTCACCGAAGCGCAACGGTGCGGTCTCGGGCCTGGTGCTCCTGTTGATGACCCCATTTCAGCTCCTGCTATTTCCGCTCCTCAGCAGTGCCCGCGCGCTCTTTCGGCGCTTCCGCATCTCGCGCGCCGAACCGCATCGGCACTCTTGAGTCCTCCAGCCGAGAACTGTTCCGCGCCACGACGGACTTTCGATCACCGAATCCAGGAGGCGAGCTGAGACTCTGGAGATGGTGGCCTTCCCCGAGCCGAACATCTCACGCTCGCGATTCGGAGCTGATTTCATCGCGGCGCACACGAAGCAATCGTCGGCCTGCTGATCGCAATGGTTCCGGGTGTCCAACGTCCAGGCCGATTGGTCTCGGCTTCGGGAAACCGAGACCAGGAGAAGCCTGCTCCGAGCGGTCGGCCGCGAAACCGACGATCGGCGAACGGCATGCGAGTCATCCCGACCCGCTTGACTCCGACTGCGACCGACACGTTGTGAGAGCGGGACGAGGTGACTTTCCCCAACGCTACGATCGAGGCGTTCTGCCGATCGCTGAAACACTCGGGGCTCTAGCTCTGATCCCTGAACCACTCCTCGGGCGTCCGGCGATTCATTGGCTCTACGTCAAAAGGCACAACAGGGTGATATCGCATGATCCTTCCACGGACGGACTCCTGACGGGGTCTTCTTCGGGCTCGGGTGCTAGGCTGCCCTTCGTACGCCTCAAGGCTGCTCCACCGCGTCCTGCTGCGACATTCTCGCAGCCCGCTTCGCGACGTTCCTGGGAAGCTGCTCCAAGAAGCTGAGCGTCAGGTCGATCATGCCTTCGAAGGCGGGGAAGGCGCGCGGCCGGGCTGGGGTCTCGCTCTCGCTGATGTTGGTAGGGTCGAGCTCGATGTCCTCGGCGAGAGTGAGACGCGCGTGCTCGAGGGGTGGGTTCGAGGCGAAGACGATGCTGACTCCCCGCACTCCATCCGCTCGCAGCAGGTTTGCTATGCCCTCGGGCATGGCGGCTGCATCGTGGATGGAGTGCACGGCGAAGACGGGCTGCTGAGGGCCGCCGGCCTTGGCGATCATCCGGTTGAGGTCACGGATCAGGTCTATGAGCTTGAGCCCGGCGAACTGCGGAAACGCCGGATACTTGTAGGGGTTGGGGCCACGTCCCTGATAGTGGCCGTCCTGCCACTTCGCGATCTGGGGGACGGCGAAGAACGACCAGGCGAGGTTCTCATTGACCCTCCCCACGCCAAGCGCCGCGGCGAAGAGGAAGAGCCCACCGTTGATGCGCTCAGGCTCGCGGAGCGCTTTGTGGACGCTGAGCGTGCCCCCGGTCGAGAAGCCGCCCAGCGAAATGCGGCCGCCCAGCTGCTCGGCGACGTCCACAGCGTGATCGAAGGCCGCCACCCATTTGCGACCGAGATTGCCGTCCTCCATCGCTTCGTCGGGGTCGATGAGGCCGTGGGCGGGAAGCAAGGGCAGGACGATGTTGGCGCCGGCTGCAAATAACCTGTCTCCGATGGCACGCATGTAATAGGGCGAATCCGACAATCCGTGGCAGAGAACGATCACGTCGTCAGTCGCGCCTCCCGCGTGGACAAGGAGCTGCGGCTCGTTGCCCGAGCCCTTCAGCTTCGGGGAGGAGAGGGTGATCTCCTCACCGCCCGGGATCGCACGGCGGTGGACCTCGACGGCACCGAGACGCTGCGCATAGTGGCTGAGGAAGAGGTCGACCGTCTCTTCGATGGTCGGGATGCCATAGGTGGGCTCAACCGCTACCGCGTCTTCCCCCGCAACGGCGGCGCTCGACCTCGGCTGTTCCGCCCCGCGCAACTCGCTCACGAGCGCTGCTGGCACATCCGAATCCGTCGACTTCGTTGCGCAGCCGATCGAGACGAGGACCAGGGCCATGGCGACGATCAGAGCTCCGTGAGAAAGAACACTCGACATTCGAGCAGCCTAGCAGCGCGCCCGGAGTGCCCCGCGACGGATCCGTTGCTCCAGCTTCATCCCACACGCACCGAAGCAGGCCGACCCCGGCTAGACGCGCCGAAGGCCCCTCCCCGGGTCTTCCGTTACACTCCTACCCGATCGATTGCGAGCGGTTGCAGGCGGCCACGGGCACTCACCTGGGATGAGAGGCCTCACCTAGGGAAGCGGCCTATGGCGCGCGCTGGCGGTGCTCCCTACTCCCAGTGCCTCCGATGCACCCGGCTCAACCGACTTCAGGTGCAGATCGCGCTGCGGAAACGGTATTGTGATGTTCGCTTCCTTGAGGGCGACACCGAGCGCGACGTTGAGATCACTCGCAAGCTGGATCCAATGGTCCATGTGAGTCCACACGCGGACACGGAAATTGAGAGCGCTGTCTCCGTAGCCGAGCATCTGGGCATCCGGCGCCGGATCGCCGAGCGCGTGCGGATGCTCCCCCGCCACGCGCAGCAGAATCGCGATCACCTGATCGGAGTCGCTCCCATACGCAACCCCGATCGGGACCTCGATACGGCGGAGCTTGTCAGAGCGCGTCCAGTTGACCACCTCCTTCGAGATCAAGTCGGTGTTCGGAGCGATGAGCTCGGCGCCCGCGAAGCTCCGGATCGTGCTGGCACGAATTCCGATTCGCACGACACGCCCCCAATGATCGGGAGTCTCGATGATGTCCCCGACTTTGATCGGCTGCTCGAACATGAGAATCAGCCCCGACACGAAGTTGCTCACGATGTTCTGAAGCCCGAAGCCAATCCCCACGCTCAGTGCACCGAGGATCACCGTGACCTGCGTCCCGCTGAGCCCGGCCGTAGAGGCCGCGAACGCGAGGCCGGTGCCATAGACGAGATAGCCCGTCAGTGTGATGACCGACTCGGCCGCGCCGGGGTCGGCGTCGAGCCGCGGGGCGATTTCCTGCGCAAGCACGAATCGGGTGAGGCGTGCTTGCGCAGGAAATCGCCCCGCCCCTCGATCGCGCTCAGCGGCGTTCGGTCAAAGTCGTGGTGCGAACTGCAGTGCCCCGGAGATCTCCTCGCCGGATGGCGATCCGGACTGGGCGTGGATAGAGCTTATCCACCGCCTTTCCGGAGGGCATCCGAGTATGCGTGTTATTCAATGATTGCGCGGGTGGCCCTCGGCGGACCGCGAACGCCGGTGAACGATTCCCCGAGCGGCAACAGCTCAGGCCGCCGCGCGTCCAGCAGGGCCCCGAACGCGATCAGTCCGCCGAGGCCGGGCTTTCCTGAGTCGGCTGGGCCTCCGCCGCAGGCGGAGCGAGCCGTTCGAGCGGGATCAGCCGCGGCAGTGTGTGGAAGGCGATGACGCCCGCCTTGGCGAGCTCGAGCGCCCGGTCGCGCAACGTCACGAGTCCACTCTCGCAGGCCTGTGCACGCAGGTCATCGACCAGATCGCCCCGCGCGATCGCGCGCCGCAGCCCGGGGCCCGCCGTCAGACACTCCACCACGGCGACCCGCCCGTAGCTCCCGGTCCCCCGACAACGCTCGCACCCGGCCCCGCGGAAGGCCTCGAAATCGCTCGGGATCCCGTGCGGGAACACCTCGCGTACAACTTCCGGGTCCGGCACCGCCGGCTCCCGGCACTCCGTGCAGATCCGCCTCGCGAGCCGCTGCGCGAAGATGGCGGTGAGCTCGGTCGCGATCGAGTTCGAGTTCATGCCGAGATCACGCAGTCGCTGCACCGCGTCGATCGCGTCGTTCGAGTGGAGGCTGCTCAACACCAGATGGCCGGTCTGTGAGGCGCGAATCGCTTCGAGGGCACTCTCCGTGTCGCGAATTTCGCCTAGCATGATTACATCCGGGTCCTCGCGCACGAATGCGCGCATCGCGTCCTCAAAGTCGAAGTCCGCCTCCTCGGAAACCTGCACCTGCTGCGCGCCCGGGCACACCGTCTCGACCGGATCTTCGATCGTGATCACCTTGCGCTCCCCGTCGGCGGCAACCACGCGAAGCCCCGCGTAGAGCGTCGTGGTTTTGCCACTCCCGGTCGGGCCGACGACCAGCAGTAGCCCACCGGGGTTGTCGAGCAGACGTCGATACGCGAGCGCGGCCGGAGCCGAGAAGCCCAGCTGCTCGATGTTTTCGAGCGAGGGATCCTGCGGCAGCAAGCGCATCACGAGGTTCTCGCCCAGCACGGTAGGCTGCGACTGAACCCGAATGAAGTAGCGGCGCCGGCCGACACGCATCTCGAACTGCCCACCACTCGGCCGCCGCTGCTCGGCGATGTCGATACCACCGCGTACCTTCGCAATCCTGACGATCGGGCCGACCTGAGCGGCCGTAAGCGCGTAGTGGCCGAGCTCGCGCAGGCTCCCGTCGACCCGCACGCGCACGCGTACGCGCCCCGGAACATGCTCGAGGTGGATGTCAGATGCGCGCTCGGCGGCGGCTTCGATCAGAATCGACTCGAGTACACTGACGGCCTCGGTCTGCTTTGCGAGATCGTGTGCCAGCAGGTCGTCCGCAGCGTCCGTCTCGCTGGGCTGCCTCGCGCGATCCTGCGTGAGCTCCCCGACGTCGATTGCGGCATGCAGGCGCTGCAGTCCGCTCGCCGTCGTGATCTGCCACGCGACGCCTTCGGCCCCTAGCATGCGTGCCAGCCGCCGCTCGGAAGCGGGCGGGCCGTCACTTGCCACCACCGCGATCTCGCCGTCCAACCGGATAGGAGCGACACGATGTTTCTCGCGGAATGCGTGGGAGACGTGACTCGCCTGAGCGACATCCAACTCGCGGAGCAGGTCCGTTGCCGATGCGAACGGGACGTTGTGAGCCTGGGCGAGGCCGCGCGCGATCGCCTCCTCCTGCGCGCTCCACGGTTCGGGGGAGTCCGGACCTTGCTCGAACCCGAGCTCGAGGGCGGCAACCCGTCGCCTGAGACTTCCGAACAGATCGAATCCGGCCATCGTCGCGACTCCTATGGGTCGGGAAGACCCGGTGTCCTTTTCATCGGACGGACCGCAACGAAAATTGACGGGCAGGGATACCGGGGCCTATTGCCACACTATCCGGTCGCTGCGCAGGCGCTACTCGGGCAGGGTGCCGGCCGGACGGACGACGTAACAAAGGCAGTCGGACTGCGCGATCGCCGGCTCGGTCGTCATCATGATCGGCATGAGAGGACGCCGCGTCTCGATCCGCCCATCACGAAACGCGAACCAGTCTCGCGAGACGTCGCGCCCGTTGGCGCCGCGAACGGACAGAGGCCAGCCACGCCCCTCCGCGATCCAGCCGATCGCGGTGCCGGGCTCCAGGGTCTGAAAATTGTGTCGGTCGACGTCCGCAGCGAAGGTCAGGTCGACATCCGGTACGGGAGCGTCGGCGAAGGCAAGCGCCGTATTCGGGGCCAGCTCGACGCGCATGGGGTCGACCAGCACCTGGACCGAATCGACGGGAGTCGACCTCCAATCCTCTCCCTCGAGGAAGCGTCGTAGGCCGCCCAACGCGATCGCGTCGGCCGCGGAAGTGCCCGCTCGGCCGCACTCGATCGTGACGCTCGGAAACTCGCGCGCGGTTGCCTCGACGAGCGCACCGAGAGTCAAGTCGGAATGGACGAGGTACCCGCCGAAGAGCGCCGCCAGGTGGCACTCGGCCGCTCCGGCGAGCGTGGCCACAGCGTAAGCGGGGTTGTGACCCGTGTTGTTATGGAGGTCGATCAGAGCCTCGGGCGCGGCCGCACGCAACTCGGCAAGAGCTGCCTGCGCGAGCGCGTGCTCGCCGGTCTCTTCGATCGGGCCGGCCTCCCGGGTCTCGCCGTCCAGAGCAGGCCCGGCGTCGAAGAAGCACCGGTTGAGATCGCGGTGGTCGGGCAGAGCGCGATGCGCGAACAACGGCGGCCCGAGTGCGGCGTCGACCGAGGCGATCCACACGACGACGTCGGTCGCCGGTATGCCGCCTTCTCGAAACCATGCGTGGACGGCCCTCACCCCCGAGGGCTCGTTGCCATGGACGAGCGTCGTGACCACACGCGTTCGCGTTGGGTCGCGCCCAGCGACCCGTAGCACGCTCGAACCGCCGAGCGCGCGCAGGAACGCGTCGACCGTGACCGGAAGCGACCTGCGTGCCTCGGGACCCAGCTCCCTGCGGCGCAGGAGTGGCGACATCTCGGGCATCAGCCTCCGACCGGCCACTCGTGACCCGGCGCGCCGCTCTCAGCGAGTTCGACATAACGGCCTAGCATTCGAGCGAGCGCCTCATTGCGATCGCAGTGTTGCTCGAAGTCGTCGAGCGTCGCCAACTGCCAGCGCGCGCCGGTCTGCCGCCGCTGCACCCGTCGCGCGACGACGTCGAGCCACTGCCGCGCCTCGCTCGGCTCGACGCCAGCGCCCGTGAGCCCTGCCTCCGCGAGCGAAAGGGTTCGCTCGATCACTTCTGCTGCGGGCACCTCGCGCGGCGTCGCCCCCGCTTCCTTTGGCCACAGCAAGACCGCATCGAGTCCGTGCTGCGCCGCGCGATAGAAACTTCCGTGCAGGGCGTCGAAGTCCCAGCGCGCACGCCAGGCGTCGTCCTCTGCGGCGAGGCCATGGGTCAGCCCGATCAGGTAGGCGGCGTTCGCCGCCATGTCGATCACGCTCGGGCCCGCAGGCAGGCAACGCAACTCGATGCGCAGGTGTCCACCGGCAACGGGATCAAAGACCGGACGATTCCAGCGCCAGACGGTTCCCTGATGCAGCCGGATCTCGGCGAGCCGCGGGACACGTCCGCCGCGCAGCTCGGCCAGCGCATCCTCACCCGTCACGACGGGCAGCAGCGGAGCGTGGCCGCGCACGCTCTCCTCGAACAGCTCGAACGCACCGTCGCGTACCCACTCGGTCCCGAACGAGACACGGGATTCCCGACCGCCGCGCCGGGCACTCTCGTCGCGCAGATCGACGGCCTGCTTGAAGAGCGCCACCCGAGTCTCCTGCCAGAGTCGGTGCCCCAGGAAGATCGGCGAGTTGCCGCTCGCCGCGATCGAGGCCACCGAAGCGATCTGGGATGCGTTGTACAGCCGTGCGAAATCGGGCGGGTCGGTGCGCAGATGGATCTGCAGCGATGTCGCGGCGCCCTCGAAGGTGACGTCCTGGCACTGAGTCTCCAGTGGATCCGCTCCGTCGATTCGCAGCTCGAAGGGGCCACCCCGGCGCCGTTGCAGCTCGCGAGAGAGGGCACGGAACCGCGGCGTATCGGTCATGGCGGCCGACTGCAGGTCCTCTTCACGCAGAGTCGGAAGGATTCCGATGGCCACGACGTCGGCGTCGTGGAGCGACGCTGCGCGTTTCACCTCGCGGAGGCTGTCGCGGATCTCGTTCGCCAGTGCGTCGAAGGGGCGGCCTGCGAGCGGCCCGTGTCTCAGGTTGCACTCCAGATTGAAACGGTCGAGCTCGAAGGTCAGTCGGTCATCGATGCTTTCGCCGAGCACCTCGAGATTCACCGGTGACGGGCGCTGCTCGGCGTCGAGCAGCGACAGCTCGAGCTCGGCACCCAGTGACGCATCGCCGGCTCCGAAGCCGGGCCGGTCGAGGAGCTCGCGAAGTGCAACTAGGCCAGCCTCGAGCGTCTCGGCAAAGCGCACGTAGTCGTCGTCATTGAAATCGTCGCGGTTGATCTTGAGGCCCATGAAAACCCTGCTGGGCGTACAGCGCCCCCTTTCGAATCAGAAATCCTAGCGGAGCCGAGCGCGAGTCTGAGAATCGCAATGCGAGCTCCCGCCGCGTTTCCCCCCGGAATTCGAGGCTCTCGCTCGAGACGAGGCAGAACGCAACACGGGCGCCATCGGTAGACTCGGGCCAATCCCGGTGATCGCACACGCGCTCCGCTTCAGCCCGCCTCGTCGCTTGCGAACCGGGGCAGGCGCGGCTTCAGCAGGACCGGGCCGGCGATCGTGGAGAGCAGGACCACCGTCACCACGATCGAGTAGCCCTGTTCGTCGAAGACGTGATGTCCAAATGCGTAAGCGGCGAAGATCTCGCCGATCAGCTCGGGCAGCCCCAGCTTCTCGAATAGGAAGCCAATCCAGGCGGCAGCGTGATCAGCACCACGAGCAGCAACGTCTGTCGCTCGAACAGATCGCCGTCGCCCAGCCCGAATGCCGCAGTTGGCACGAGCCAGAGGCCGATCACGCAGGCAATCAAGGGGATCCGGCGACTTCGTTTCATCTCGGGTTCGGGCAGGATCGGCGTGTGTGGCGAGTCGAGCAACGGCGCGTCGGCACGCCCGCCCCATGATCTCACGGACGCGCTCTCCCGGGGATGGCGGGTGTCCTATGAAGGACGGGGCCACGCGACTTCGTTGATGATGGGAAGTCCACGGACGTCGAGATCGCAAGCCGGGCCAGCTGGCTTTCGTGACCCGAGCGAAGAAGAAACTCGGGGAGGTCTCTTGGGTCGAGTAGCATCGACACCACCCGCGCTGCGCCTTGCTGCGGGTCGGGAGATCCTATGTCTCGAGAGACTCCGTCGGATGGCGCCGCCGTTCGCTTCCCGCCGCCCTTCGTGCCGCTGATCGCGCTGGCGGTGGGCGAAGTCGTGCACCGTTGCATATGGCCGCTCGCGATCCCGATCCCCGGTTTGGCTCGCGCGACATTCAGCTTGCTGCTGTTGGCCGCCGGCGCCGCGCTCCTGCTCGGGGCTGCCGGGTCGTTTCGCAAGACCGGCCAGGATCCCAAGCCCTGGCTTCCCTCCCCCGAGATCATCCGCGACGGCATCTACCGCTACACGCGCAATCCAATGTACGTCAGCATGGGTCTGCTTCAGGCCGGTCTGGGCATCGCGCTCGCCGATGGCTGGGTCATTCTCCTCGTTCCCGCCACCTGGTTCACGATCTACCTCATCGCAGTGCGACACGAGGAGGCGTATCTCGAAGACAAGTTCGGAGACACGTACCGCGACTACAAGCGGGAAGTACGGCGGTGGCTGTAGTAGCGCCCCCTAGAGCAAGGTCCCCGCTGCGATCGCTCCCCGATGCGAATACTCGAAGATCTTCCACGCAATTCCCCTGCTCCGAGAGCGGGCGGAACCGAACCCATTCTCGAGCAGGATCCGCTGGATCGTATTGCGTCCGATCTCGTTCCGAGATTGTGGAAAGCGCCCCGAATTCCCGTGTAGCCCCAACGAGGGTTGTCGCGGAACATCCGGTTCTCCGTAGGTAGGTACTCGACGACATCTTGTTGACTGCGATTCACCTATCCCGCGAGGATCAAGATCAGGAACTGGAGATGCAGCGTGTTCATTCGCACCAGCCCACGCCTGCCGAAGTGTTGGGTACCGGCCTGAGAGCGACGACCGAACGGCCCGCCAGCATCCCGGAATGAATGACGATTCGGGTCGGTCGGCTTTTGGCACACTGCCTCTCCGGCCCCTCCTATCCGTTGGTCGAGCCAGGCGCTGGGCGTGTGTCGATCGCGGATAGCGACCACGGCGGCTAGTGTCGCTGACGCAAATCTCACGATCGAACTCGTGCCAGGAGGATCGAATGAGGGACCGGGACAAGCTGACCGGGCAACGCGGAATCGCTACGGCCGCAGCCTTCGCGATCATCATCTTTGGCCTCGCGACCCGGACCATGGCCGCGGAGAACGCGGCCGAGACGGCCAACATCAAGGTCGTCAACGACTTCATGGCCGCGTGGAGTGACCCCGACGAAGCGGTCACCTTTCTGGCAACAGAAGCCAGCGTACGCATGGTCGAAGACCAACCGGCGATCGTCGGTCGGGCCGCAATCGCCGCTGCATTCAAGAGCTTCATGACTCCTGAGGTGACGTTGATCGTCGAGACGCTCCAAACGACCGCCCATGGCCCGGTCGTCATGAACAAGCGCATCGATACGATGAAGACCGTCGACAAGGACGATCAGGTGTTCCCGGTCGTCGGCGTCTTCGTCGTCAAGAACGGCAAGATCACGGAGTGGGCCGACTACCTCGACAAGTAACGGGAAAGCTCTTCGTAGCCCCCTTCGCCGCCAGGCTCCAAAGGGGCGATGTCCCTCCACGCTGAAGCTCGCAGCATTCACCCACACCCGGTCCGAAGACGATCTGATCAAGGTACTGAACGACGATACCGAGATCCATTTCCACCTCATCGCAAGCCGTGCCCACCTCTGCCCGACCTACGGCTTCCGCGTGTGCCAAATCGAGGCCGATGGTCACGAGGCCCTCGACCGGATCGAGACCCAGCTCAACAGCGACTGGGACCGAACTTTGATCAAGAGCACCTCGAACGGTTCTCGACGACGAAGAACTAACTAGCGTCCTCGCTCAGGTCGAGATGACCCTGTGCGTTCCTAGAATGCGTCCACCGGTCCCGATCCGCGAGATCGGACGCAGCGATCACGCTGCTTCGCTCCAGCGGTATCGGTGCTGAAGGCCACCGACTCGCGGCGTAGCTGGCGTGCTGCGGGCGCACGACCCGTTCGACGATCACCGGCCACTCTGGCTCCGAAGGAAGCCCGGGACGACTCGAAAGGCGAGCAGCACGTAGGTCTGTAGACCTCCGATCACGTCCGGCTCCTCCTGCAGATCTCGGGCTAGTACGAGTCTGATTCCCAGAGCCAGCGCGGCCTTTCATCGATCGTCAATCGACTGGCCGGGGAACGGCGCGAAGTGAATGGTTCCGACGCGGACGGATACTGAGGGCAGACAATGTCGCCGTCCGTGTCTGCGTTGGCCGTCCCCGCTGAGAACGACTGAGACGGCCCGGCGAGGACCAGCGACACTCAGCCCGCAAGAACCAGCAACTCACAGAAACTGCCTAATGGAAGTATCGCGTGGGCGCGCGTTCAGATCTTGAGGCATTCTGTCGGAATTGCACCCGCCGCGGCCGGCTAGCCCTTCGGCACCGTGACGAACGTCCGGCCCCGCGACATCGTCGCCCGGGGCCCAGTAGGATAGACCCGATGATCAGGTTCCTGTCATTCGCAACCATCGGATTGGCGTTGCTTCTCGCTCTCCCTACGGCAGCGCAGGATGCCGGCACCCCGAGCAAGCAGACCTTGTCCGAGGCCTACACGGGGAAGGCCTACTCGCCGTATGCGGACCGGAAGTTCCCGGAGCGCCCGCTCTGGGGAGATTCCCATCTCCACACTTCGCTCTCGATGGACGCCGGCCTGTTTGGCAACCGCCTCGGTCCGCGTGAGGCCTACCGCTTCGCGCGCGGTGAAGAGGTGGTCTCGAGCACGGGGCAGAAGCTTCGGTTGTCGCGTCCGCTGGATTGGTTGGTGATCGCCGATCACTCCGACGGAATGGGCATGGTTGGGGATATCGCGGCGGGTAAACCGGAAATCCTCGCATTCGAGCAAGGAGCGCGTTGGAGCGCGGGTATGGCAGCAGGCGGCGAGGCGGCCGTCGGGGCGGCGCTCGACCTGATCACGACCTTCTCCAATAACAAGATGGAACCCGAGATGACCGCCCAGTACATGCCGGGCTCGAAGCTCTACAAGAACCTCTGGGAGCAGGTGGTCGCAGATGCAGAGAGCTTCAACGATCCGGGGCGCTTCACGGCACTCATCGGATTCGAATGGACCTCGTTGATCCAGGGCAACAACATGCATCGCGTCGTCATCATGCGCGATGGCCCGGTACGAGCACGCCAAGTGGTGCCGTTCACGATGACGGCTCCCCAGGGCAGCCCCGATCCCCGAGACCTCTGGAAATATCTCGCCAACTACGAGCAGAAGACCGACGGCGAGATCCTGGCCATTGCGCACAACGGTAATCTCTCGAACGGCATCATGTTTCCGCTCCAAGCCCAGTGGAACGGCAAGAAACTCGACGAGGAGTACGTCCGGGAGCGCAGCAAGTGGGAGCCGCTCTATGAGGTCACTCAGATAAAGGGCGACGGCGAGGCCCACCCATTTCTCTCTCCCGACGACGAATTCGCCGACTACGAAACCTGGGCGATCGGCAACCTCGACGTCACGGTCGCGAAGACCGACGACATGTTGGCCGGCGAGTATGCTCGCGAGGCCTTGAAACGGGGCCTGGCGCTC
>Ga0055584_100005898_pt1 | contig 12003 bp, 10 predicted proteins | sample OSDHelmetaG_FD_58716 | JGI IMG/M metagenome (GOLD analysis project Ga0055584, IMG submission 58716) | Pelagic marine sediment microbial communities from the LTER site Helgoland, North Sea, for post-phytoplankton bloom and carbon turnover... | ecosystem: Environmental > Aquatic > Marine >... | reverse complement strand
GGTGTAATTGGCTTAGCCGTAATGGGGCAAAACCTCATTTTAAATATGAACGATCACGGTTTTAAGGTGGTGGCATTTAACCGCACCACTTCCAAAGTAGATCATTTCCTAGAAAATGCAGCAAAAGACACCCAAATTGAAGGGGCACATAGCCTAGCCGAACTGGTGGAAAAACTCAGCGTGCCAAGAAAAATCATGTTGATGGTGCGCGCTGGAGAAGTGGTGGATCACTTTATCGATCAATTAGTTCCTTTACTCGACAAGGGCGATATTATCATTGATGGTGGCAACTCCAATTACACCGATACCAACCGCCGAACTCAAGCATTAGCCGCGCAAGGCTTACGCTATGTGGGAGCCGGAGTTTCAGGTGGCGAAGAAGGTGCCCGTTTTGGCCCCTCTATTATGCCTGGTGGCAATCCACAAGCCTGGCCCTATGTTAAACCTATTCTACAGGCGATTTCGGCAAAAACAGCTGATGGTGAAGCTTGTTGTGATTGGGTCGGAAATAATGGTGCTGGACACTTTGTTAAAATGGTACATAACGGCATCGAATATGGCGACATGCAGTTGATTTGCGAAGCCTATCAACTCTTAAGCGAAGGTCTTAAACTTAGCCCTGATGAAATTCAACGTGTTTTTGCCGAATGGAATCAAACAGAGCTCAACAGTTATCTGATCGAAATTACCGCCGAAATCCTGAAACACAAAGATAAAGATGGCGCTCCATTAGTAGATAAAATTCTGGATACCGCAGGACAAAAAGGCACCGGTAAATGGACTGGCATCAACGCCCTCGATTTTGGCGTGCCTTTGACCTTAATCACCGAATCTGTTTTCTCTCGTTGTGTCTCTTCGTTTAAAGAACAACGTCAAGCCAATGCCAAACTATTCAATTTACCAGCCATTGGAAAATTAGAAGGCGACAAACAAGAATGGATCGAAGCCATTCGCCAAGCCCTACTGGCCTCAAAAATTATCTCCTATGCACAAGGATTTATGTTGATCCGCGAAGCATCAGAAATGAACCACTGGGACTTAAACTACGGTAACACAGCCTTACTTTGGCGAGAAGGATGTATTATCCGCAGTGCCTTTTTAGGTAATATTCGCGATGCCTTTGAAAAAGATCCTGAACTAGTCTTTTTAGGTGCAGATGACTACTTCAAGCAAATATTGGAAAGTTGTATCCTTTCATGGCGTAAAGTTGTGGCTAAATCCATTGAAATTGGCTTGCCTACACCTTGTATGTCATCGGCCATCGCCTTTATTGACGGTTACACCTCAGCGCGCTTACCTGCCAACTTATTACAAGCTCAACGTGATTATTTTGGCGCCCACACCTACGAACGCATTGACGCACCACGCGGAAAATTCTTCCACACCAACTGGACAGGAAGTGGAGGGGATACCGCATCTACCACTTATGATGTCTAGCTCTTGTTCCCACGTTCTACGTGGGAACGCATACTGGAATGCATAGGAGTTAATAATGGGCCGTAGCCGTTACAAAATCACCCAAATAGATGCACCGTATTTTATTACCCTAACCGTACTACATTGGATACCCGAATTTACCCGCCCAGCAACGGTATCCATTCCTCTTGATTATTTAACTTTCCTCATGCACCAAGGATTAAAAGTGCATGCTTATGTAATTCTAGAAAATCATTTACACCTAGTGGTGCAAAGCCCACAACTAGACAAAGATATCGCACGTTTTAAATCCTTTACTGCCCGCCAACTACTGACACACTTAACTCAACATAGAGTAAAAATAATTTTAGATCAGTTAGCCTTTTACAAAAAAGCACACAAAAGCGATCGCAAATATCAATTTTGGCAAGAAGGTGTACACCCAGAATTAATTCAAAATGAGGCAATGATGCGCCAAAAATTGAATACATACATCAAAATCCAGTAAAACAAGGTTATGTTGATTTACTGGAACACTGGCGTTATTCCAGTGCAAGAAATTATCAAGGTCAAACTGGATTACTGGACATAGATATGCATTGGTGAGATCTCTCATTCCCACGTTCTACGTGGGAATGCATAGGCTGAAAAACACACTTGTCAGTTAGGCTGGGATACTGTACCTTTTGGGCAAGGTAATCTGCTTATAAAGTCGCTTGATAAGGAGCCATAAATGACAGAAAAAATAGAAATTTATCAAACTGAAGATGGTGGATTAAAATTGCCTGTCACTTTTAATCAAGATGATTTATGGCTTTCTCAAGCACAGATGGCGCTGTTGTTTAGTACCTCAACAGATAATGTTAGCTTACATTTAAAAAATATATTTAGTAGTAAAGAGTTAGATGAATCTTCAACTACCGAGAATTTCTCGGTAGTTCGAAAAGAAGGTGTGCGTCAGGTTACACGACAGATAAAACATTACAGTCTTGACGCAATTATATCACTTGGTTATCGAATTAATTCTGCTAATGCAACACGTTTTCGTCAATGGGCAACCAAAACCTTAAAACAGCATTTGTTGCATGGTTATACCCTCAATCAAGAACGCTTCGATAAAAATGCTGCGGAGTTAAAACAAGCCTTAGCCTTAATCAATAAAGCAGTGAAAACACCTCATTTAGAGGCAGATGTGGGGCGGGGTTTAGTAGAAATTATTAGTCGCTACACCAATACTTTTTTATGGTTACAACGCTATGATGAAGGTTTATTAGAAGAGCCAAGAGGGCAAAAAGGAGGCCAATTAACGCCTTTAGCTCAAGTGGAAAAAGCCTTGGCAGAATTAAAACAAACGCTAATCAGTAAAGGTGAGGCGACGGAGTTATTCGCACAACTACGCGCAGATGGTTTAAGTTCGATTTGGGGTAATCTAGAACAAACTGTCTTTGGGGAACCTGCTTATCCCAGTATTGAAAGCAAAGCGGCGCACTTACTTTATTTTGTGGTGAAAAATCATCCTTTTTCGGATGGGAATAAACGCAGTGGTGCCTTTTTATTTGTTGATTTTTTACATCATAATGACAGTTTGTACAATGCAAGTGGAGAAGCGGTGATCAATGATACAGGCTTAGCGGCCATTACTTTGTTAGTGGCAGAATCGGTACCTAAAGATAAAGAAATAATGATACGTTTGATTATGAATATGTTATCTCAAGGATAGGTGAAATGAAATTCACTGAAGCGAAATTAAAAGATGCAATTATGGTGCTTTTAAATGAACATAATATTGTTATTAGCGAAGTATAAGTATCCTCCTGTAAGTCGTGATGAGGTGTATAAAGAAATTTTTGAGCAAGCAGAGAACTATAAAGCGAATCATAAGTGAAAAGATAAATAAAAAGGAAGACAAAATATGATTAAGAACGTGATATTTGATATTGGTAATGTGTTAGTGAAATGGTCACCAAGAGAGATTATTACTATGACCTTTGGCGATGATGTGAATGTAGACGAATTGATGGCCATTTTGATCCACAACCAACCTTTTTTCGATCTTAATCGAGGGTATTTTTCCTTAGAAAAAGCCAAAACCTTGATTAAAGAGAGCACTGAATACAGCCAAGCCGATATTGATCATTTATTTGATAATTTATTTACTTCGCTAACGCCCATTGAAGGTTCCTTTGCCTTGTTACAACGTCTGCATCAAGCCGGTTATAAGCTCTTTTCCTTAACAGATAATGTGCATGAAGTGATTACTTATTTGCAAGAAAAGTATGAATTTTGGCCTTATTTTTATGATGCGGTGGTTTCTGCTGATGTGGGATTATTAAAACCGGATCCTAAAATTTATGAGATTTTGATAAAGCAATGCCAGATCTTGCCACAAGAATCGGTATTTATGGATGATATGCCCGCTAACGTGCTCGGTGCTCAAAAAGCCGGCATTCATGCTTTTCAATTCACCACCGCAGAAGATGCACAGCAGCAATTAAATGCCATGGGATTAGTGTTTTAAATCTATTATTCTTTTATTACCTATTTTAAACAGCATTTACTTTATAAATAAAATGATTTTCTCTTAATCTAGCTTAATAAATATAAATTTTATCTTTTTTATATTTATTAGGCTATTTTTTTACTCTTTATTATTTAATCTCTTATATTTTTAATGAAATTATTATCCAATATTCTGCTATAAATTTTATTTTTTAATCCCTCTTTAACTAATTATTTTTGAAAGTTAATTTTCTTTTTCTTTCTAATAAAAGAAAAAACTTCTCTTTTTATTTTTGTATAGAGAATGAAGTTTCAAATATTAATAAATTAATATAACTATATGATTTATAAGTAAAATATTAATTTGTATAAATTAAAAATTACCCATAGAATGAATGTATGTTTAATGTTACGCAAAGTAACTTCTTTATTTTATCTAAAAAATCATTTTATTAATTACCCAATCTTAATAATTGCATGGATTTTATTAAATATAAAAGTAGGTATATATGTTGAGTTTAAAACCTAAGTTATGGGAGATCCCTGATATTCCCCAAGTGGTTAAGCAAAATTTAGATGCAAAAATTATTCAATTAAAAGAACGTTTGCAACAAGTGGCAAAGGCACATCGATCCGCACGCTTAGCCAGTAGTTTGGCCGTAGAAGATATGTTGATTACCGATGTGATTGCGAAAAATAACATCGGCATTGAAGTGTTTACGCTAGATACTTTATTGCTCAATAAAGAAACCTTAGCCTTGATTGAGCAGGTGAAAATCCAGTATCCCACATTGGCTTTTCGTGTGTATCAACCCAAGGCAGATGATGTGCAAGATTATGAAAGTACTCACGGAAAATTGGCTTTTTATAAGAGTACAGAATTGCGTCACGCTTGTTGTGGCATACGTAAAGTGGTGCCGTTAAATCGTGCCTTACAAGGGGCCGATGCTTGGTTGACTGGTCAACGTCAGGCACAGTCGGTGACACGTGTGCATTTGCCTTTTTCTGAACAAGATCAACAGCGCGGAATAGCAAAATATAATCCTATTTTTGATTGGTCGGAAGTGGAGGTGTGGGCTTATATTTTGCGTTTTCATATTCCCTATAACTTATTGTATTTAAAAGGGTATCCAAGTATTGGTTGCGAGCCTTGTACGCGGCCTGTTAAGTGCGGTGAAGCGATTCGCGCTGGCAGGTGGTGGTGGGAAAGTCAAGATAGTAAAGAGTGTGGGTTACACACACATGAATCTTAAAAGGACGGCATAAATGAAACAATCTATACAAGAATCTGCACAACAAATTGAATTAAGAAATGGCCATTTGGATTGGTTAGAAGCCGAGTCTATTTACATTATTCGAGAATTAGTGGCCGAATGTGAGCATCCTGCTTTATTGTTTTCTGGCGGAAAAGATTCCGTGGTGTTGCTGGCTTTAGCTAGAAAAGCTTTTGCTATTGAAGGACGTGACCTGCAGTTGCCTTTTCCTTTGGTACATATAGATACGGGGCATAATTATCCTGAAGTGATTGCGTTTCGTGATGCAACAGTGAAGAAATTTAATGCGCGTTTAGTGGTAGGTAGCGTGGAAGAGTCCATTCAAAAAGGGACAGTGGTGTTACATAAAAAGAATGATTCCCGCAATGGGGCTCAGGCCATTACTTTGTTAGAAACCATTGAAAAGTATGGGTTTGATGCTTTGATGGGTGGGGCGCGTCGTGATGAAGAAAAAGCGCGCGCTAAGGAACGTATTTTCTCTTTTCGAGATGAATTTGGTCAGTGGGATCCAAAAAATCAGCGTCCTGAGTTGTGGTCTTTGTATAACTCACGTTTGCATGCGGGGGAAAATATGCGCGTATTTCCTATTTCTAATTGGACCGAATTGGATATTTGGCAATATATCGCCCGTGAAAAATTAGCTCTACCACCTATTTATTTTTCTCATCAACGTGAAGTGGTGCAACGTCAGGGGTTATTGGTGCCAGTTACGCCACTGACGCCTAAGTATGATGATGAAATTCCACAAAAGTTGTCGGTGCGTTTTCGTACGGTAGGCGATATTAGCTGTACTTGTCCTGTGGCCAGTTTAGCCCGTACACCAGAAGATATTATTAGAGAAACGGCGGTGGTTGAGATGTCAGAGCGTAGCGCGACACGTCTCGACGATAAAGTGAGTGCTTCGGCCATGGAGCAACGTAAAAAACAAGGCTATTTTTAACGGATTGATATAAGGAAAACAAAATGAACATTAATCAATATGCACCACTTAGATTTATTACCGCCGGCAGTGTGGATGATGGAAAAAGCACCTTAATTGGGCGCTTGTTATACGATAGTAAAACCTTGTTAAGCGATCAGTTGTTGAATTTAACTCAGTCGAAAAATCACAATGAAGTGATGGACTTTTCTGTCTTAACCGATGGCTTAGAAGCGGAAAGAGAACAGGGGATCACTATTGATGTGGCCTATCGTTATTTCTCTACGGTGAAGCGTAAATTTATTATTGCCGATACCCCAGGGCATGAACAGTATACTCGGAATATGGTGACAGGCGCTTCTACAGCTTCGGCTGCAGTAGTTTTACTAGATGCCTCGCAGTTGGATTTTTCACAAGCACCTTTGTCTTTATTAGCTCAAACTCGTCGCCATTCTATTATTTTAAAGTTGTTGGATTGTGCGCACATTATTTTAGCAGTGAATAAAATTGATCTTTTAGATTATAGCCAAGAGCGTTTTTTACAAATTAAGGAAGCTTATGCGCAGTTTGCTCAGGAAATCGGTCTTAAACAGATGGATTATGTGCCTATTTCTGCCTTGCATGGCGATAATATTGTGCATTTAAGTGCGCGTACACCTTGGTATCAAGGGCCTGCTTTGTTGAGTATTTTAGAGGCCTTACCTAGTGATAATCAGGTGGATTTTGCGCCTGAAAAATTTCATCTGCCTGTACAGTTAGTCAGCCGTCAAGATAGCGATAAAAAAGATGATTTTCGTGGTTATCAAGGTCGTATTGAATCGGGTTCGGTGACAGAAGATCAGTTAGTTCGTGTGCAACCGACGGGGTTTCCTACTCGCATTAAGGAAATTTATGGTCCTAATGGGCGAGTGAAAAAAGCGCAGGCGGGGGAAACGATCACCCTGACGTTGCAGAATGATATAGATATTTCTCGTGGTGATGCCATTTTAGATGCCTCTTCAGCAACTCAAGCCTATCGCAAGGTGCAAGCGAATATTTGTTGGTTTGATCAACGTTCTTTGAATCTATCGCGTAAATATGAGTTGAAGCAAACAACCCAAACTTCATTGGCGAAGGTGAAAGCGGTGGATTATGTGTTGGATATTCATAGCTTGGATAAAAATGAGGATCAAGAAACTTTAGCCTTAAATGATATAGGTCAGATCCGTTTGTCTTTAGCCAAACCTATTATTGCCACCACCTATGAAGAAAATCATTATACGGGGTCTTTTATTTTAATTGATTGCGCTACTCATCATACGGTGGCTGCGGGAATGATCACAGATTTAGAGGAGTAATACCATGTCAGAAAATAATATGAATCTACCTATTCATCAAGAAGTGTTAGTGCAATTATCCCATTGTGATGAGAAACAGCTGGCTTGGTTATCGGGTTATTGTTGGGCTCGTGCGCAGCAACATACTTTGCCAGCTAAAAGTGAATCTGGTGAGAATGCGTTGTTAGCCACCCCCCATCCAGCATTGCGTATTTGTATTTTATCGGCATCACAAACGGGTAATGCCCGCACTATTGCGCAACAATTAGCCGATAAGTTACAAAATTTGAATGTGGAAGTGAACTTGATTGGCGCGGGGGATTATAAGCCGAGAAATATTGCTAAAGAAGAGCTGCTATTTTTAGTGACGTCAACGCAGGGTGAGGGGGAAGTTCCTGAAGAAGCCTTACCTTTATGGCGTTTTTTATGTGGTAAAAAAGCGCCTCAATTAATCTCATTAGGCTATGCTATTTTAGGTTTAGGAGACAGTTCTTATACGCATTTTTGCCAAGCAGGAAAAGATTTTGATGCAAAATTTCAAGCTTTAGGGGCGAAGGCGTTAGTGCCTCGTTATGATGCTGATGCTGATTTTACGCAAACCGCTCAAGATTGGATTAATGCCGTTTATGCTTGGGTACAAGAAAATGCACCTACTTCTGAGGTTTTAGAAAAGACAACTTTAAAGGCCAATGTACAAGACAATGGGCTAGTAAACGCGCCATTGTATACCAAGACGGCTCCTTTTGCGGCTATGTTACTGACAAGACAAAAGATCACTGGTGATCTTTCACATAAAGATATTCGTCATATTGAGTTTGATTTGGCAGATTCAGGCATTCGTTATCAACCGGGGGATAGTTTGGGCGTGCTCGTGCAAAATGATCCGGCTTTAGTGGATGAATTTCTACAACTTTTTGTTTTAGAGGCGACGCTACCTATTCATTTGGGTGATGAAACTTTGTCTTTAGAGAAGGCTTTAACTTCTCGTTTAGAGTTAACACAAAATAATACGGCTTTAATCGAAAAGTATGCGCAATGGGCAAAAAATGCGCAGTTAACTGAGCTTGTGGAGCAAAAAGATCAACTTCAAGCCTTAGCGCAACGTACACCTATTATTGATTTTTTACAGACTTATCCTAGTGCATTAACGGCGCAACAGTTGGTTTCTTTATTGCGCCCGCTGACACCACGTTTTTATTCCATTGCATCTAGTCAAGATGAAGTGAGTGATGAAGTACATATTACGGTGGCCGTGGTGCGTTTTGAACATAATGGCAAACTTCGGGGTGGCGTGGCTTCTACTTATTTGGCCGATCGCCTTGAAGAAGATGATAGTGCTTCTATTTTCGTTGAATCTAATCCTTATTTCCGTTTACCTAGGGATCCTAATACGCCGGTGATCATGATTGGTTCTGGAACGGGTATAGCGCCTTATCGCGCTTTTGTGCAGCAAAGAGCTCATGATCAAGCCCCCGGTAAGAACTGGTTGATTTTTGGTAATCCGCATTTTATCGAAGACTTTTTATATCAAACTGAATGGCAAGCTTTTGCTAAAGAAGGGTATTTACATCGAACTTCTTTTGCTTGGTCCCGCGATCAAGAAGAAAAAGTTTATGTGCAAGATAAGATCCGAGAAGAAGCGACCACCTTATGGCAATGGTTACAAGAAGGCGCGCATCTTTATGTGTGTGGTGATGCAGCGACTATGGCAAAGGGTGTAGAGCAAGCTTTAGTGTGGGTGATCCAAACTCAAGGTCAATTGGATGCGCAACAAGCGCAAGAATATTTAGATGAATTGCGCGTGGCAAAACGTTATCAACGTGATGTGTATTAGGAGAGAAGAATGAAAAATGACAATGTGAAACTTTCAGAAGTAGAACGTATTAAAAGTGAAAGTAATTTCTTGCGTGGCACCATTCGTGAAGATTTAGACGATGGTTTAACCGGTGGCTTTAGCCATGATAATTTCCAGTTGATCCGTTTGCATGGCATGTATGAACAAGATGATCGTGATATTAGGGCTAAACGTTTAGAGCAAAAATTAGAACCGCGTAAGGCGATGTTATTAAGATGTCGTTTGCCAGGGGGGATTATTCAACCTCATCAATGGTTGGCTATTGATCGTTTTGCCAGTGAACATAGCCTGTATGGCAGCATTCGTTTAACCAATCGTCAAACTTTTCAGTTTCATGGGGTGTTGAAAAAAGATTTACGGTCTATGCATCAGTTGTTACACAGTTTGAATTTAGATTCTATTGCTACGGCCGGGGATGTGAATCGTAATGTGATTTGTACCTCGAATCCTATTCAATCTAGTTTGCATGAAGAAGCTTATGAGTGGGCGAAGAAAATTTCGGAACATCTGCTTCCTAAAACTCGGGCTTATGCAGAAATCTGGTTAGATGGAGAAAAAGTGGCCAGTTCTGAAGATCAATTTAAGGATGAAGAGCCTATTTTAGGACGAACTTATTTGCCGCGTAAGTTTAAAACTGCGGTGGTGATCCCGCCACAAAATGATGTGGATATACATGCCAATGATTTGAATCTGATTGCTATTGAAGATGAAGGCAAATTGGTTGGTTTTGATGTTTTAGTGGGGGGTGGTTTGGCCATGACTTATGGCAATGAGAAGACTTATCCTGGTATTGCGCGTGAAATTGGTTATGTGCCTTTAGATAAAGTCATTGATGCTACGACAGCGATTGTGACCACACAACGTGATTTTGGTAATCGTAGTGATCGTAAAAATGCGCGTATTCGTTATACCTTAGCTCGTATGGGCTTAGCAACTTTCCGCACTGAAGTGGAATCGCGTATGGGGGCAAAATTTGAGCCTATTCGTTCTTATCATTTCACCGATCGAGGCGATCGTTTAGGTTGGGTGGAAGATAAAAATGGACGTTGGCATTTAACTATTTTCATTCAAGGTGGGCGTTTTGTGGATAAGAAAGGTGCGCCTATTAAAACGGGTATGCGGGAAATTGCGAAAGTTCATCAGGGGGATTTTCGTCTGACGGCTAATCATAATATTATCATTGCTAATGTGCCGGCCACTGAGAAAGCGCGAATTAATGCTTTGGTGAAAAAATATGCTTTGGTATCGCCAAAGACTACTAAATTACGGGAAAATTCTATGTCTTGTGTGTCTTTCCCTACTTGTCCTTTGGCTATGGCAGAAGCTGAACGTTTCTTACCTGCGTTTATCGATAAGATGGATGAGATTATGGCGAAGTATGGCTTGCAAGATGAGGTGATTGTGACTCGTGTTAATGGTTGTCCTAATAATTGTGGTCGCGCCATTTTAGCTGAAGTGGGGCTGGTGGGAAAATCTTTAGGACATTACAACCTGTATTTAGGGGGCAATAGAGAAGGAACCCGTATTCCACGTTTATATAAAGAAAATATTGAGCAAGATGAAATTTTATCTATCTTGGATCAGTTTATTGGTCAATGGTCAACCGCACGGCAAGTGGCTGAATGTTTTGGTGATTTTTTAGTGCGCACCAAAGTGATTAAACCGGTGCGTGATCCTGCTGTTGATTTTTATACCAGTGATTAAATAAAGGTGCCCCATCATGGATATTTTACTCATAGGAACCGGTGCCTTAGTCGGTTTGTTAGTTGGTTTGGTAGGTGTAGGTGGTGGTGCCATCACCATGCCTATACTTTTGTTAGGTTTTGGTATTAACCCTGCGCTTGCTGTGGGAACGGATCTTTGGTTTGCTTTTATTACCAAATTAGTTGCCTGTCGCTCTTATCAAAAACAGGGTAGCGTAGATTGGGCCATTGTTAAAAAATTAACTATAGGTAGCCTTTCTGGGATTCTTTGTACTATTGCCTATTTACACCATCAAGCGATTACGCCACAAACACAAGAAATGCTGAAAATGATGATTGCCATCATTGTGTTAGTCACGGCGGTGAGTATTTTATTTCAAGGTAAAATTCAACAATCTATGCTGGGGGGATTTTTAGGTAAGGAAGGAGGGAATCATCGCTGGCGAGATAGCTTCACTTTTATAGGGGGAAGTATTATTGGTGTGCTGGTGGCCATGACCTCTGTTGGGGCGGGAACCTTAGGCAGCATAGTGATTTTATTTTTATACCCGAAGAACATGACAGCTCAAAAACTCATTGCCACTAATTTAGCCCATGCGGTGCCTATTGCGGTGGTGGCGGCCATGGGGCATTTATTTATTGGTAATGTAGATGTGTTTTTATTATGTCAGTTGTTGTTAGGATCGGTTCCTGCGGTATGGATTGGAAGTAAATTAGCGATTAATTTATCCCATAAATGGTTAAATTCAATTTTGGCGATTGTGCTGCTTTTTACAGGTTCACAAATGTTAACTGTGGTGTGATATGAACATAAAAACAATGAAAAAAGTGGCTGGGGGTAATGCCTTTATAAAGAGGTATAGAAGATTAAAAATCAGCTTAGCTCGTAACAGCGCGCAAGAAGAGGCGTTATTTAAAGATATGGAAAGATTAAAAAGAAAATTAAAGGAAGCAGGAATAGAGATAAATGATTTCTCTTAAAAAAATCCCCTTACAGATTGACATGTGAGGGGATTTTTTT
>Ga0055584_100005895_pt1 | contig 12007 bp, 14 predicted proteins | sample OSDHelmetaG_FD_58716 | JGI IMG/M metagenome (GOLD analysis project Ga0055584, IMG submission 58716) | Pelagic marine sediment microbial communities from the LTER site Helgoland, North Sea, for post-phytoplankton bloom and carbon turnover... | ecosystem: Environmental > Aquatic > Marine >... | reverse complement strand
TCCTATCGCGGATGCATTTTTTGTCGCGTTTAAAATGCCGAATTTTTTTCGGCGACTGTTCGCTGAAGGGGCGTTTAACGCCGCCTTCGTTCCGCTATTTGCTGCGAAATTAACCGATGAGGGAAAAGCGCCGGCGGTGCAATTTGCTGCGGGAGTTCTTTCGGTGATGGTTATCTTCCTGCTGATCTTTGTAACCGGTTTGCAGATCGCGATGCCCTGGTTGATGTATGTCTTTGCCCCAGGGTTTGTCGATGATCCTGAAAAGTTTTCGCTGGCAATTGAGCTGACCCGGATTACCTTTCCGTATCTTTTGTTTATCTCATTGGTGTCGTTGCTTGGTGGCGTTCTGAATTCTTTGGGGCGCTTTGCCGCCGCTGCGGCGACGCCGGTGATCTTAAACATAGTTCTTATTGGCGCGATGTTGTTGGCGACTCCCTACCTGCCAAGCGCAGGACATTCGCTCGCTTGGGGTGTTGCAGTGGCGGGTGTCGCGCAGTTCCTGTGGCTGGTTTATGCCTGCCGTCAGGAGGGCGTTTCGTTGCGGTTGCCGCGACCAAAACTATCGCCGCCGGTGAGACGCTTGCTCCGCCTTATGCTGCCGGGGGCAATTGGCGCTGGCGTGGTGCAGATAAACTTACTGGTTGATATCGTAATCGCCTCGCTTTTGCCGACCGGGGCCATCTCGTTTCTGTATTACGCCGACCGGGTCAATCAGCTGCCGCTTGGTGTTGTCGGGGTTGCGATCGGAACAGCATTGCTGCCGTTGTTGTCGCGCCAGCTTCGATCCGGCCAGGACGGCGAGGCGCTTAATAGTATGAACAGGGCGATTGAGATCGCCCTGCTATTCACCATTCCGGGGGCCGCCGCCTTATTGGTGATTGCGCAGCCGATTGTCAGCGTTCTGTTCGAACGAGGCGCGTTTGATGCTACGACATCTTTAGCGACAGCGCAGGCACTGATGGCCTACGCGCTAGGATTGCCCGCCTATGTTCTCGTGAAAGTCCTGGCGCCCGGATTCTTTGCCCGGCAGGATACAGCGACTCCGGTCAAAATCGCGATCGTGTGCGTGACGATCAATGTGGTTATCAATCTGGTCCTTATTCAGTTCTTGGCCCATGTCGGGATTGCTCTGGCGACGGCTATCTCCGCCTGGATCAATGCTCTTTTGCTAGCGTTTTTTCTACGGCGCCGTGGACAATTTGAGACCGATGCCAGATTGCGTCAGAGAATTGTAAGGATATTACTTGCGGCCCTGGGGATGGCGGCAACCCTGTGGGGAACGCTGGCAATGTTAGAGAGTGTCTACACGGGAGGTCAGGCAGGCCGGATCACCGTGCTCACTGTTCTTGTCCTTGGCGGTATGACGGTTTTTTTCGCCCTGGCACTCCTATTTCGGGCTGCGGCGCTGAGCGATGTAAAATCATTGCTGGCCCCTAAGAAAGTCGATGACGCCGCGTCATCTGCTTGACCCCGTGCTTTATTGGCGGGATAACGCGGCCCCGATAGAAGAGCCAGTAGAAAGGGAAGTCTATGGCGCGCGTATTTTCAGGGGTTCAGCCGACAGGTAACTTGCATCTTGGGAATTATCTCGGTGCCATTCGTAACTTTGCTCGACTGCAAGACGGCAATGAATGCCTTTATTGTGTGGTTGATATGCACGCCATTACGGTTTGGCAGGATCCCCCAGAACTTCAAAACAACATACGTGAAGTTACAGCGGCTTTTCTGGCATCTGGCATTGATCCGCAGGCCCATATTATTTTCAATCAAAGCCGTGTGCCTCAGCATGCGGAGATTGCCTGGATTTTTAACTGTGTCGCCCGCATGGGTTGGCTAAACCGGATGACCCAGTTCAAGGAAAAAGCCGGTAAGCACCGAGAGAATGCCAGCGTTGGATTATACGTCTATCCCAATCTCATGGCAGCAGACATTCTGACCTATAAAGCAACGCATGTGCCGGTTGGTGAAGATCAAAAACAGCACCTGGAATTGGCGCGCGACATTGCGCAGAAGTTTAACAATGATTTTGGGCAGGAATTTTTCCCAATCGTTGAACCGTTGATCCTGGACTCGGCGGCTCGTGTCATGAGTCTGCGAGATGGGAGCAATAAGATGAGCAAGTCAGATGCTTCCGATTATTCACGGCTTAACCTGAATGATGATGCTGATACGATTGCGCTCAAGATTCGCAAAGCGCGCACAGACCCGGCCCCGGTACCTGACGGATCGCCGGACGGCGGTGATCGGTCCACGCGGCCGGAGGCCTTTAATCTGCTGGAAATTTATGGTGCTTTGGCGGACCAACCCGTTTCGCAGGTTCAAAAGGAATTTGGTGGTCAGCAATTCTCGGAATTCAAAAAGGCGCTGGTTGAATTGGCGGTTGAGAAGCTGGGGCCAATCGGCGCTGAAATGCAGCGTCTGTCTTCTGACCCGTCCTATATTGATGGCGTATTGTCTGACGGTGCTATGCGGGCACGGGCTATCGCGCAGCCAATCCGGGATGAAGTTTATGAAATCGTCGGGTTTTTGCGGGACTAGAACCGCAATAGCGCGAGCTTCGCACAATTGACCGCCGTTTCGCGGTAAAACCCCGATTTTCCTTGCAGTTTTCAACCGTTAGGCGCAAAAAGCAGCCCCTAACGATGAGAACCAGAGCCTGGTTCCCAATATAAAGTGTATTTGGCCGCCGATGGACCTGTATTTCCCCATCGCTGAGATGTCGATCAACGTCCTGCTGCTTCTCGCGCTGGGCGGTGGTGTCGGCATGCTCTCCGGCATGTTTGGCGTGGGCGGCGGGTTTTTGATGACCCCCCTTCTAATCTTTATCGGTGTGCCACCAGCCGTGGCGGTTGGTACTGAAGCTAATCAGGTTGTCGCCGCATCCGTTTCCGGTGCTTTGGCGCATTGGCGGCGGGGCAATGTCGATTTCAAGATGGGCTTTATTTTGCTCATTGGCGGGTTTGTTGGATCCAGCTTTGGTGTCTGGATTTTTACCAAACTAAGGGCGCTGGGCTATATCGACATTGTTATCTCGCTCTGTTTTGTAACCTTTCTCGGGATCGTGGGCGGATTAATGGTGGCGGAAGGCGCACGTTCCTGGATTCGCAGCCGCTCTCCAGGCTCCGCCCCAAAGAAAAAACTCCATCAGCATACCTGGATGCACGGCCTGCCGTTTAAAATGCGGTTCCGCCGATCAAAACTTTATATTAGCGCGCTTTTGCCGCTTTCGATCGGTATCTTTGTGGGCGTTCTGTCCGCAATTATGGGTGTCGGAGGCGGGTTTATCATGGTGCCCGCGATGATCTACCTCCTTGGCATGCCGACATCGGTTGTGGTCGGGACATCGCTATTCCAGATCATCTTTGTCACGGCCAACGTGACGTTTCTGCAATCAGTTAATAACCAGACCGTGGATGTCCTGCTCGCGCTGGTCCTGGTTGTCAGCAGTGTTGTTGGTGCCCAGATCGGTACGGCGTTCGGATCGAAACTCAAATCAGAACAGCTCCGCGCCCTGCTCGGTATTTTGGTCCTGGCGGTTGGCTGTAAAGTTGGTTTCGACCTCATCGTGACCCCGGCACACCTGTTTTCCTTCGCGGTTTCGGGAGGGCACTGATGACATCAATTAAGCGTCTCCTGAGTGCATTCTTGATGGTGCCATTTGCTCCCGCCTCGGCGCTCGCCTCGGCGTTGGTTGTTGATTTGTCGAGTAACCAGATTGAAATTACGACCAATTTTACGGGAACCAATCTGCTGCTGTTTGGCGCGATTGACCGGAAAGGTGATGTCGTTGTTGTCGTGCGGGGCCCGCGCCGGACCGAAGTTGTCCGCCGTAAGGAGCGGGTTGCTGGCATTTGGATAAACCGGGCGGCCGTCACATTTGAATCGGTCCCGGGATATAATTTTGTTGCGAGTTCCCGTCCGCTTGAGCAGATCGCTTCCGAAGAAACCCTGCAACGTCTGCAGATCGGATCAGAAAGATTGCGTCTACAGCCGGTTGGGTCGGCGAACAGCGCTCTGGCCTCGAGTTTCAGAAAAGGTTTGATTGACCTGAAGAAACGCAAGGCGCTTTACACAGACATGCCTGGCAATGTTTCAATTCGGTCTGAAAAACTGTTTCGCGCAGATTTGAATTTTCCATCGAATGTACCGACCGGGTCCTACACTGCAGAAATTTATCATTTTGACGGCGGCAAACCCGCGTCTGTCAATCGTACTCAACTCTCTGTTCAGAAGGCAGGTGTTGAAGAGGCTATCTATAATTATGCTCATGATCACTCGGCAATATACGGTATAGTGGCTATCCTCATTGCCTTGTTTGCCGGTTGGCTTGGCGGCGTGATTTTCAGAAAGGCGTAGACCGAATGTCTGGTACTGATACTCAAACGGAGGTGGCCTCAGAAAAAATTTCTTCTGCATCAAAGGCCGCTGGCAAAGACGACCATCGGCTTTTCCTGGTTGTCGTTGATGCCTCGGAAGAGATGAAGGTTGCTCTGCGTTTTGCCTGTCAGCGAGCTAAAAATACCGGCGGGCGGGTCGCTTTGTTATATGTAATGGAACCGGCAGACTTCCAGCATTGGATGGCGGTTGGCGAAAAGATGCGCGAAGAACGGCGCGAAGAAGCCGAGAGAATTTTGCATGAGCTTGCCTCTGACGTAAACGATATTACAGGTGCGATGCCTGTTTTATATGTGCGCGAAGGAAAGCCGGTTGACGAGCTGGAAAAACTTATTCAGGAAGAACCTAATATTCGAATTCTCGTTCTTGGTGCCGGGACCAGCAAGAAAGGCCCCGGGCCACTCGTGGCTTCACTTGCGGGTAAATTTTCCGGACAGTTTCCGATCCCCATTACAGTGGTACCGGGTAACTTAACCTTGGAACAGGTCGACGCTCTCACCTAGTGCGGTATCCGGTCTGTTAACCATAAATCTTCTGTTTCGAAAAATTTTTAGCCCGATCCAGACGTAAATTTATATAATTCCGCATACGGAACGACCCTTGTCTTGCCGTGCAAATCAATACCTTGCAGGTTTTGACGAATCACGAGCGCAAATCGCACTTGATATTAACACTTTCTTAAACGATTTATTGCGATGGATGGATCGATTGATCCGTTAACCAAACCTTGGGTCGGCACCTCGGTCTGGTTTGTGAAAAAGAATTTTCTGACACCCGGTTGGGGGGAACCGGTATTGCCGGAGGGATGAACATATGTCTAAAGCAGTTTGGTCGAATGTTCGGCGCGCTCTGAGTTTTGAACGTGCTGCGTTAGTGTTTACCGGGCTTAGCGTTGTAACTCTTTATGCATTGGTATTGTCTCAGCCGCCCGCAACACCCCAGAAAACCGCTGAACAAAAATCTATTTCTGAGCAGGCCAGTTTACGGCCGCTGACAGAATCGGACTTGCAAAATTCAGGCAGCACGTCCAAGCGGTCAGCGGCAAAACCAATCGGCGTTTTGTCGATCGCGCCGACCGAAAAGCTCAAAAAAATATTCGATCAAATCGGCTATCGATTGGACTCCGTCCGAACACACCGTCAGGTGCCGCGATTTTTTCTGGCCGCAGTTCCCAAGGACCTTCCTCAGCTCCGAGAGCCGGCGGAACGCAAAAGAGTCTTTGTGATGATGACCCTGCCGTTGGTGCTTCACGTGAATGAATTAATTTTACAAACACGGGCGCAGATCAAAACCCTTCAACAGAATCGGGCTTCCGGCAAATCAATCACCATTAAGGATCAAGACTTTCTCGAAGAAGTGGCGGACAAATATGGGCTTGATAATCTGGATATCGATCAACTGTTGAAACATGTTGATATTATTCCGCCTTCCCTCGCCTTAGCCCAATCTGCAGAAGAGAGTGGTTGGGGCACCTCCCGATTTGCCCGCGAAGGGAATGCATTATTCGGCCAGCGGACCTGGCACAGCACCACTGGCATCATTCCAAAGAAGCGCGAAGAAGGCAAAAAATTCAAAGTCCGCGCCTTCGATCATCTTCTCGATGGCGTGAAAGCCTATGCCCGCAATCTCAATGCTCATCCGTATTATCGTGATTTTCGTAATCGGCGGGCGGCCATGCGTGATTCAGCCGACCAAACCATTGATGGTATGAAATTGGCACCGACCCTCGTTCGGTATTCAGAACGGGGCGAGGATTACATCGCGACGATTCAAAATCTCATTCGCATCAATCAGTTTACCGCGTTTGACGATACAAAGCTCTTGGACAAGCTGGAAAACCTGAGAAAAAAGCAAGACGGGCCTGACGCTTAATTACGTCGTGGCTTAGGGATCAAATACTGCATTCCTAGCCAGCGCCAGCGGCCATTATTTTCGAGCAGCGTACAGTTCATTCTTGTCCGGCCAGGAGGAAAGGCCTCTCGTGCCCGAACCTCGATGCGCCGTTCGCCTAACCTTTCAACATTCACCTTCCCCTGCCGTGTGGCATAGCAGGCGATACGCGAAAGGCGTTTTACGGCGGCTCCCTCAACCGTAAAGCCAAAGGGAGGCGGGTTTTGTTTGCCCTTCAGATAGGGGTCGGGTGGCGTCAGGTCGCTGACCTTGAAGGGTAGCGCGCGAATAGCGAGGCGAAAACGTTGTATGTCACCAAATGCCTCATTGAAGGCGAAACGGGGCAGATACATAAAATCCGAGTTTTTGTATATCGCGCCCGAGTGCTGACCAAAACCAACCTCAAACCCTGCCGCACGGATTACCTTGCCGACAGCGAGACTATATTCACCATAGGGGTAGGCAATTACCCTGGGAACAAAACCGAGTTCAGCTTCAAAGCGGGCATTTGATGCCTTTAAGTCGGCCATGTTTTGTTCGTCGGACGCATGCGGCATATGCAAATGTGTTGCGGTCTGGCTGCCGATTGTAACGCCCGCCTTATACAACTCACGGAGCTGGTCCCAGGACATATAACCCGGCGTTCTGCGATCAAGCGCTTCCGTCGCGACAAACAGCGTGAAGGGGAGGCCTGCCTTGCGGAGCATTGGCCAGCCGGTTTTGTATACAGACGAAAAGGCGTCATCGATGGTGATGCCAACGGTTTTATCAGGAAGTTCTGTGCCGGCCCGGATCGCTGCCAAAATTTTTGGTACGGGTTTTACGACATAATTGCCATCTTTGAGCTCCTGCAAGTGAGCAGAAAACTGTTCAACGGTCGTATTTGTTGATGGATATCTGCTTTCGCCAAACCGGTGATACATAACGACCACAGCGGAATCTGCCGCAAAAGCCCCCGCCGGTGCGAGGGCTGCGAAAAAGGCAAAGACGATCCAAAATAAATAACGCTTACCGCGAACTGCGGAAGAAAACATTATAACCAACCAACCCGAATAAAATTTACGATGCTTTTATGACAGGTTTTTATTAAGGATTCGATAGTCTTGTGCTTTCCAGCACCATCATTTTGGAGGCATCATCGATTTAGGTATTTCGGTATCACTGACTAACGGATAGCTTCGCGAATCGAAAAGCTGGTAATGCCACCACTCATTGCGATAAAAATCCCATCCTGCCTGGGTCATTAATCCGAGAAGGATCAGCCGGTTTTGTTGCGCAGTTTTCGAGATTTTATTGTTTCCGTGGTGCGATTTTGGTGTAAATGCGTCAAACCCGGTTCCCATATCGAGAAGCTGGCCGTCCAATGTCGTCAGGCTGAGATCGATGGCTACCCCTCTGGAATGTGGCGACCCTCGCCTGGGGTCTGCGAGAAATTCTGGGTCCGGTGTATGGTTCCACAGAACCCACTGCGCTTCAGAAGGTCGAAAAGCGTCGTAAATTCTTATCCGATAACCAAGATTGGCGGCCGTCTCAATCGCCCGTTTCAACGCACTTGCGGCTTCCGTATGCAAATAGCAAATTGCATTCTGGTATACTGGCTCACCCGTAAAGTTTTCCGGTGTGGCATAAGCCAACGTTATATCAACGTCAAAATCGGGTGCAGCAATTTCAATCAAGTCCATTGGCGAGAGATCTTTCTGACAAAAATTATGACCCTATTCTTCTTGCAAATGATGCGAATCGGAAGATGAAGGTACTCGCGATAGATTCAGCCCTCGGGGCATGTTCAGTGGCGGTTTGGGACCAAAAGGTCATTAGCGGCCAGCAAGAAATTATGTCGCGCGGACATGTTGAAGCGTTAATCCCGATGGTCCAGGCCGTCATAACCGAATCCGGCATGGAATTTTCTCAACTGGAATTGATAGCGGTTTCGATCGGGCCAGGTTCTTTTACCGGATTGCGCGCCGGCTTGGCGGCAGCCCGAGGGCTGGGGATTGCGCTCAATATCCCGGTTCATGGTGTGACCACGCTGGAGGCAGTCGCGGCGTCCGCCATTCGACAGCGGCCACCCGGTCCAGGCGATGCTATCCTCGTTGCCCTCGAAACAAAACGAGCCGACATATATGTTCAAGAGTTTGACCATCAGGGTGTCGCGCAAGGCGAACCATTGGCCCAACTGCCGTTGGTCGCATCCGAATTGCTGACGGATCGTGTCGGCCTCTGTGGCGATGGGGCAGAAAAAGTCCTTGCGGAACTCCCAATGACACGACGGGAAAACGTAAACCATCTTTTGGGTGTTGAACGTCCCGACGCCGGAGAGATTGCTATAATTGCCGCGAACAGGATGAGGCAGCCGGTTCTGGCTGAGCCTTTATATATCCATCCCCCGGCGGCAAAAATTCCCGTAGCAGCCGGTAGATTGCGACGATGACTCCTCGCAGCGCGGTAGAGGCTCTTAGAACGGCAGATATAGAAATTGTCGCCAAGATTCATGCGACATGTTTTTTTGATGCCTGGGGCCCGTCGATGATCAGACAGGTGCTGGATATGCCTGGGACATTTGGCTTGGTGGCGCGCCGTCAGAACTATAGCTCAATCGTCGGGTTTGCCTTAGCCCGGGTTGCGGCCGATGAATGTGAATTGCTGTCTTTAGGCGTTGCGTCAGAATATCGCGCGAATGGAGCGGGGACACAGCTTCTCACGGCGGCGATGGCCCGTGCGGTTTCTGAGCGAGCGCGCTGGTTTTTTCTTGAGGTTGCCGAAGATAATGAGGCTGCTCTCCGTTTATATGGCGCCCATGGCCTGACCAAAGTTGGCTATCGCTTGAACTACTACGAAAATGCTGATGGGAGCAAAACCAACGCCCTGACAATGCGGTGCGCCCTTCCGGATTTGGTGTAGTCAATATTTAGTATCGTTGCCGACTGCGCCAGATTTGTTGCTATGACTTCTTAATTTTCAGGCAGTGGACGGTGTTTGAATCTGAGCCGCTCGGATTTTCGATGGGCTCAAGAGACAAAACGACATGCCCCAGTTCTTTAACGGATGCGGGTACGTTTTCGACAGGCTCTTCTCCAACGAGTCGAATTTCCGCCGTTTCACCTGTAGCCATTTTTTCAATGAGCAATCGTGTCTTTACAAAGGTTATGGGACAGACCTCAGCCGTGATATCAAGAAAATGTTCGGTGTTTGCGGTCATTTGACGTTTTGTATAGTCGTGGCTCTCGCGAATAGCTTGCGAGGGTAACATAAGGTTGCGCCGTTATATGGCCAATGGTTTTGTGATCGAAAATAAATTTTGACTTCGCGGTCCCTTTTTGGGCTGTATTCGCTATAGTAGACCCATGGCAAAGGAAAATACGGCCCCCGAAATGAATGCCACGACGTCAAGCATCGAAAGTGCCTGCATCGAAAAAGGGATGAAAATGACCGATCAGCGCCGGGTAATCGCGCGCGTGCTGTCAGATTCTACGGACCACCCAGATGTCGAAGATGTTTACCGTCGGGCATCGGAGATCGATCCCAAAATAAGCATAGCGACTGTTTATCGGACGCTCAGACTATTTGATATCGCGAATATTATCGATCGTCATGACTTTGGCGATGGCCGCGCCCGATACGAGGTTGCAGAAGAAGGTTCACATCACCATCATTTAATTGACATGAAAACAGGTCACGTTCTGGAGTTCGAGAATGAGGAACTTGAGAGCATCAAAAGGCGTATCGCACGTGAACTTGGATACCAGCTTGTCGGTGAGCGGTTGGAGCTATATGGCATTCCATTCGGCGCGGGAGAGGACTCTCCGGAGACTGACAAGGAGTGTTAGTGTCCGGGGCAGCTTGCACCAGACCCTTGTAGTGACCCTACAAAGCTTGCACACCATGACCCGGTACCTTGCAAGAGCGGCGTGAACCTGGCGGCCGCTATGGACACACTGTCACCAGAAATTGAAACGATTCTTCCTGTCAGGGCCGGAAACCTGACGGTTAGGTTAGCGACATCAGCCGAAGAAATATCAGCGGCTCAGTCCCTTCGTTACCGGGTCTTTTATGAGGAAATGGACGCCATACCGACGGCCGAGATGAAATCGCGTCGCGCCGATTTCGATAGCTTCGATGATGTTTGCGACCATTTGCTCGTAATATGCAAAGACCGCGTTGATCTGCCATGTGGTGTTGTTGGCACGTACCGAATTCTGCGTGGCAGCGTCGCGGCCCAGGGCAAGGGTTTTTATTCTGCGGAAGAGTTTGATTTAGGCGCGCTGCTCCAAATCGAGGGAGAAATTATGGAGCTTGGGCGATCGTGTGTGGACCCTGATCACCGGAACAGGCCAACGATGCAGCTTCTGTGGCAGGCGATTGCTGCCTACGTTCATCACTTTCAGATTGAGGTGTTATTTGGCTGCGCTAGTTTGCCCGGCACTGAGCCCGACGAAATGCATTTACCTCTTTCCTATCTCTATCACTACCATCTTGCGCCTGAGGACCTTCGACCAAGGGCCCTCGCTGAACGCTATGTCGGTCTAAATGGCCTCCCGAAAGAGGACATTGATTGCCGAGCGGCCTGGAAATCGTTACCGCCCCTGATAAAGGGGTATTTGCGCCTAGGCGGTTTCGTTGGTGATGGTGCCGTCGTTGATTCTCAATTCAATACGACCGATGTATCGATCATCGTAAAAACCAAACTTATTACAGAAAAATATTTCCGCCATTATGAACGTTCTGCACACTGGTTGTCCGATCGATAACAGGCTGAGTTCGCCAGTCCGGTCGTTAGTCCGGTTGTCAGCCTATTTAACATTGACGGTAGCTCTGTTGCCTATACAGGCAATTGCTGTCCTCACGGGTACGCGTTTGTCAAAAATCACGCCAATTTTGTATCACCGGCTTTGCGCAAAAATATTTGGCTTTCAAATCCGTACGCATGGCTGCGCTTCTTTAGCCCGACCGACATTGTTCGTCTCAAACCATGTTAGCTACATGGATATTACCGTTTTGGGATCACTGCTTGATGCGTCCTTTATTGCCAAGGCGGAAGTGTCCAAATGGCCGCTTTTCGGGTTGCTCGGGAAGCTTGACCGGACGGTATTTGTGCAGCGGCGCAGTCCACGAGCTGCTGAACAGCGTGATGAGATATCGGGCCGCCTTTCCGATGGTGATAGCTTGATTCTGTTCCCGGAAGGCACGAGCGCTGACGGGCTGCATGTTTTACCTTTTAAGAGCGCCCTTTTTTCAGTTGCCGAGCATCGTGGGCCGTCAGAGCCCCTGGCATTGCAACCGGTCTCAATTTCCTACTCTCATCTCGATGGTATTCCGCTTAGCCGTAATCTTTTGCCACATTTTGCGTGGTATGGCGAAATGACCATGGTGCCGCACCTGTTTACGTTTGTCGGGTTTGGTGTCGTGACAATTGATGTAACATTTCATGAACCTGCCTTAAGTCATGAGTTTCAATCCCGAAAGAGGATGGCGGAATATTGCCACCAGATTGTTTCCGCCGGGGCGAGCCGCTCCAGCCATGCCAAACGTCTGCAGGGCTAGATATAGCTATGTCAGACCCGTCGCGTCAGAGGCCCCCGCCTTTTCTTGACTAATGTCTGAACAATGATAGTGTCCCGTTAACGCCGCGAAAGGATGTCTCCCGCTTTTAGAGATTGTGTAATTGGGTGCGGCGCGCATTTTCGGATTGCTCCTTGGCGAAAAAGGTTTTTATCAAAAGCTA
>Ga0055584_100005893_pt1 | contig 12008 bp, 8 predicted proteins | sample OSDHelmetaG_FD_58716 | JGI IMG/M metagenome (GOLD analysis project Ga0055584, IMG submission 58716) | Pelagic marine sediment microbial communities from the LTER site Helgoland, North Sea, for post-phytoplankton bloom and carbon turnover... | ecosystem: Environmental > Aquatic > Marine >... | reverse complement strand
GAGGCCTCAGCGGAGGCCGAGGTCCGTCCCGTCCAGGCCCTCCACAGGGGTGCACCCCAGGAGGGTCAGCAGGGTGGGCACGACGTCCTCTGACCCGACCCGATCACTGCGCGTCCCGGGTGAGACGCCCGCGCCCATGAAGACCAGCGGAACGCGCCGGTCGTAGATGTGGTGCGAGCCATGGGACGTCCCCAGACCGCTGGGGACCAGGACGCCAGGTGCCTTCAGCAGCACCACGTCCGGGGTGCGGCCAGGGAAGTAGGTGTTGCGGAGGAGGATCTCCTCACCCGTGGCCTCCTCCGTCAGGGCGGCGACCGCGCGATAGTCGTGGGCGCTCTGGACCCAGTCCGTGGAGGCCACGGCCGCCCGGGCGACCTCGATCAGGCGGTCGCACGCGTCGTCGACCGCGAGTCCTGCCGCCCCCAGGTCGCGCCGGTCCATGACCAGCCCCCCGTCTCGGCGGTAGATCCGCACGCGATGCCCCAGCACCTCGGAGAGCTCGAGGCTCACCTTGGCCGTGAAGCTCCCCGCCTCGGCCAGGGGGACCCGGCGCGAGGGCTCGCCGCGATCCGCCACGTACTCGGGCAGCGGGAGCACGCCGTGATCGGCGCTGAGGGCCGCGACCCAGCGGCCCTTGCCCACGCGCTCATCCAGCTCGTCGAAGAACGAACCCAGCTCGCGGTCCAGGCGCAGCAGCAGGTCCGTGACCTCGTGGCTGTACGGTCCGAACGCGTGGCCGACCACGTCGCACCCGGAGAAGCTCATGGCGAGCAGGTCCGTGGCATCGTCCATCCCGAGCTCCATCTCACGCAGGGCCATGCGACCCATCTGCGCCGTGAACTGGTCCACCAGCGGGGTCTGGTAGACCTCGCCCGCGAGGCGCGCCGCGCTCGTGGCGTCGCCCAGGGTGTAGGGCAACTGGATCCCTCGAGCGCCGAACGGACGCTCACCCGGCCGCTCGTCAGGAGCAGTGCCGAGCTGCTCCACGTCAGCGGGGAGCTCCGGAGTCCACTCCCAGCCACCGGCTCGCTCGAGCCAGGTCGCGTTCCACTCATTCACCCAGTCGGGGAGCTGGTCCGCGTACCAGGTCGAGGTGACGAAGCCCGCTCCCAGCTTGTCCCACCAGAGCACGGCGCCGTCCGATCGCCCCCCCATGCCGATGGCCGCCCGGTCCTTGGCCGAGACCGACGCCACCTTGGCGCCCGGGACCTGGGCCTGGAGGTACTCGCCGAGGGTGGGGCGAGCCAGGTTTCGAGGAGAGCGCTGTCCCTGGCCCGCCCCGGGTCCCGTGGCAGGCGCCTCGATTCGACCTGCGGAGGTCATCGAGGCGGCCTCCAGGTCCTCGACGCAGTACCGGAACCTGCCGGCCTCCTGGTCGAAGAACCCGTTCCCGACAATCCCGTGGCTCCTGGGCAGGCACCCGGTCGAGAACGTCGTGTGGCCGGCCCCGGTCTCCGTTCGGACGTAGTCCAGGGTCGCCGCGTCGAAGACCGTCCCTTCCTGCAGGAGCCGCGCGAATCCCCCGGTGAAGGCAGGACGCAGCCGGCTGAACTGCTCAGGGATCATCTGATCCACGGATAGCAGGACCACCAGCCGGGGCCGCTCTACCCTTGCGAGCGGGGCGCCGGGGGCCGGCAGGGTCGGCTGGCCAGCCGAGCCGCCAGGGCTCAAAGGAGAGGAAGGCGTCGACGGCGACGGCTGGACACCCGTGAAGCTGGCCGCGGAGATGTCCGAGGGAGACGGCAGGGCAAGGAGGCCCGCAGAGGCGGCCGCCGCGAGGCTCAGGCTGGAGAGTGAGATCACGTGGAGGAAGATCGTCAGGGAGGAGGCGCGGCTTCGGAGAAGAGCCGCGCGCGAGATTGTGCTGCGCCTGCGCATGACCCCCAATCCCCGCGCCGCTCGGCGTACATGATCGGTTTGTAATCCCATGCTAGCGCGACACATGGGGACGACTGGAAAACGTTTCCGCCCCCAAACCCGCGCCCCCATTTGCCAATTGCAATTTCCTGGCTATCCTGTGGCGCTCCAACGGCGACACGACAAAGGCAAACCGGACGCAAGTCCGGGACGCAAAGCCACGGGCCCCTCGCGGGCAGCCGAGTTTCCGAATGTCGACCGCCCGACCCATAGGGATCGTCGTCCGAGGAGCGCCGCGGGACCGTCAAAGGTCCCGCCTCGGACTGAGGACCGTGGGTCGGATAGGAACAACCGTTCCTCATCTGCCCTCCGGACCGGGGTCGGCTTCGGCCGGCTCCGGGACGGTTTCCTTTTGCCGGGGTGGGATTCGAGGTGGCTCCGCCTGATCCACCGGCTCCCATGCTTTGCTTCACCACCACGACGGTCCACCCGCGTCACGCCTCAGGGCTGAGCGGCGACTCTTCGTTGGAGCACGGCGGCGAGGGCGCTGACGGGTCCGTAGAACTCGCGTCCCCCCACGGCTTCGGTCAGGGGAGATGTGATGTGGGAGACGGTCGTGTGGGGACACGGGCGTCTCTTGAGAGGAGGAGCGGATCCCGAGCCGTCGTGGGGACGGCGTGTTCGGGTGTCGAGGATAAGGAGTCGTGCGACGTCGGGAGGTCAGGGACCCTTCCGTCGCCTACGCACCTCGGTCCGGCGGTTTCCGCCGTTCGGGACGCAAGGGGGTCGAACGCGATCTGATCGTGCTCGATTTGCGTTCCCGGAGAGCCTTCGTGGCTCGAGATCGGGAGTCCTGGGGGGGCTCGGTGCCGAGAGGTGCCGGGCCCTCTCTCTTTCCCCCGGACCCCGCGCGCGCCTAGACCAGCGAGTCGGCTTCGTGCGCGCGGAAGCGATCCTGCAGACGCTCGATGAGCCGCGTGTGGATCTTGCAAACCCGTGACTCGGAGAGCCCCGTGAGGTCGCCGATCTCACGCATTGGCAGCTCCTCCCAGTACTTCAGGTAGACGATGCGACGCTCCTGATCGGACATCCGCTGGGAGACCAGCTTCATGAGCTCGTCCCGGGAGAGCCGTTCGCCCGGCGCGTCCACACCCGGATCCTGGACGATGTCGAGGGGGCTGGCCGTGCCGCCGTCTTCGCCGCCGTCGTCAGCGGGCATGGACCCGCTTGGCGTGCCGGGGAGCCCGACGCCGAAGGTCTGCTGGTAGACGTCGAGGTCGAACCCCATCGCCGACGCGACCTCGTTGTCGTTGGGGTTCCTCCCCCACTCACGCCGCAGCTGCTCCACCGTGCGCTTCTGCTGTTCGATCTTCTGGCGCCACGGACGCGGCAGCCAGTCCTGGGAGCGGAGCTCATCCAGGAGCGCGCCCTTCACGCGCAGCTCGCAGTACGACTCGAAGCGGACCCCGCGCTCGGGGTCGAACCCGCGCACTGCGCTGATGAGGCCCACGTTGCCCGCGGTGAGCAGGTCTCCGCGATCCACGGTCCGCGGGAGTCGGGCTCCGAACCGCCGAACGATCTGCTTGATCAGCGGCTGGTAGTGTTCGACGAGCGCATTCCGCGTCTCGTCGCCCGGCTCGGATCGGAAGGCCGCCCACAGTGCGTCCACCATCTCAACAAGCGGGTCAGCCTCGGCTTCCGCGGAAGTCGCGCTGCTGCTCGACGTCCGAGGGGGCGTCTCGGGCTCGGGAGTGGGGTCGGGTTGGGGCGTCAATTCGAGTGAGGTGCAGGTTCAAGGAGGTCACCAGGCGGTCCGCCGGGGCGCCGAGCGATGGCTCGAAGTGTCCTCTGTCAGTAGTAGGTACCGCTACGAGACCAGCCCGTTCAACAGTTCCTCCCCCAGCGCCACGCTAGGCGCCTTTCGATCTCAACTCGTGCTCATCCAGAAGCGCGTCGAATCGCCCTCTGAAGCCATTCGAAGGCACTTATCCATGCGCGCACAGCCCGCAGAAAGACCGGTAGTTTTTTGGATCGAAAACCGTCGCGAGGGGGTCCCGCGTCCCTCCGATAGCGCGCAGATGTGGCTCAGACTTCGTGCTCGCCGAGGTCCTCGGCGTAGCCGAGGCGCCCCATGACCGCGGCCTCGGCGGCGCGCATCAGGGCGCGATCACGCGCGTCATGGTCGTCGAAGCCGACGAGGTGCAGCGCGCCATGCACCACGTAGAGAGCCTGCTCTCGTGCCGGCTCAACGCCGCGACCAGCGGCCACCTCCCGCGCTCGCTCGACGCTCACGTAGATCTCCCCGTCCGGCCCGTGCTCATCCGGCGCTCCGTCCTCCCGCAGATCGAAGGTGATCACGTCCGTCCGGGTCGGGTCGCCGAGGAACTGCCCGTGAAGCCGGGCAAGCGCGGCATCGTCGACGAAGATCACGTCCACCCGGAGCTCCGGCGCCTCCCCGTGCGCGAGCGCTGCCGCGAGCGCGGCGAGCGCCTCCACCTCACCGAGGTCTCCGGGCGCGTCCGGGACCGTCCAGGCGACGGACCCTTCGGTCACCCTTCGGCCCCTTCAGCAGGAAGGTCTGCGGGCGCCCCGTTCCGATCTCGCCCGTCACGGTCGTAGGCGCGGACGATCTGCGCCACCAGCGGGTGTCGCACCACATCGGCGGCGTCGAACTCGATGAAGCCGACCCCTTCAAATCCCCTGAGCCGCCGTGACCCATCGACCAGCCCGCTGCGCTGGCTGCGCGGCAGGTCGTTCTGCGTCGGGTCGCCGGTGACCACCATGCTCGACCCCTCACCCAGGCGGGTCAGGAACATCTTCATCTGCGAGGCGGTGGTGTTCTGCCCCTCATCGAGGATCACAAAGGCGTTCGAGAGGGTTCGCCCGCGCATGTACGCGAGGGGCGCGATCTCGATGATGCCCGCCTCCTCCATCCGAGCCAGGTCCTCAGGTTCGATCATGTCGCGCAGGGCGTCGTAGATCGGCCGCAGGTAGGGGTTGAGCTTCTGCTGCAGATCGCCGGGCAGGAATCCAAGGTGCTCCCCCGCCTCGACGACGGGGCGCGTGATGATCAGCCGCCGGACCTTGCCGCGCCGGAGGCGCTGGACCGCCGCGGCAACCGCGAGGTAAGTCTTCCCTGTCCCCGCAGGTCCCAGGCCGAAGACCAGGTCGTTCTTCTCGATAGCCTCGAAGTAGCGCCGCTGGTTCTCGCTGCGCGGCTCCACGGGGCGCGGGCGGAAGCGGACGACCGCGGGCCGGTGCGCTCCTCCCATTCGAGACCCCGAGGCCGAGGAGCCAGAGCTGCCGGCGTCCCTTGCGCCTCGACGCTCGCCCCCCACGGTCGCCGTCTCCGTGGTCACAGGTGTCCGATCCAAGAGGATGCCCTCGATCTCCCGGACGCTCATGTCCCGCCCCTTCCGGGCCTTGCCAAGCAGGTGCTCGATCCGCTCAGAGGCGGCTCGGATGCCGCTGTCGGCCCCCTTCAAGCGAAGGTTGCCGGCGCGGGCGTAGATCTCGATGTCGAGATCCTGTCGGAGCAGGCGGGCGTAACGGTCGTAGGGACCGAGGACCAGGATCGCTTCCTCATGGGAGCGAAGGGGGATCGTGAGTTCGGGCAAGATGCAGGGAGCGTCAAGAGGGCAGCTCGAAGAGGAGCGGCCAGAGGAAGGCGACGAGCGGAGCGGAGAGCAAGAGGCTGTCCACGAGGTCGAGCATGCCGCCGGAGGGACCGAAGGTGGTGCCGGAGTCCTTCACCTGGGCGCGCCGCTTGAAGCCGCTCTCCATGAGATCTCCGGCCTGGGCCGTGACGTTGACCACGAGTCCGAGGATGACCCCCGACATGATCCCGTAGCGCGGGCCGTCCAGCGCGCCGGCGAGCACGAAGCCCGCCCCGGCGGCGACGCCCACCAGGAGTGACGCGACGCAGCCTGCGACGGTCTTCCCGGGGCTGAGATTCGGGAAGGGGTGCCGCTTCCCCATCGTACTCCCGACGTAGTACCCGGCGATATCGCCGATCTTCGCCAGGACGAGGAAGACCGCCAGGCCACCGGCACCACCCGCGAGTCGAATGGGCACGAGCGCGAGCAGCGGAAGGGCGACGAGGAACACAAGCGACAGAAGCCCGACGCCTCCGCTGGGCCGAGCCGCCAGGGATCGGAAGCCAGCGAGCCCTGCCACGACGAGCGCCACGAGTCCGCTCGTGACGAAGGTGAGGCCGAGGTCGGCGGCGAACACGCGTTCGGGTGAAGGGAGCGACAGGACGTCGCGGGCGACGAAGGACTCCCAGATGCGGAAGGCCCCGAAGGCCAGCGCCGCGCCAGCCCCAACGGAGGCAGGCCGGCCGCCGAAGATCTTCATGCGGTCGGCCTCCACGATCGACCACAGGGACAGGGCCACCGCCATGCCCAGCGTGAGCGCGACACCGGCGGGAAGCGACGCGGCCCACAGCAGCCCTGCGACGGAGACCGCGAGGGTCCCCCCGACCTTCGTCCGGAGGATCAGCTTGGCTCTCTTGGTCGCTGCCGTCTTGGCTTCGGGCGTGCTCATGCTCCCCTCTCGCCCGCCTCGGAGGAGCGTTCAGGCTCCAGGATCTCCTCGGCGGACTCACTGTCCGCCAGAGCACCAGGGAGCAAGCCGCCGTACTTTCGCTTGCGCGCCGCGAACGCGCGCAGCGCCTCCTCGAACTGGGGGCGACGAAAGTCGGGCCAGCAGTCCTCGGTGACGTAGAACTCGGCGTAGGACGCCTGCCAGAGGAGGAAGTTGCTGAGTCGCATCTCACCCGCGGTGCGGATGATCAGGTCCGGGTCACCCGTACCAGGGTCGTAGAGGTACTCGCGCAGGGTCTCCTCATCGATCTCTTCAGGGCGGCGACGGCCAGCGGCCACGTCCTCGCTGAAGGACCGCAGGGCATCAGCCACCTCGGTCCGCCCGCCGTAGGAGAGCGCGAGCCGGAGGACCATGCCCGTGTTGCCCGCCGTCCGCTCCATCGTCTCACGCAGCGCGCGCTGGGCGTACTCAGGGAGATCCGAGAGGCGGCCGATGGCGACCAGGCGGATGCCATTGTCCATCAAGGTGCGCAGCTCGCGGCGGAGATAGAGCCGAAGCAGTCGCATCAAGGTCGCCACCTCGAAGTCGGGGCGCTTCCAGTTCTCACGGGAGAAGGCGTAGAGCGTCAGGCTCTTGCACCCCAGCTCTGCGGCGATGGTCGTGATCGCGCGAACGGACTCGGTGCCCTCCTTGTGCCCGCGCACCCGGACCCACCCGCGCTCCTGGGCCCAGCGACCGTTGCCATCCATGATGATGGCGACGTGGTCAGGAAAGACCCCCCCCAGCGACTCTCGGAACGCGAGAGCCTCAGGCGTCGGCGCCGGCGGCCCTGTGGCCCCGTCCTGCCCTCCGCTCCTCGGGCTCACGACAGCGCACCCTCCGGGGTGGGGTCCGGCGTCGGCCAGTCGGCGCCGAAGATCGGCTCACGGTCAATCACGGCCTCGCGCTCCGCTCCCACGGAGATCATGACGATGGGCGTCGCGACGAGCTCCTCGACCCGCTCCACGTAGCTACGAGCAGCCGCAGGGAGCTCCTCGAAGGTCCGAGCCGCGGCTGCGTCCTCGGTCCAGCCAGGCAGGGTCTCGGTCACGAGCTCGACCCCGTCCAGCGTCGGCAGGTGCGCGGGGTACTCGCTGAACTCCTCGTCACCGACACGGTAAGACGTGACGACCTCGAGGTCTCCGAGGCCGGAGAGCACGTCGAGCTTGGTCATGATCCAGCCAGCGGCCCCGGCGAGATCGAGGCAGTAGCGCACGGCCACCGCGTCGAAGTAGCCCGCGCGGCGCGGCCGGCCGGTCGTGGTGCCATATTCGTGGCCTGCGGCGCGCAGTCGGTCCGCGGCCTCGCCGAACATCTCGCTCGGGAAGGGCCCCTCACCCACGCGGGTGCAGTAGGCCTTCGCGATCCCGATGGAGCGGCCCACCGCATGCGGCGGCACGCCAGCCCCGGAGGGGATGCCGCCCGGGCCGGTGTTGGACGAGGTCACGAACGGGTAGGTGCCGTGGTCGATGTCGAGCATCACGCCCTGGGCCCCCTCGAAGAGGATCCGGCGCCCCTCACGGTGTGCCCGTCGCAGCTCAGCCCCGGTGTCGGCGACGAACGGAGCCAGGCGAGCGCCGACCTCGACGTAGCGCTTCACGATGGCCTCCACGTCGAGCGACTCCTCACCATGCACCTTGCTGATCACCGCGTTCTTCTCCGCGAGGTTGGCCCTCAGCCGTTCAGCACAGCGCTCGGCGTCCAGCAGGTCGCAGATCCGAAGCCCCGTCCTGGAGGCCTTGTCCGAGTACGCCGGTCCGATCCCGCGGCCGGTCGTGCCAATGCGACCGTCGCCCTTCCAGCGCTCCGAGAGACCATCGATGCGCTTGTGCTGCTCGAAGATGACGTGGGCGTTGGCGGCGATCCTGAGCCGCTCCGGCCCGACCGTCACGCCGCGCTCCTCGAGGCCGTCGATCTCCTCCAGGAGCTTGATCGGATCAATCGCGACGCCCGTGGCGATCACGTTGACCTTGCCCTCGTGGAGGATGCCCGAGGGGATGAGGTGCAGGACCCACTTCACCCCGTCCACGACCACCGTGTGGCCCGCGTTCGCGCCCCCTTGGTAACGGACCACGACGTCAACGCGGTCGCTGAGGAGATCGATGATCTTTCCCTTACCCTCGTCGCCCCACTGGGCTCCGAACACACTGAGAGAAGGCATAGGTCGTCGGGTCAGAGACCGGTCTGGAGGAGAATGAGGGATGGCTGCCACACGCGCAGCGGGATGCCGCGCGACGTCGGCGCAGATGATAGCGGGCCCGCCTTCCCCGCTCCCCCTCGAACCGGTGAACCGGCCTCGGGCCGATCGCCCCCCCCCAGGAGAGCCGGAGGGGCCCTAAGGATGCGCCTCGCCGTGCCCGCCGCCACCCGGGGTCCGGATCTCCACCTCGGACCCGGCCTCGAGGTCCAGCGCGGCCTTGGGCGTCAGCCGCGTGTCCGACGCCGCGCCCGGTCGCCGTATCCAGGCCTCCCCAGGGGCGCCGCTGCCGCCGCCGTCGACTCCGAAAGGCGCCCGCCGCTGGCGCTCGGCCAGCCAGGACAGCCGGACATCGGTCAGGAAGCCCAGCCGTCGCACCAGCCCGTCTCCCCCCGGGCGGGCACCCGTCCCGCCGGTTCCGCGACGGACGGTCTGCCGCAACACCCGCACAGGCAGCTCGTTCTCGAGGGCCTCCACCGGGGTGTTGCGGGTGTTGGTCATGTGGGTCTGGACCGCGTGGGCACCGCCCGACCTCGGCCCCGCGCCCGCCCCTCCACCGTGGGTCTCATAGTGCGTGAACGAGCCGCCCGCTTCGCCGAGCCGCGCGCCCCCGAAGGAGAGGTTGTTCATGGTGCCAGCGCTCGCCGCCGGGACCTCACCGGGCAGCATCTCCCCGAACGCGCCGAGGATGACGTCCACCAGCCTCTGGCTCGTCTCGACGTTCCCAGCGGCCACCGGCGCCGGGTACGTCGCGTCGACCACCGTCCCCGGCCGCGTGAGCACTTCCACACCCTCGAGCAGCCCTGCGTTGGTCGGGGTGCCGTCGGGCATGAGCAGGCGAATGCCATAGACCACCGCAGAGACGGCCACCGCGCGGGTCGTGTTCACCGGAGAGCCGTCGAGAGCCTGGGGCGCGCTGTCCTGGAAGTCGAAGGTCAGCCCCCCCCCGCTGCTGGTGACCGTGAGCCGAACAGGAAGGAACGCTCCGGTCCCGTCCGCTCCCCCCTCGAGGACGTCCTCAAAGGACCAGCTCCCCTCGGGAAGCCGGGCGAGTCGCCGAGAGGTGAGGTCAGCCGTCCAACCGATCAGGTCCCGCCCCCTCGCGGCGAGCTCCGCCGGGCCGTGTTCAGCCATCAGCGCCAGCAACCGGTTCTGGCCCGCGTGACTCGCCGCGATCTGCGCGAAGAGGTCCGCGCGTCGCTCGCCGGGGACTCGCATGTTCGCGAGGAAGACCCGGAGCAGGTCCTCGTCCATGACCCCCCCCCGAACCATGCGAACAGGCGGCAGCCGCAGGCCCTCGCCGTGGACGTCCCTCGCCGGCGCCATGGATCCCGGGAAGGCTCCTCCAACGTCGGCATGGTGGGCACGGGAGACGCAGTAGAACGCCGGCCGGTCCTCGGGGCCGTTCGCCTCGGGGGCGAAGATCGGGGCCACCGAGGTGATGTCCGGGAGGTGCGTCCCGCCCCCGAACGGGTCGTTCTGGAAGGCGATGTCCCCTGGCCGGAGGTCGTGGGTGGCGATCACCGCCTCCACGGAGAGCGGCGTCGCCCCCAGGTGGACGGGGAGGTGAGCGGCCTGAGCCACAGCGCGCCCGTCGCTCCCGAAGATCGCGCAGGAGAAGTCGAGCCGCTCCTTGATGTTGACCGAGAAGGCGGAGCGCTGGAGCGCGACCCCCATCTCCTCTGCCGCGGCCGCGAACAGGTGGTGAAAGACCTCGACCCGCAGCGGATCGATCGGCTCCCTCGTTGCCGCCATGCCGTCCCTCACTCCTCGTCCGGGAAGTCGAGCACCTGGAGCGGGGCGTTGTCGAGGACCTCCCACCTCACGAGAGGCACGATCATCACGTCATCGTCCACCGGGCGACGCCAGACCACCGACCGCACCACGCGGACGATGTGCTCACCAGATCGAAAGTACTCCTCCTGCTCGCGCCGTGACTCGAACTCGAGGCGCTGGTTGACATCGGAGGCGGTGGAGATCCGGGCAGCGATCACGATCTCGAAGACATCGCTCGTGACCTCGAGCGCCTCGGTGATCAGGGACTTCTCCGCTTCGTTGAGCGCCTCGTAGTCGTAGATCTCCTCCAGCTCATCGAGGCTGTCGAAGATCTGCTTGGGGAAGATCTCCTCCCCGAACTCGTCCAGCATCGGCTCCGGTTCAACGTCCTCGACGCCGTCCTCGCCCTCCTCGTCTTCGAGGGGGTCCTCGGCCTCGTTCCTGTAGTCTCGCACGGCCTCCCAGAGGGAGATCGGAAACTCACGGCCGGAGAAGAGACCCGAGAGGACCGCGAACGGCGCGGTGTTGACGTTCACGCCCCACCCGCCGTTGCCCACAGGCAGGCCGCTGGCCTCTTCCTCCTCGCCGACCACCGGGGAGGTAAAGACCGTCAGGTAAGACGTGATGCCGTGGATCCGCTCATCGTCTTCGCCGAAGAAGTCCTCGAACATCACATCCTCGAACCCTGGCAGCGTTCGAAACTCGCTGAATGTGAAGGGAACAGACTGCTGCTCATTCTCGAGGTCCGTCGTCAGCAGCCGCGGCTGGGGCACCTGGTCCGATCCCAGACGCTCCGCCATGTAAGACTGCATGGAGAGCGCCATCTCCTCGGCATCGCCGCTCGAGATGTCCTCGGAGGTACCACCGCGGGCATAGTCCAGAATCCTCGCCACGCGTTGGACGGCCTGCTCGGCCATCAGCTCGTCCGGCTGGAGCAGGTTCAGGACGTTGTACTTGCTGTTCTCGTCGCGGACGAAGATGCGCAGCTGGATGTCACCGAAGCTCGTGGACTGCGGCGTGTACCAGCGGTCCATGCGCGAGTCGACCGTGTCGGGGTTCCTCGGCGGCTCGCCAGGCTCCGAGGCGGCCCCGGGGTCACCACCCGCCGCGGCGGGATCCTCCCCCTCGGAGGCCTGGGCCGCGCGGGCGTCCTCGGCGAGGTCCTCGTAGGTCTGGAGGAGGACAGACTCGATCGCCAGGTCCATCTGCGCCCTGGTGATCTCGTTGTAGGTGATCCGCTCGTCGGTGAGCGTGACCGTGTTGATCTGGTAGACGATCGCGATGATCACGATCAGCACCAGGAACGCCATCAGGAGCGCCGCGCCTTGGCACGCGTCCCGTGCCCCGGAGAGGCTCTTGCTGAAGATCTTCATCGCTCTTGCGGGGCCGGCCGCCGCGCAGACGAGATCATACGCCTCGGGGGACACCTTCTTCCCGACACTTCGACTCCGCTCCTCCGCCGAGGCCCGGATTCCAGATCCGGCCAGGGGCCCGGTGGCGAGCCCAGCGAGGGCGCCCAACGGAACTCCCGGCGGCGAATCAGCCCCAGCCGAAGCCCCAGCCGAAGTACCCGCCGGAGCCCCCAGCCGGAGTC
>Ga0055584_100005891_pt1 | contig 12009 bp, 4 predicted proteins | sample OSDHelmetaG_FD_58716 | JGI IMG/M metagenome (GOLD analysis project Ga0055584, IMG submission 58716) | Pelagic marine sediment microbial communities from the LTER site Helgoland, North Sea, for post-phytoplankton bloom and carbon turnover... | ecosystem: Environmental > Aquatic > Marine >... | reverse complement strand
ATTCCCTGGGAATCAGCCCGAGAGCAAGCGCTCTCGCTGCTCCGCCCGTCCGAAGGTCAGGACCATCACGGCGGCGGTCACCAGCAGGTACCCGATCCGGTTCTGGGTCAAGCGAGCGATCCGTTCGACGGTATCGAGGTCGGTCAGCAGTTCGATGTTGAAAAACGGCGAGATCCGCAACGGCGACATCATCAGCGCCAGCGTCAAGACCCCCGCGCAGACCATCGCACCGGCGGCCTCGCTCTTCATCAGGGCGCCCAACCCCATCGCCAGCACCATGAAGAACACCGCCGGCTGCAGCGCACCATAGAGCGTGTTGAACGGGAACGACGTGCAGAACACGTAGGTCACCAGCGCCGCGACGGCCTCGGTGACGAGCAGGACAAGGAAGCAGGCGCCGAGCTTCGACAGCCAGACGCGGTGCGCGCCACCGGGGACGGTGTAGGCGATCTCGAGCGTTCGGCGGTCGATCTCGCCGGCGATGATGCGGACGCCGAGCACGGCGGCGACGATGGCCAGCGGGAAGCCGATCAGGCTGTTCTGTGCGTCGGCCATCTCCCAGGAGGTCTCACGCCAACCCAGGATGACGGAGAGGTACTGGAAGCCGATCCACGGCAGCGGCAGCAGCGGTGCGAGGAAGAACCAGCGCCCGCCGACGGTGCGTGCGGAGTGGTGCAACAACCGCACCGTGTCGCGGATCTTTGCGCGCATCAGATCGACCCCGTGCTGCCGACGAGCCACAGGTAGCCGTCCTGGACGGACGGCGGGTCAGCCTTGGCCTCGGCGTGAGGTTTCGTCTTGCAGAGGATCCGGGTCATCGAGGCCCCGCCGGCTTGCGGCACCTCGTCCACGACGTGGGCATCCTCGGGCAGCGCCTGGTCCTCTCCCGGAAGCAGGAACGCGATCCAGACACATCCGTCGGCAACGTTCGAGAGCTCGGCGGGAGGTCCGTCGAAGACCACACGCCCGCGCGCCATCACGATCACGCGCTCGCACGCGACCTCGACATCCTCCACGACGTGCGTCGAGAACAGCACGATGCGCCCATCGGACAGCCGCGTCAGCAGGTTGCGGAAACGGATGCGTTCCCGTGGGTCGAGCCCAACCGTGGGCTCGTCCACGATGATCACCGGCGGCAACCGCAACAACGTGCGCGCGACGGCGACGCGTTGCTTCATCCCACCGGAATACGCACCGATCTTCTCGTTGGCCCGATCGCCCAGACCCACTTCCTTGAGCAGGCTCTCGACGCGCTCGTCCCGCCGTTCCGCGGGCAGCCCGTAGAGCAGCGCGTAGTAGTCCAGGTATTCTCGTGCCGTCAGGTTCGCCGGCAGGCCGAAATCTTGCGGCAGGTAGCCGATGTATCGCGCGAGATAACGCCGCAACTTCTCGAGACGCACGCCGCCGAGGCGAATCGCGCCGACCGTCGGGTCGAGGATCCCCGCCAGGTTACGCAGCATCGTGGTCTTCCCAGCGCCGTTCGGGCCGAGGATCCCGACCATGCCCCCGGACGCGGTGAAGTTGACGTTCGTGACGGCCCTGATCTCGTCGCGCGGCAGGTCGCGGCCAAAGACGGAGCGCGAGAACCCGCGCCAGACACCGCGTGTGCGCTTCCACCAGCCGGTCGTGGGTTTGAGTTCGATCGCGCCCGCGGCCAGCCGTTTGGCGCTGTGGCGGCCGGTCTGCACGACGAGCAGGATCAGGCCGAGGATGAACGGCCACGCGATGTGCATGCGGACGGTCGATTCGTCGAGCCGCGGTCGCAGGTGAAACAACCAGGAAGCGGTCGCCAGCGCAACCCACGGCGCGGCGACGGCCAGCAGGCTCTCGACGCCGCCGGGCAGCACCTTGCCCCACTCATCGGCCAGACCACGGGCACGCCGCACCTCGAGCAGCAAGCGCGCGGTCAACCACGCGGCGATCAACATCGAGATCACGCGCCAGCCGACCGTGTTCAGTTCGACCGCGAGATACACCGCGGCGCCCAGCACCAACGCGTAGGACACCAGCAGGGCGCGCGCGGCCGCCGGGTCGAAGACCTGGCCGCCCAGCGCCCGGACACGGTGCGCGAAACGCAGCGGCGCCCACCAGGCGCGACGGATCGGTCCCGGCCGATCGTAGATCTTGTGCAGCATCGTGACCTCGAGAACCGGCGGGCCGTTCTCGGGGCGTTCGGGCTCGGCGCGCTCGGGCCGGCGGAAGAACCACACCGCCAGACCGAGGAACGTCGCCGCGACCAGCAACGTGGTCATCAACTGCCAGGTTAGCGAGTTGATCCGTTCGCCGACGATCAGCGGCGTCATCACGGCCGCGGTGGCGCCGGCCCATCCGATCACGATCCACGGGCCCAGGCGTCCGAACAACCGGTCGAGCCGGTGCAGGAACACGAAGCCCACCGGGATCACCAGCAACGTCAGCAGTGTCGACGTGATCAACCCGCCCATCACGGTCGTGGCGAACGGCGGCCAGATTTCATTTTCTCGTCCGGTGACCAGCGCCAGCGGCCACAGGCCCGCCACCGTGGTGGTCGCCGTCATCAGCACGGGCCGGGCGCGCTCGCGCACGGCGGCGAGCGCTGCGGCGCCCGGGGACATGCCGCCCTTCCAGGCGTGCGTCTGCATGCGGTCCACGAGCAGGATCGCCGGGTTCACGGTCAGGCCGATCAACGCCAGCGCACCGACCAGCACCATCAACCCCGCCGGCATGCCCGAGAGCATCAGCGCCCAGGTCGCGCCGAGGATCGTCAGCGGCAACGCCAGCAGAACCAGCAGGGGCAAGGTCATCGACTCGAAGGTCACCGCAAGCACCGCGTAGAGCAGCAGGATCACCGGGATGAGCAGCTTCTTGAACCAGTTGAACGACTCCTCGGCCTCGGGGGCTTCGATCGTGTAGCCCGCGGGGCGATGGACATCCTGGATCGCCGTCCGGATCTGGTCGTCGAGCGTCTTGCGTGCGGGGCCGGTGCTCGGCGCGTCATCGGAAAGTTTGTAGTCGACGCTGACCTCACGGCGGCCGTTGTGATGGACGATCGCGTGCTGTGCCGGCATGCGCCGCACCGTCGACAGAGCCGACAACGGCAGCACGCCGGCGGCCGTGGCCAACCTCAGGTCGGCGAGTTCGCTCTGAGCGCGGCGGTCGGTCGTCTCACGGCGCACGGTCATCGGGATCTCGCGTCCGTCGGCCAACGTGAACCCGGTACCCAGGGGGACGCCCTCGCGTCGCAAGATGTTCAGCGCGGGAAGCACCCGGTCGGGCAACAGGCCGAAGGACTGCATCGCCGCGAGGTCCGGCGCCACACGCAGCTCGGGCTGGCCGGGCTTGCCCTCCAGCGTGGTCTCGCCGACCTCGGGGATCGATTGCAACTGGCCCTGAATCTCGACGGCCAAACGGTTCAGCTGCGCCGAGTCGGGGCCGGACAGGACGACCGACGCGGGCCCCTGCCCGAGAACCGACGCCAGATCGTTGCCGCCGCCGCCCCCACCGCCGCCACCGCCGCCACCGCCGAAGCCGGGGTTGGTGGTGGCGATCTCCATGTCGGGGATCTCCCTCGCCGCCGCGCGTACCACCGCGCGTACGCGCGACGCGGTCAACTCCTCGGGGCGTTCGTCTTCGGGCGGCAGGTGTACGGTCAGGGCCCCGCCGTCCTCACGGATCACGGCCTCGACGATCTCGACACCCGCGAGCTCCATCACGGAGGCCTCGAGACGTCCGAACGCGGACGACGCGGTCTCCAGCGACGCGCTGTTGTCGAGGGTGACGTTGAAACGCAACTGGCGCGCCTCCGGCGGGTCCTGCGAGGCGGCACTGACCATCACCTGCGGGACCGCGAAGATCAAGGTCGCGACAACCACGGCGACGATCACGGCGACCCACGCCCCGGGGCGCCGCAGTGCGACGACCAACCCGGCGGTGAACAACGCACGCGCGCGGTCCGGGGCCATCACGCCCCCCTGACGCTCACGCCTCTCGCGCCGGCGGCGGATTCGCTGGATCGCGGCGGGGGCCGCCAACCGCCGCGCAAGCAACGGCACCAACCCCACCGCGACGAGCACGGAGGCGAGCACCGGGAGAATGATCGCCAGCGCCATCACGACGAGAATCGCGCGGATGATCGTCTGTTCGAAGTCGATGAACAGCACGGGCACGAACACGACCGCGTTCGTGACGCTCGCGGCGACGATCGCGCGCACGGTCCGGCGCACCCCGTCGACCGCCGCCGTGTCGGCGTCGGCGCCCTGCTCGAGCCGCCGCTGAACCGCCTCGTAGACCACGATGCTGTTGTCCACGAGCATCCCGATACCGACGGCCAGCCCGAACAACGTGATCAGGTTGATCGACTGCCCGGCGAGATACAGCAAGGACAGTGCGGCCAGCAAGCTACCGGGAACGGCGACCGCGACGACGGCGACCGCACGCCACTGCCGCAGGAACAGGTACAGCACGATCAGCGCGATGAGGAATCCCGACGCCGCCAGCATCTTCAGCCGGTCGAGTTGCTCCTCGACGGTCTCGGCGGCGTCGAAGTTGATCACGAAGTCGATCCCGTGACCCGAGAACTCCTCGCGCAACTCGTCGAGCTTGTCGCGCAGGTTGTGCCCGAGCTGGATCAGGTTCGCGCCGTCGTCCTGGAACAGGATCATCCCGACCGTCGGCTTCCCGTTGACGCGAAAACGCATCATTTCCTGGCCGGTGCCGAAGTCGACGTCCGCGACGTGGCGCAACAACACCGGTCGCTGCGAATCGACGCGTAGGTTGGAGAGCGAGATCAATCCCGCCGGCCGCCCGTCGAGCACCACCGCGGTGCGCCCGGCCTCGTCCTCGACCCCGCCGAGAAAATCCAGCCGCCGTACGGCGCCGGCCAGGGCGAGCGTGACCTGATCGGGGAACACCCCCTCGGCGGCGCAGCGCTCGGGGTCGATGGTGACGGTCACCTCGCGCGGCTGGCCGCCGGCGGTGAGCACCTGCGAGACATCGGGGACCGCGAGCAGACGCGGCTCGATACGCTCCTTGACGAAATCGAGCAGCGCGTTGCGGTCTTCCATCCCGGTGACCTGGGCGACCATCACGAAGCGGCTGACCACCGACAGGTCCTGAGACTGCACGTTGATCGACGTACCGCGGGGTTGGGTACGCACGAGCTCCGAGGCGACACGTCGCAGCTCGAGCTCGCGCACCTTGAGATCCACACCCGGTTTGAAGCGAACCGAGAGCGTACCGCCGGAGTCGGTGATCTCGGCCCAGGTCTCATCGACCTCGGCGAGTTCGGTCACACGGGCCTCGAGCGGCAGCAGGATCTCGCGCTCGACGATCGACGGTTCGCTCCCCGGCCGGTTGTACTGGATGAACAACTCGTTGCCCGCGACCGGGGGCATCAACTCGACCGGGATCCGCTGCCAGGCGATCGTTCCGATCACGAACACCGCCAGGAAGAACATCGCCGTCGCCACCGGACGGCGTACCGGTAGGGCGAACGGCGTCATGCCTGCCTTCTCCCCGGCCGTAGACGGTCGAGCAGCGTGTAGACGCACGGGATCACGAACAGCGCCCCGAGCGTCGAGGCCAGGATGCCGCCGATGATCGTCAGCGCCATCGGGCTACGCAGTCGCGCCGCCTCGTCGGTCCCGATCGCCAGCGGCAGCAACGCCAGCACGGTGGTCGCCGTGGTCATCAGGATCGGGCGCAAACGCAGCGATGCGGCGCGCGCCAGCGCCTGGCGCCGGGCCATGCCCTGCGCCAGCAACTGACGGGCGCGGTCCACATAGAGGATCGCGTCGTTCACGGCGATCCCGGAAAGCACGATCATGCCGAGCATCTCCATCACGCCGATGGGTCGCCCGAGCGGGATCAGGATCGCGGCGACCCCGATCATCGCCAGCGGCACGGAGACCACGATCGTCACCGGATGAACCAGGGACTCGAAGGTTCCGGCGAGCACCATGAAGACGAGCAACACGGCGAGCAGCGCCGCAAAGCGTAGCTCGGAGAACGTCTGCATGCGTTCTTCTTCCTCACCCGCCACGCGAGCGAGCAGGCCGGGCGACAACTCGGCCGACTCGAGCGCGCGTTGCGCGGCGGCCTGCGCGGCCGGGTAGTCGCTGCCCTCGGCGATCCGTGCGGTCACACGGGCGACACGCTTCTGATCGCGACGGAAGATCTCACGGGCTCCGGTCCGCGGCTCGAGCGTGGCGATGTCCCCAATGGTCACACGCGTCCCGGAAGGTGTCGTCAACGGCACGTGCAGCAGCTCGTCGCGGCGCATCCGCGGGGTACGCATCACGACGTCGCGCTCCTCGTCACCCATCGTGATGACCGTCGCCCGTGTCCCGTCGAGCGAGGTACGCAGCGCAACGGCGACCTGGTCGAGGTCCACGCCGAGGCCATCGGCGAGGGTCCGGTCGAGCCGGAGACGCAGCTCCGGCGGCCCGCCCTCGAACGACGAGCGTACGTTCCACAGATCGGTTTCGGCAGCCATCGCATCGCGCATCCGTTCCGCGCCGATACGCAGCTCGTCCAGCGACTGCCCCGAGATCTCGACCAGGATCGGCGGGCCGGTGGTCCCCAGCGCACGCGCCAGCGCCGACGCACCGACTTCCCACGAGGCTTCGATGTTGCCGAGCTGGGCCACCGCCGGGGCCGCCGCAGCGACGACCTGGCTGCCGCTCCTACCGCCGGCGCGCAGGCGCACGGAGATACGTGCGGTGTTCTCCTCGGTCTGTTCCTCACGGATCAATCGGTCGTCCTCGGGCAAACGCCCGACCTCCGAGAGCAGCGCCACGAGGTCCTCGCCCGCGGCGTCGCGGACGATCTGCTCGATCGATTCGACGACGCGTTCGGTGGCTTCGACGCGTTGTCCGGGCGGGCCGGTCAGGCGTACGGAAAACTGGCGCGGGTCCGACGGGGGTAGCAGCTCGGAACCGAGACGGGTCAACCCGAAGACCCCGGCCGCGACGAGTCCCAGCGCGACGATCACCACCAGCGCCGGTTGAGCCAGCAGCGCGTGGACGATCTTCTCCGTCCAACCGACCCCCGGATCCACCGCGTGAACCTTGCTCTTCGGCAGCAGCCACACGGCCAGCGCCGGGATCAGGAACAGCGCGACGAACAGCGACACCAGCAAGGCGACCACGACACCGAACGACAGACCGCCGATCAGACGCGCCGCAAGCCCGCGTACAAAGATGATCGGCAGGAACACGGCACAGGTCGTCAGCGTGCTGGCCACGATCGCGCCGGCGACATCGGACGCTCCGCGGGCCGAGGCGTCTTTGATGCCCTCGCCGCCCTGGAGTCGGCGGAAGATCGCCTCGACGACGACGATCGCATTGTCGACGAGCATCCCCGCGCCGAGCGCGAGCCCGCCGAGGGTCATGATGTTCAGGCTCTTGCCCGCGAAGTGCATCACGAACAGCGTCCCGAGCAACGACACGGGCACGGCGGTGGCGACGATCACGGTCGATCCGAACGATCGCAGGAACAGGGCCAGCGCGAGGATCGCCAGCGCGACACCGATCAGCGCGGCGCCCTCGACGTCACCGATCGCGTCCTGCACCAGCGCCGCCTCGTCGGAGACGAGCACGACCGAAACACCGGGGAGGTCGCGCCCCACGTCGTCCATCGCCTCGCGCACGGCGCGCGAGACATCGACCGTGTTGGCCCCGGCTTCCTTGTATATTGCAATCCCCACGCCCTCGTTGCCGTCCACGCGAACCAGATGCGTGATCTCGGCGTCCGCGAACTCGACCCGGGCGAGATCCGAAACGTGGATTGGGACGGGGCGCCCGTCGGCACCCTGCGAGTAGCGCACGATGACGTGCTCGATGTCCGCCGGCCGCCGATAACGCGAGATCCCTCGGACGAGGAACACGCGGCTCCCCTCCTCGAGCGTACCGGCGTTGATGTCCACGTTGGCGTCACGCAGCCGGGCCTGGAGTTCCCCCAGCGTGACACCCAGGGCGTCCATCTTGTAGCGGTCCACGAGGACGTGGATCTCACGGTCGCGCCCACCCGTGACCCGAGCCTCCGCGACACCGTCGAGACGCTCGAGCGCGATCGCGACCTGACGCCGCGCGGCGCGGCGCAGCTCCACCAGGTCCGGCCCGTTCTCGTTCGCGATCAGGCCCAGCGTGACGACCGGCGCCTGGCGCGGGTCGAAGCGCCGCACCAGGATCTCATCCACATCGGGGTCGGAGCGGATCGGCCCGACGGCCTTTTCGACCTCGACCAACGCGTGATCCATATCGGCGTCCCAGTCGAAGATGACGGTGCCGATGATGCGTCCGGTCCGCGCGACTTGATCGATGCGTTTGATCCCGCTGACGGCGAACATGCGCTGTTCGACCTGCTCGCCATAGAGTCGTTCCATCTCCGACGGCGGGCGATCCCCGGAGCGGATCGAGACGACGATGGTGGGGCTCTGGATGTCCGGCAACAGGTCCAGCGGAAGGTCGTTCCACGACGTGTAGCCGAGGATCAACAGCGCCGCGGCGATCACGCTGACCGCCACCGGGCGCCGGACCGCTAGGCGCGTGAGCGCCTCCACCTCAGGCCCCCGAGACGCGGACGCGCTGATTGTCGGTGAGCGTCTCGATCCCGCGCACGACGACGCGCTCGCCGGGCTCGAGCCCCTGGCGGATCTCGACCACGTCGTCGTCACCCAGACCGAGCGCCACATCACGGCGCTCGACCTTCTGACCCTCGAGCACGAACACGACCTTGCGGCCGCCGCGCTCGGTCACCGCCTCGCGCGGGACGACCGGGACGTCGGCGCGACGCTCGGCGATGATCGTGACCTCGACGAACATCCCGGGCCGCAGGTTACCGTCCGGGTTTTCAACCGCGACCTCGGCGCGCAGCGTACGCGTCGTCGGATCCAGCGATGGCGCCAGACGAATCACCAGGCCGTCGAAACGATCGTCGGTCCAGGCGTGGTGGCGCACGCGTGCCTTCAGCCCCTCGCGCACCTTGGCCAGGTCCTGGCCGACCAGGTCCACATCGGCAATGAGCGACGACGTCGGCGCGACGCTGGCCAGCAGCGTGCCCTGCGCGATCAACTGACCATCGGCGAGCGGGCGGTTCTGCTCGTCGCGGCACAGGCTCAGGATCACGCCCGAGATCGGGGTCACCAACCGAGAGCGGTTCTCGGTGAGTTGGCTACGCTCCACCTCGAGTTGTGCCTCGGCCAGGGTCGTCTCGAAAGGACGAAGCGCCTCTTCGCTGATCAACCCGTCCTTGTAGAGCTCCTGCTTGGACTCGAAGTCGCGTTTGGCGGCCTCGTAGCGCTGCAGGCGCGCGCCGGAGGCCGCCGCGAGGCGAACCTCTTCGCCGGTAATCTCGGCGAGCATCTGGCCCGCCACGACGCGATCGCCCTCGGCCAGCCGCCGGCCGTTTGCCGCGAGCGCGACCTTCAGGCTGCCGCCCGTGTCGGCGCGCAGCGAGATCGTCTCCGCCGTGCGCAAGGTTCCGGTGGCGACGACGCGGTCCTCGACCGTACCGGTCTCGACCACGCGGACGGAGACCGGGACACGGAATTCGACTTCCTGCGTATCCGGCGGCGGAGCGCATGCCGCCGCCACCAACAGAACCGGAAGGATCAGTTTGTTCGGTTTCATCTCGCCTCAGCCACCTGTTCGCCGGCGCGTTTGTCGGGTGTCCAGCGGATCGCGTCCGCGACCACGTACTCGCCCTGCGTCTCGTCGGTCACGATCACGCGGACGGTCCCGGCGGCGATGTCGAACTCGCCGAGGGAATTCCAACCCGAATCGTGTGTTTCAGCCTCGAAATCGATCTCGTGGGTCCCCGTGCCGTCGTCGATCACCAGCTTCCACGTCCCACGGTCTCTTCTCGCACTCATCAGACCCGATCGTTGTTCGGCGGGCAAGTAGAAACTCAGCTCCCACCGGCCGGATTTCGGGATCTTCGCGCTGAACACGGCGCGCTTGGAACCCTCGCCCTTGCGCACCACCGCCATCGTGTGGCGGTACTTGCCGTAGGTCTCCGGGTGCACGTAGCGGCCCCACTCCGGCCCGGCCTGGAAGCGCGTCACCGGAGGCAGTCCGCCGTCGAGATCGACGTCTTCCCGGTTACCCGTCGCGCGAAGACCACCGCCCTGGTCGTCCGACTCCACCGTGAACGCCTCGTCCAGGTCGTCGACGATGATCTCGCCGTCGTCGTCGCCCGCAAGCTCGATGACGCGATCGCCGTGGAACGGTTCCTCGTCCATGAGCCGGTCGGAATCGATCGACGGGATCGTCAGATTGAACGGCGCCCGGTTGAGCGCCAGGTACGGGTTCACGCGAAGCCACTCGAGTGGCTCGGACAGTACGAGCCCGACCTCCACCATCCCGTTGCCGGGCACGGTGATCGGCTCGGTGCGTTGCCGCCCACCGGCGCCGTCCTCGGTGCGATACTCGACGCGCACGAGCCCGGCCGGAACCTCACCGTTGCGTAGTTTCACGATCAACTGGTAACGCGGCGCGCCGGTCTCGTCGTCGGTCAAACGGAAGTAGCGCACGTCCTCGGCCCAGAATCCCGGCAGCGCCGTCTGGTCGATCCACAGGTCGAGCCAGGTCTCGAGGTCCTCACCGACCTGATTGCCGGCGAACACGATGTCGTCGCGCGTGTAGGCCTGCCCGGAGGATTGCTCGCGCAGGGCGGCGAGGAACTTGCCGGCCTGGCGCTTGCCCATCCCGTCGAGCATCGAATCGGCCATCGCGCCGCCCTTGAGCGCCAGCACGTGCAGCGTCTCCTTCGGGTTCTCGCGCGGGTCCATCTCGGTCAGCTTGACGCGCGAAATCGTGTCCCAGACTTCGTTGGTCGAGGTCAACCGGTCGATCAGGATATCCGCGTAGGAATCCGAAATACGGTTGGCGCTACCCATCGCCTGACCGGCCTCGGCGAACTCCTGGCCGAAGTTGCCGGTAAAGAAGTGCACCGAGAAGAAGCCCTTCTTGTCGGCGACGGTCTTGCTGGTCAACTGCTCGAGCACGTAGTCCATCGGCACGGCCTCGGGACCTTTCCCGCTGGTCTGGTAGCCGAGGAAACTGCGCGCGGCGGCGGTGAACGGGTTGCCGCCGTTGAAGTCGTTTTCAAAGAATGCTTCGAGGATCTCGCGCTTGGCGCGCGGCACGCCGCCCTCACGGTCCTTGGCCCGGTCGTACTGACGCTTGCCGCCCTCGAACCAGGCTGTCGGGAACGTGTTTTCACGGGTCAGGATCATCGCCGGTTGGGTCAGCGTCGTGTCCATCCGCCAACCGCCGCCGTAACCGCGCAGCGGGATCGGCACCTCGACCAGCGTCAACGCGCCGTACGGGTAGTCGAAACCCGCCTCGGCGGCCTCGGTCAGCCTGTCGGTCAGCGACTCACGGATCTCCTCGGCCGCCTCGGCGAAGAACTCGACGTTCTGCATGTGGCCCGGGTACATCAACGCCTCGACGGTCACACCTTCGATTTCGGTCGACACACTCTCGAACTCACTCGCGATCAGGCAGACCTCGGGCACCGGCGCCCCCGGCACGTAGCGGAACTTGACCCGGCCACCTTCGTTTGCGGTTTCCTCGCGACGTCCGGGACCCGCGGCCAGCCAGCCCGCCGGGAGTTCGAACGTGAGGTCAAGATCGAAGTAGTCGATCGGGTTCGCGTCGCCGCCTCGATCGACGTCGGGGCCCATCGCCGGCAGCCAGCGCACACCGGGCATCAGCGCCACGTAGCGCTTGTCCCAGATCATCGACTTGTAACCGAGGAAGACGATCTGCGCCTCGGAGTTCTTCTGCAGGTACGGGTTCTTGACCGCGTCGATGTAGGCGAACCACGGGTCCGGCTCGCCTGCGGCGACGAGCGACAGGGTGGTCGTGCTCCCGACCCCGAGCGCGGTGCCCAGTTGCACCTCGAGCAACCCGTCCTCGTGGGTAAAGCTCAGCGGGCCCAGACTCGACGAGACCTCGGTGACCTCCATCCCCGGGTTGAACGTGAACAACGCGATCGACGGGTTCTCCTCCGTGCCCGCGAGTTCGA
>Ga0055584_100005890_pt1 | contig 12009 bp, 10 predicted proteins | sample OSDHelmetaG_FD_58716 | JGI IMG/M metagenome (GOLD analysis project Ga0055584, IMG submission 58716) | Pelagic marine sediment microbial communities from the LTER site Helgoland, North Sea, for post-phytoplankton bloom and carbon turnover... | ecosystem: Environmental > Aquatic > Marine >... | reverse complement strand
AGGGCATAATTACTAAGTCAAAATATATTGACATTATAAACTATTTAGTATTTTCAAATCAACTGCAATCTTTTGTACCCAAAGAACTGTAATCTTTTGTTTAGATCCAAAAAGGTAAAAAGCTTAATGTCTGATTACTAGGTAAATTACTAATCGTCACTAAATACATAATGAAGCCTTTGTTTATTTAGACTCATTGATTTTTCTTTTTATGGTGTTCTCCCCCCTCAAAGACCCTTGGACAAAAAAGCAGGGGAAGGTTTGTAGTTCTTGAATGCAAAAAAACTATTGAGTCATTTTGGCAATACTCTTCATACCAATCACAGTAAACAAAAAGATAAACAAACCTTGTTGTCATAGTCGAAGGACAAAAACGTTTTAGGTCTTATGAAATTATGGTTTTATCATTAAACACATAACTTATTTATAAAAACCACAATAATATTAATAGTATTAAGGTAATTATCATATAAAATAAGTTAAGCAAGGGAAATGCTTCATTTTTTTGATTCTGGCTATACACAAAAAATGCCGCAGAAAATAAAAAGGCTTAACATAGACCAAAGACTTGTTTTAAAGCACAAAGACAATAAACTTGACAGTAGGTGTCAGAATAACTGTTTGATAAGATGTACAACGTAATTTGACTATATAAATGGCTGATTTTGTATAGTTATCAAAACCGAAGTTAAATAGAACATAATAGCTTTTAAAAACTTCTGATTGAACGTTCTTCCAGTGCCAGTGTTTCGAGTCACGTTTTTGCCTCAAAAGGGTGTTGATGATCTGGTTGAGAACACCCAATCAACAATTACTAGTTATAAATACGTAGATCCGGTAAGTCAAAAATGAAAAGTCTTATCTATGACTAAAGATGTACTTATTTATCTAACCGATTTCTAATTATAACAACAAGTTAGAAAGAGTGTCTTAAACTATGTAATGTACTTTGTAAAAGTGTATCTTAGAGAAGTCTGGAACAATGATGGTCAAATAAAGAAAACGGACTTGAAAACAGTCTAAACGATGTGTCAGTGTCATAAAGCTGAAACCTTCGGAGGGACAGCCCAACCCTTTCGACGCAAATCATTTTTTATTTAATGTATAGTTATAACATATTAAGTTAGTGGAGTGTTTTTGACTTGTTTAAGATTTCTTTGAAATAATTTGACCATACAGTAACAATGTTTTTTATGCTTTAAGTCTTTTTTTATCGCTGGTCTTCTTGTTACCACGGACACAAATTAAGCCCTAATTTATTTTACCTTTTCCAGGCAAATTCTGCTATATTGTTATTATTAGGACTACTAAACGCAAATGTGAATTGGCTGTGGCGGCTTTTGACTGATTTTGACCTTTTCGGGCCCCTTCGGAGGGGGCTTGGTGTATAGAAACATTTATATATACAATATTAGTGAAGCAAAAAAGTAAAAACTTACAACATTAGACCTGTTTCAAAGCAAGACCAAGATTCAAAGAAGTTGTTGTAAAGTTTGTAACTGTTACAACTCTCTTATTACGGTAAGAAGCAATGGCCTATATCGGCCATGACGTCATAATCGTAAAATAAACAGTACCATAAGTATTTACCTAGAACGGGCACCCTATTTTTTGATCGTTTTTTGGTACTTATTGTAACGTCAATGGCATTTTTTTTGTTAATCGAGTTTTATTTTATAACTAAGTATTTATTTTTCTCCCCTAAAGGGACCCAAGGGGACCCAAGAAGACCCAAGGGGGGCGAAGAAGGTTCTAAACTTTTAATTTGGTTTTAAATAGATTGTTGGTGTTTACAAAGTAGGTACCAATAAACTTAACTTAAGACCATAACCTTGTTTAATTAAGGTCTTGGTCTTTACAAGGTCAGTTAGAAAATAAATAAAAAAGTAATAAAAAACAAATAAAAAAGAAAAGATAGTTGCAGGCCTCCTTTCTGACACTGACAAGGGGTCCAACTGTTAGAACTATGCGTTGATTCAAGGAGCTTCTACAGATGTTAAGTCAAATATTGTTTAATCAGATGATCAATCATAGTTTGTTTAGTAAAATAAGTGGGTTTTTATAACAAAAGAATTGCCTAAAATTTTGTCTTGATTTATATTAAATCCAGGTATTGTTTAGGGCCACACCAAATAATAATTATTACTTGGTGTGTTAAAATTTATAGAAGGCAATAAAAGGAGGTATTTCTAGGGCTATCGTCCGGTAGCTCTACTTTGTTACGATTTCAGAAAAATTGTCAATCATGCCCGTTTACAAAAGCGTTGGACCTAATCAACCAAGAGCCCTATGTGCTTCAAAGGCCGCTGGGCTTAAAAAAATGACTGGCCAGCAATGATTGATAGCTAAGGGTTTGATCATTTTAAAAGCGAAAAAACTGACTAGCAAGAAAGTACAATGGATTGATGCTGACCAGGAAGGCCAAATCACTGGCCAGCAAAGCAAGAAAGTATAATGGATTGATGCAGCGACCAGACAAAGCAAATGACTGATCAGCAATGGTTTTTAAATAGGTTAGTTCTTAGGTACAAAAACTATGAAAGAAGTAACTTTTACTAAATAAAAACATTTGTGTAAAGAAGTCTCAGTTGTAAGTGTAGCAATATGCGTTGTCAAGAAGTCTCAGTTATAAGTGTAGCAATATGCGTTGTCAAGAAGTCTCAGTTGTAAGTGTAGCAATAATTTAAGGAAGGTAATAACGATTAGCATCGTCTTTCCATACTCGTTGATCCCTCATAGTTGGCCAAGCTGTTCCATCTAAACCGGGTGGAAGGACGTTACCAATTTTTAAATGTTGAGCTTTAAGAAGATCTTCGTCTTCGTCAGTCTCCATCAGATATAAACGTTGCCAGAACCAGTTATAATTTGACATTCGATTAAAGAATTGTTTTTGGTTGCGTAGTTTTATATCTTCATTAAAACGGTATCGACCCCTTTCTTCTGGTGTTTCGAATAGTTCTTCTTCTTCAGTGACACCAAAATTTTTCATATCCTCAGCCGCTTGGAAATCGTAATAATCGAAACTTGAACGTATTCTTTTGATTTCAATGTCAGGAACAACGTATTGTGGTAAGTTTAACTGCTCTAAAAATAATCTTTCGTTTTGTTCCGGCCATTCTGGCCAAGCTTGGAAATGAAATTGCTGTACTTCATCAGGCTCAAGATAAGGTGTCACGCTTGTAGGCAACGCTGGACTTTTAAGTAGGACTTTTTGTTTGTCACTATCCCACCCAATATAATAAGGTCTAGTATCATTACTAGTCATGTGACGTAATTTGCGGCCAACTGCTCGGTTAAGACGTTCTTTATATCGTTGAACTTTTGCTATCTTAATTTGTTGCGCCTTAGTTAGCTTCTTAGGCTTTTGTGCCCGTTTATTCTTTTGATTACGACGAGACTTAGACGCTTTTTTCTGTGCCCTACTTTGTTTCTTTTTACTTGAAGATTTTTTTGATCCATCTGTTGAAACTTTGCTTTTTTTGTTTTTAACCTGAAGGCTTTTATCTTTGTTTTTGTCTTTGTTTTTGTCTTTGTCTTTATTTTTGTTTTTGTTTTTGTTTTTAGTCCGAAGGTTTTTATTTTTATTTTTGTTTTTATTTTTGTTTTTATTTTTGTTTTTGTTTTTGTTTTTGTTTTCAACTTTGTTTCGTTTTGTTTTCTTCTTAACTTTAAAGGGGGATTCATTATCCAAATTATTTTGTAAAGGCCGTTTATCGCCATTACCTTTGTCTCTAAAGCGTTTCCATAAAGGATTATTTATATATGGTCGTAATTCTTCATGTAAATAATCTTGATATTGATCGTGATACCTGTTGTATTGTGGCACATCGAATGTTAGCGGTTTAGTATCAGGTTGATCTGGATAAGGTGATGCGTCCATTAGAAAATCAAATTCGGTATCCATATCTGGAAAACTTAAACGAACTGCGTTATATTGTCGAACAACATATAAAGTACCTTTAAATTGTTGATTATAAACACCTGTGGCAAAAGCCGTATCATCTAGCGTGTTCATTTGTTTAAAGTGACTTAAAAAATCTAAGTAATGTTGCAAAATATAGCGCCGTTGGCTTAAGTCAAATTCTTCTTTGACATTCAAATTTGCTGTAGAAGGTTGACCAAGTAAGAAAGTAAGCATATCTGCTTTAGCTAATGCTTTATAAACAGGATTACTTAGGTATAAATCACGAAAAACGTGATGGGTTTGGGTTTCAAACTCAAAGTCTGGGTCATCGACGCGACCTGATGTATGATAATAAGTATCCCAACGAAATACAGCTGAAGAAGTATCATCAACCATGTCATAGTGGACTTCATCCTCCGGGATATCCTCGAAAAACAATTCTGGTGAGAAAAAAATGGTTTGATCAAAATTAGTAGTATCTCGTATGAACAGTGCTTCAAAAGCTTTTTGCGCTGCTTTTTCATCTACCCGTGCCCGAGCCTCGAACCTGTTTTCCCAAGCGACTTCTGGTGGAAACGATGTAGGTTCAAAACCATCTCGTTCTTGCGGTTCGGTTATTTCATCATCAAATGGAGCGACGTCCATAACAGTTTCGTCGTCATCCATGACGTTGATTAACCGCGTATCAAGATTTAATTCCGAAATATCAATAGCGTTTTGGTTATAAAAGGTTTTTGGTTGGGTGTCGATAAGTGCGCCATCGGCATAAACGAACCCAAAAGGATTGGACACAAGATAATCTAAGCCATAATACGGGATGCTATGACAAACGCTCATACCAAGCAAAAGAATAAAACAGTGGTGAATTCGTTCATGAATAAAATAAATACTTGTTTTCTTAAAGGCTACATAAAGACAAAACTGACGGAAATGATACATGACAAAACCTAAAAAACCAGTCCAAAGCAGTGATCCAATTATAAGCGCTAAATAATAAGCCAATGTACTAATTAGATACCAGTTTGATCCTTCAGAGGTTTGTAATAAGTCATTATGAACACTCAGACCGCCAAAGTAATTAAAAATACAGCTTGTTTCAAACCAAGCTAAACTAAATGTTAAACGCAAACTCTGTGTAAGTTTGGTTGGATCTGCATTGGAAATAATAAGATACATTGGTTTTGAAGACATTTCATATAAATACTGACACAAAAGAAATGTTCCAATAGCCAATGATAAAATTTCACAACGTGTAAAAGGTATAAGTATCCATTCAAAACCAAATAAAACAATGCCAAAAAATAAGCTTTGGGCAGCAATTGTACCCAAACTACAAACAGCAGCTCGACGATAGTCACCAAGCCAAAAAGCGCGCAGTGCAATTAATTGTGGCACTGTAACTGGAATAGCTAAGAAAAACGCATTGCATAACCCTGTCAAAATCCCTTTACTATTTAAACGAACTTCACTAAAAATAACTGTGGAAGTATTATCTAAATTTTGAATGGCATTTTTACCTTGTAAAATAGCCATATAATGGTGTTTAAAAACACTAGGGATTTCGACAAAGTCGCCGACCCATTGAAATGTAATAATATACAAAATACCATATAAGAGAGTCTTAACTAGGAACCAAATAAAAGTAAAAAAGCTAACGAAAATACTAGCACCGTCTAACGTAAGTAGATCATGTGCATTTAATAAAATGTCTTTGACATTATCTAAAATCATAACTAAAAATAAAAATTGTTTAAAAATTAAGCTAAAACCAATGGGTGGGACAACTTGACACCGTGTGTATACTAATCAACAGGGCTTGTAGCTCAGTTGGATTAGAGCGCACGGCTACGAACCGTGGTGTCGGGGGTTCGAATCCCTCCTGGCCCATTAAGACACGAACCAGCCATAACTATGTAGTCCACGACTTAATAGATTGACTCCTAAATAACAAATCCATAAGGTAATAAAGCCAAGTACTGCTACCCATGCTGATTGGTTTTGAGTCCACGATTGACTTAATCGCGTATGCAAATAAATGGCGAAAATAAACCAAGTTATAAGAGCCCATGTTTCTTTGGGATCCCAACTCCAATAAGAACCCCATGTGACGTTTGCCCAAACGGCTCCCGATAGCAAACCCATGGTTAATAGTGGAAATCCGAGACCAATGGCTCTATAACTCAAGTTATCCCATGTTTCATATTGACCCAATAAATGATGACCAGACGAGGAAACCTCTTTTGAGTACAGTCGACCATGCACTAATACACCTATGGCAAATAAACAGCCACAAATTAAAAAGGCATAAGCTCCTATCATAACAACCACGTGCATTTGAAGCCAATTGGATTGTAAAGCTGGAACTAAACCATACCCTTTCTTTAAAGTAGCAGGCAAACAAAGCATAAAGCCATTAATACCTACCATAGCAGGCATTAAAATAAGACCTTGATTTCCACGTGTTAACAATGACCAAAATAAAAAGGCTGTTAAAGACCAGCTTAAAAAGAATAAGCTTTCATACAAATTACTTAAAGGAAAATGGCCTTGTTCATACCAGCGAACCACTAAAAAACACGTTTGTAGTGATAAACTAAGCACAATGCACAAATGAACACCACTGGTCCAACGTTTATAAGGGATCAGAAACGCTGATCCTAAGCTTAACAAACCAAAATTTAATACATTCACTTAGTTTATTAATACCACTTTCTCCCAAGGGAAGCCCTAGCAGTTTTGACTTGATGTTGTCAACATGGGCCAAACTAACTACCTACTTTAAATGCATCCGTAAAAAAGCCGAGTAATAAACCCATTTTATAAAAGTTTAATAATCGGACCCAGGGTTTAGGTCTACACACAAAATAAGTTAAATTAATAGCCTCGATAATCAATAGAGTGAACATAATGATCAAACCATCCCATATAAAGTATTGCCTTAAAAATTGTAAGAAAGTTCCAAATAAATTGCCATTAACAAAACCAAACAATAAAAAAAATAGGCTTAAATCAAAAAATCTTTGCCATAAATTTTTTTTTTGAAAAATCAAGGTACGCAATGAACTAAACTTAAAATCAAAAGACATACTTTTAATTTAGTAAGCTAAGCCCATACTACGTGTTGTTTCCGCTCCTAAATACACACGTACACTTAAGTGGTCTGTTGGACAAGCACTTTCACAGCGTTTGCAACCAACACAATCTTCGGTACGAGGAGCCGAAGCAATTTGAGCTGCTTTACAACCTTCCCATGGAACCATTTCTAAAACATCTGTAGGACAAGCACGAACACATTGTGTACATCCAATGCATGTGTCGTAAATTTTTACCATGTGACTCATAATTTATTTATTTTACGTACTACAGCATGATGGATTGATAGACTGTTAATCTTCATGTTCGTCAAAAGGATCCCGTAAGTCTTTAGACCCGGGGCCAAAACCAACATATAAACTATATCCGGTAATACTTATTAAAAGGGCCGATATAAACACGGCCATAACAACAGCTGGGCTTTGCATAATTAAATAAAAATCAAAATTAATTTACTTCTTGCTTTTCAATGTACAAGAAAATTGCAGTCATCATAATGGCTGGGAAAACTAGGCCTGTTAAAGGCACTAAAATACTTGGTAAAAATGAAGCGACCATAAAAAAACTTTAAATATATAATAGTAAAAAAAAATTTTAAAAATACTTTTTTCTAATGCCAAGAAGTCTCAGTTGTTATAACTGTAGATTCTGGCAAGTCGAAAATATCAAAGACCCCTGCTTGTGTCGGAAAGAGCTCCTGTCCTGAAGCAGGGGCCTTTGAAGGAGCTTTTACCTTCTTAGGGGTTCTTTGGGAGCCTAAGAAGACATCCAATAGCCTCCGAAGTAACAGAGATTTTCTTTTGAAACGAAAAAACCCTCCGGGTCCTAAACATAGGCATCATAGAACGTGGCTATATTTAGGGCTACACAGGCGTCTGATTATTAAGACCATTGGTTGAGGCAAGGTTACGTTCAGGTCAAGACGTTTTGATTTTGAATAAAAGTACACCCAGCAGACTACATACTTGGATTTCTGCTCGGGTCGTTGCTTAGAAAACCAAATATAAACAAGCTTACAAAGAAGCTTACTACTGTATATACAAGGATTTTTAAACTAAGCACTATGATGACGCGGCAGTTTCCACAAACATGGACCGCGTCAATCATGCACTTTTAATCATAAACGGATTGACCCGTTGCCGTAACCAAGCTTGAGCTTCCAGATAATTACTGGGGGCCAACCTTATAGCTTCATTCCAATAATCAGCCGCTTTATCGTACAAAGAACGTGCCACATCTGGTCGTTCACTTTCTGTTGCTTGTTCAGCCCTATAATGGTAAATTACCGCAATGTTGTTTAATGCTTGGGGTAAAGTAGGATTTCGTTTTAAAGCTTGATAGTAATATTCTAGTGCTCGTCCATGTTTACCATTACTTGTATGTATCAACCCAATATTATAAAGAATATAGCTTCGATCATACGGATCCATTTCAAGTCTAAGAGCTTGATAATAGTTTTGTAAAGCTTCTGCATATTCTCCTTCAGCTTGACTGGACATACCATCCCGGTAATATGTGAAAGCTTGTTTTTCACGGCTAGATGCGGGTAAAACTTTAATAAGTATATCCGCAACAACCGTAAAAGTCTTATCAATAAAGTTGTCGTTGCGTTGACTGCGTGGCATGACTAGGAAATAACATCCAATGGCCACCTAAATGTTAAGACTATCACCGCGTCGATATTGAAGATATGCCGTTACTAATAATCCAGTAATGGTTACTGGAACTAAACCTAACACAATGCCCGATAATAAAGGTTCTACCATAATAAGGTTGGATAAAAAAAAAACTAATTAACTTACATTTAGAATACTAATTAGGTAATTTTGACTCAATTAATAATCTTAACTAAATTAGCTGGACTTTAATTAAAGTCAAATAAATTGCACTAGCGGCTGTTACGCCAAGAGCTAGAGTGACTAAATAAGTGATAAGGGTTAACATAAAATAAAATGTGACTGTTTTCAGTCATTAAAAAATAAATTCTGGCTATTTAAAAGTTCATTTCGGCCAATTGAACTTTTTCGATTTGTTTCTTTTTAACAACAAAGAATACTTGAGTAATGAAAATTGTAATTAAAAATAATACTAAACCTTGAATACGTCCCGTATTTTGTAATACGATTTCCGACTCCGCTTGACCAAAGCCGCCCACATTTGGATTATTTGTTAAAGGTTGATCCACTTGAACTTTTTGACCTTGACTTACAATTAATTCTGGGCCTGCTGGAATTTTTTCCGTTGTAATATCTCCATTTGCTAGTTCAAAAGTTAGAGTATTCGACTTTTTAGATGTTTCGATTTGTTGAATTGTACCTGTTACTGGAGATGTAAAAACATTGTTATTACTTTTTGATCCATCTGGATACAGTTGACCACGTCCTCGGTTAGCACCTACATATAGAGGATATTTTAAATAATTAACATTCTTATTTTGACTTGGATCCGGAGATAGTAACGGTACAGTTAAAGTACGGTTTTTATCGCCTGGCATTGGGCCTGCAACAAGAATATTTGGATTGGTATCATTATAGGGTTGGTAATAAACATTGCCAACTTTTGATTTCATTTCTTGACTTACTCGATCTGAAGGAGCTAATGTAAAACCGTCAGGTAAGATTAAAACCATACCAACATTTAAATTACCTTTTTTTCCACCAGCTTGTACTTGTTTTAAACTTGTGTCATAAGGAATTTGAATAGTTGCTTCAAATACACTGTCTGGTAAAACCGCTTGAGGTACTTCTAATTCCGCTGGTTTTTGAGCTAAATGGCAATTAGCACAAACAATCCGTCCATTGGCTTCCCGCGGACTTGCGTAGTTTTGTTGAGCAAAAATAGGATATGCTGATGCTTCCGGAACCAAGAACAAGACTAATGCAACAGCTTGAATCAAACGCAACATAAAAGATATGCAAAAGAATTCCATTATGTAGCTTAAACAAGTCATTAAAAAAAATTTTCAAAATATCATATTGATTAATCTTTTGTTATTAAAAAACGTGTGCGTGCTCTTTTAAAAGCTAAGTTTGCTTCCACACGAGATTTTTTATCCTTGGCACCTACCACATGTTTTTGTGCTTCTTCAAAAGTGGACTGAGCTTGGTCTGCATCAATTTCTTCTTTGGACTCCGCTTCATTAACTAAAACAATTACTTGGTCATTTTGAATAGAAGCAAATCCATTCATTAATGCAAAGAATGTCCAGTCGTTGTTTTGGCGAATGCTCATTACACCAATGTCAAGAGCTGTAACTAAAGAAGCGTGTGAAGAAAGCACACCCATCTGACCTGTGTTGGTTGGTAAAATAATTTCTTGTGCTTGGTCTGACCAGAAAATTTTGTCTGGCGTCATAATACGAACATTTAATGTCATGGTTAAAAAGTTATTAGATTTATAAATTTGCTGCTTTAGCTACCGCTTCGTCTAGGTCCCCTACAAGATAGAACGCCTGTTCTGGTAAATTATCAAATTCACCAGCTAAGATTTTATTAAACCCTTGAATTGAATCATTTAAACTTACGTATTTCCCTGGTGCACCCGTAAATACTTCGGCAACAAAGAAAGGTTGACTTAAAAAACGTTCAATTTTACGTGCTCGAGCTACAACAAGACGATCTTCTTCCGAAAGTTCATCTAAACCTAAGATGGCAATAATATCTTGTAATTCTTTATAACGTTGTAATGTTTCTTTAACATCTTGAGCACATTTGTAATGTTCTTCACCTACTACCCAGGGCTGTAACATTGTTGATGTTGAATCTAATGGATCTACCGCAGGGTAAATACCTTTAGATGCTAAACCACGTGATAATACTGTTGTGGCATCTAAATGAGCAAAAGTCGTGGCAGGAGCAGGGTCAGTTAAATCGTCCGCTGGTACATAAACAGCTTGAATTGAAGTAATACTACCATCTTTCGTTGACGTAATACGTTCTTGTAAACCACCCATTTCCGTAGCTAAAGTAGGCTGATAACCTACAGCTGACGGCATACGACCTAATAAAGCCGATACTTCAGAACCTGCTTGTACAAATCGAAAAATATTATCAATAAATAATAATACGTCTTGTTTGTTAACATCACGGAAATATTCAGCCATAGTTAAAGCTGTTAAAGCTACTCGCATACGGGCTCCTGGAGGTTCGTTCATTTGTCCATAAACTAACGCAACTTTCGATTCGCTAATGTTATCTTCTTTGATTACACCCGATTCTTTCATTTCCGCGTATAAATCATTACCTTCACGTGTGCGTTCTCCAACACCACCGAAAACCGATACACCACCATGAGCTTTTGCAATGTTATTAATCAATTCCATGATTAAAACAGTCTTACCTACCCCAGCTCCACCAAATAATCCAATTTTACCACCACGACGGTACGGTGCTAATAAATCGACCACCTTAATACCTGTTTCAAAGATCGATAATTGCGTATCTAAATCCACAAAGGCTGGCGCATTACGGTGAATAGGACGGCTTTGATCATGAGGAGTGTTTTTTAAACCATCCACAGGATCACCAACAACATTAAAAATACGACCTAAAGTTGTTGCTCCTACAGGAACCGTTAAAGGTTTACCTGTATCAATTGTATTCATACCTCGCATTAAACCATCCGTTGCGTTCATTGCTACTGCACGAATACAATGGTCCCCCAATAATTGTTGAACTTCACAAGTTACGGATACATCGTGACCCGCTTGGTTTGTACCTTTAATTAAAATGGCATTGTAAATATTAGGTAATTCACCTGGAGGGAAATTAACATCCACTACAGGACCAATAATTTGCGTTACACGACCCACACTCTTTGTCAACGATTCTTGAACAGCCGTCATGTATGATTCATCTTTGCTCTCCCTTGAATGAGGCATTTATTTTGGAAAAAGCAAGTCCCTCCGATGTTCCAATGTTCCAAACAAAATGGTCCTTCTTTTTTAAAGCTTATTTAAATCACAAATATACCAAAAAACATTCTATTATGTTTGAAAAAGTACCCCAGAACTT
>Ga0055584_100005887_pt1 | contig 12011 bp, 11 predicted proteins | sample OSDHelmetaG_FD_58716 | JGI IMG/M metagenome (GOLD analysis project Ga0055584, IMG submission 58716) | Pelagic marine sediment microbial communities from the LTER site Helgoland, North Sea, for post-phytoplankton bloom and carbon turnover... | ecosystem: Environmental > Aquatic > Marine >... | reverse complement strand
GATGACGATCAGGTCGTCGTCCTCGTACACCACGCACAGCGGGATCGGTTCGGGCAGCGCGGCCGCCTCGACCGGATCGGGCGGCTCCGCTCCGAGCACCTCGCCGAGCGCCAGCTTGCGACTCGCGCGAGCAAGAGGCCGTTCGTCGACCTGCACACGCCCGGCCTCGACCCAACGCTTCGCCTGGGCGCGAGAAACCCGCGCCAGCTCTGCAAGCACGACATCCACGCGCTCACCCGCTTCCTCTTCGCCCACCACGAAGACGAGAGAGGGTTGCGACGTCACCGTCGCAGCGACAGCAGCCGACTGCGACGACCCTCGCTTCGCGCCTCCTCGAACTTCGCCATGAAGCTCCTGCCCGCGGACTGAGGATCGACGCCGATCGTGCGCGAGTACGCGATCACGAAGCCCCGCGTGTAGACGGCGGCCGGAAGATCGTGGTACGCGCTCTCTTCGATCGCCCGAAGATAGGTCGGATTGATCTTGGTGATGTCGGAGATCTGGTCGATCTCGATCCCGCGCCGCATTCGAGCGCGGCGCAGCATCGGCCCGTCCCAGTCGCCGCTCTCCTCGTCTTCGAGATCGTCCATCTCGTCGAGCGCATCGAGGGCCGACACGATCTCGACGGAGGCCTCCGACGGTTCGCTGTCGACGGCGATCGCGGTCTCACTGGACGTATAGCCGGCCTCGATGCCGATCTTCTCGTCGTAGACCCGCCGCGCATCGTCGTCGGTCAAGACGCGGTAGGCGACGTCGATCCGCTCTCGGATCAACTCCGACTCGTCGGGACCAAACAACGAGTACGTCGCCAGGGATTCTTCTTCGTAGGCTGCACGCACGATCGGATAGGCGCGCTTGATGTCTTCGAGCCGCGCGCTGTACGGCAGCTCGAGCACCTCATAATGATCTTGATCCTCGATCGGCTTCATCGTTCTGGCGTTCTCCCCCGGCCGGTGGGGGCAGCCGCCTGTTGGTCTCGCTCGCGAATAGCGAGCAGTTTGCGTGCGATGCGGTTGAGGTAGATGGATGCATCCGCCTCTTCATTGACGTCGATCACCGGACGACGAAGCCCGACCGATCGACGAGCCAATTCGTCGTGGTTCACGTAGCCGAGGTACTCGGGCTCGAAGCCGAAGTACTTCTTGCAAACGCTGCTGACCGAGAAGCCGAGCTTCACATCCTCAGCGGTTCGCACCTCGTTCACGACCAGGCGCGGCCGGAACTCGCGCATCGTCTGGACGAAGCGCTTGCCTTCGACGGGATCGAGCGCCTCGATCTCGTGGAGCAGATCGATCGGCGTGCGGATGCCCTTCTCGTTGCGCTGGTCCATCGCCTGGGTGACGAGCTGGCGCACGCCGTGGCCGACCATCGCCAGTCGCAGGCGGCGGTAGAACGCCGCGCGCAGGAAGGTGTAGGCGTTCTCGACCGAGGTGGGCTCGGGACGGAGCACGACCAGACCATCGTCACCGACCAGGAAGTAGTCGAGTACCGACAGGTGCGTCCCCGCGCCGAGATCGACGACGACGTAGTCGGCTTCGAGCTTGCGCAGCGAGCGAACGAGACGTACGCGTCGCAGATGCGAGGGCTGCGCACTCGCCAGGTTGGCCTGAGTGCCGGCAATGATCTGCAGACCATCGATCGGAGTCTTGACCATCAACTTGCCGAGGTCGTCTTCTCGTTGGGCGACGAAGTCGGCAAGGCTTACACGCGGCGACTCGACGCCGAGACACGTGTGGAGGTTCGCGCCTTCGAGGTCGACGTCGACTGCAACCACACGCTGGCCAAGTCGCGACAACCCGACGGCGAGGTTGGCCGCGAGGAACGTCTTGCCGACGCCCCCCTTGCCACCGCCGACCGAAACGATGCGGGGCGCAGCGGTTGCCTCCGACGTACTGGATGTCGGCGTATCATGGTCCGAGCGGGTCGAACCAGTCGAACTGGTCGGAATGGTCGGTTCCGTGGCACACCCCCTTTCGGCCCGGACCTATCGGAGATCAGAACCTATCTCAAAACGCGCGCTTGGCTCGCATTACCAATCGTACTGCCGTTCTATTTCCGGCGGCCGCCGGCCGCGAGTACGACGCGGTCGGCTAGTGCGTGAGGTCGGTCTCGCGCTCGGCACTCCGAGTGCGCCGCGTCTCGAGGTGCCCGAGAAAAGGCTGCCACTCGCGGTAGCGTTTCCCGTGCGGCGCCGTACTTAGCAAGGGCGTCCAGCGCGGACGCTCCGGTGGACGACGCAACCGAAGCTTGGCCTGCTCCGGAGTGCGACCTCCCTTCCGGCGGTTGCAAGGGACACAGCTCGCAACGACGTTCTCCCAGGAAGTCCGACCGCCCTGCGCGCGCGGGATCACGTGGTCGAGATTGAGCTGGGAGCGGGCCGGCTTCACCCCGCAGTACTGGCAGGTGAAGTGGTCGCGGTCGAAGACGTTCGCGCGGCTGTACCGGACGTGCCGCCGCGGTAAGCGGTCGAACCACTTCAGGACGATGACTCTTGGCACCCGGAGCGAGCCGCTCGAAGTGCCGACGGTGTCTTCCGAGCCGGCTCCGGGCTGCTGCGCCCAGCTCTCGAAATCGAACGTCTGGTACTGCTCGTCGACGACGTTCGCAGTGCCTGAGTAGACGAGCGAGAAGGCCCTCTTTGCCGATGTGACGTGGATCGGCATGAACGAGCGATTCAGGACCAGCACACTCGAATTCAGCATCATTTCCGGGCTTTTACAGTAGCGCGGACAATCGGCTCGGCACAGCCGGGCGCGGCACGCCCGGTGGTTTGGCAGGCTGGAACAGGGTGGGTCAGGGGGCGGTCTTCAGGGCCTCGAGAAGCGCTTCGGAGTCCCCTTCCAGGAGGGTTCGGGGGTCGATCAAGAGGGTTTCGTCTTTTTGGCGGGCGATGATGGGGGTCGGGGCACCCCGCAGGTGGGTGTTGAGGGCATTGAGTTTGGCGCCCCGCAGCGCGATGGCGGTGGTTTGGAGTTCGAAGCCCGGGAGGGAGCCCCCTCCCACCGGGGCAGTGGTGGCTTCGACGCTGACCTCGTAGCGGCCGTCGGTCGCCTTCTGGATCCGTTCGGCGAGGGCCCCGGCTCGGGCTTCGAGCTCGGCGAGGGGGAGGAGCAGTTGGTTCAGGACGGGGATCTCGCTGAGGTCGTCGTCGAGCAGGGCGGTGAGCGTGGCTCCGAGGGCGGCAATTCCGAGTTTGTCGAGGCGCAGAGCTCGAGCCAGAGGGTTGGTGCGAAGCGCTTCGACGACGGGGGCCTTGCCGGTGAGGAGGCCGGCCTGAGGACCTCCCAGGAGCTTGTCGCCGGAGAAGCAGACGAGGTCGACTCCGGTGGCCACTCGACTCGGGGCGTGGGCTTCGGCAGGGAAGGCCGCGAGGCCGCGGGCTCGCAGATCGACCAGGGTGCCGCTGCCGAGGTCCTCCACGACGGGAATACCGCGCGCGGCTCCCAGCCCGACGAGATCGGGAAGATCGACCTCGGCCACGAAGCCCTTCTGCTCAAAGTTGCTGCGGTGGACCTTCAGGAGCAGGGCCGTGTCGGGGCCAATGGCGCGCTCGTAGTCACGCAGGTGGGTCCGGTTCGTACTGCCGACCTCGACGAGACGGACACCCGCGCGTTCCATCACATCGGGGATGCGGAACGAACCGCCGATCTCGACCAGTTCCCCGCGAGAGACGATCACCTCGCGACCCCGTGCGAGGGTGTTGAGCGCGAGCAGGACAGCAGCCGCGTTGTTGTTGCAGGCATAGGCGGCCTCGGCACCTGAGAGGAGTGCCAACTTGTCGCACAGCGAACCGAGTCGGTTGCCCCGGCGGCCTGTTTCGAGGTCGAGCTCGAGGTCGGAATAGCCGGCCGCCGCGTCCGCGACAGCCGCGGCAGCCACACGCCCGAGCGGGGCACGTCCGAGGTTGGTGTGCAGCACCACTCCGGTGGCGTTCACTACCCGGCGGGGCTGTGGAGCGATCAGGCGCTCCGCGAGCACTCGCGCCCGGCTCTCGACCGCGGCCTTCACCGCGGCGACACGGCCATCATCCCGGCGAGCCGGGTCTGCCAGCTGATGGCGCGCCTCATCGATTGCGGCGCGGGCGGCAGCGCGAGCCGCCCATTCCGAAATTTCCCCTTTCATGGCAAGGAGTTGCTTGACCAGTTGGGTCACGCTCGGAAGCTCGCTGCGGGGGTCCGGGTTGACGCGGGAACGAGGATCCATCAGCTTTCATCCAAATCGTTTTCGAGCGGTCGGACTGGGCCGCGGCAAGGGAAGGTGCACTGCTCTCGTCGAACTCCTAGCGGAGTTCTCCACGGCGTGAGCGGGGTCATTAGAACCTTCTCCAGAGAGATCATCGGGTTGGGACCTACGGCGGGGTGCTGTACGGAGCCCGGACAGATCGCCGCCAGCAGTCGACCGTCCAGTATAAGAGTTCCTGTGCGAGTCAACAGTTTTCCTTTCGAGTTCGGGACTTTAGAGATCGTCGATGTCCCTGCGCGCGAGCCCGACGCGGCTCCGCGGACCGGTTAGTACCACCCCGCCCGCGCCGCTTCGGCGGCGGTGAACGACATCTCTGGATCCCGAGCGGACTCGCCAACCGGCGAAGGTCGAAGCCCAGCGTGGCGCCGACCCGACCGGGAGGCATCAATGCAGAACGAAATCATCGTGAACGCGGAGGCGGGAGAGACCCGCGTCGCGCTTCTCGAGCGATCCCAGTTCACCGAATTCCACATCGAGCGAACCGCCACGAAGGACGTGGTGGGCAACGTCGTCAAGGCCAGGGTCTCCCGGGTCCTCCCCGGCATGCAGGCTGCCTTCGTCGACATCGGCCTCGACAAGGCCGGCTTCCTCTACGTCGGCGACTACTTCGACGAGCCCCCGGCCGGCGGGAGCAGCGGGCGCGGCGGAGGGCGCGGCCGACGCAACCACCGACAGCCGCCGCCCATCGACACGGTCCTGAGCGAAGGCCAGGAGATCGTCGTCCAGATCGCCAAGGAGCCGATCGGCTCGAAGGGCGCGCGCATCACGTCGCACGTCTCGATCGCCGGCCGGCACCTGGTGCTCACGCCGTGGTCACCGCGCGTCGGCGTCTCGCGCCGGATCGACTCCGACAAGGAGCGGCGCCGGCTGCGCGAGATCGTCGACCGCCACCGTCCGAAGGAGCTCGGCTTCATCATCCGCACCGCCGGGGATGGGCTGACCGAGGCCGACCTCGAGGCGGATATCAAATACCTGACGACGGTCTGGAACGAGATCCAGACCAAGAAGGAGACGGCCCGCGCGCCGGCCGTGCTCTACAGCGAGCCCGACCTGCCGCAGCGCGTGCTCCGCGACTTCGCGAACTCCAACACGAAGCGGATCGTAATCGACAGCAAGAAGGTCCACGAGGATCTGCTGGAGTTCTCGAAGCGCTTCGTGTCGGATCCGCAGCCGAAGATCGAACGCTACGAAGGCCGCATCCCGATCTTCGATCACTTCGACCTCGAGGCGCAGATCCACTCGAACCTCGAGCGCAAGGTTCCGCTGAAGAGCGGCGGCTCGCTGGTGATCGATCAGAGCGAGGCGCTCACAGCGATCGACGTGAACTCGGGTCGTTATGTCGGGAAACACGACCTGGAAGAGACCGTCTACCGGACGAATCTCGAGGCGGTGAAGGAAGTCGTCCACCAGCTCCGCTTCCGGAACATCGGCGGCCTGATCATCATCGACCTGATCGACATGGAATCTCGGGAAAACCGCGAGAAGGTCTACCGCACCCTCCAGGACGCGGTTCGCTCGGACAAGGCCAAGACCAACGTCCTCAAGATCAGCGAACTCGGCCTCGTCGAGATGACCCGCAAGCGAACCCGTGAGAATCTGGTGCAGGCGCTGTGTGAGCCCTGCGGCAGCTGCGAAGGCCGCGGCTACGTGCTGTCGTCCGAGAGCGTCGGGTTCAAGGTGATGCGCGAGATCCGCAAGGACATGCCGGCCTTCTGCGGCCACGAACTCGCCGTGACCGTCTCGCCCCAGGTCGCCCACCAGCTCCTGGGGCCCGAGTCCGGCGCGCTGGAGACGCTGGCCGAAGAGCTGGGCCGCAAGATCGAGGTCCGCGCCCGGCCCGGGCTCCACCAGGAGCAGTTCGAAATCTCGGCGCTCGATGAAGGACCGCCGGTCGAAATTGCGCTGCCCTGGCTCGAGGAGCGGAAGCCGGACAAGGACGACAAACCCAGAAACGGCAGGAACGACAAGCGCAGCCGGGAACCCCAGGTGCCCGAGGCCAAGCTGGACCGGTCCGACCCTGCCCCGACGACAACGGACCCGATCGTGGAGCCCGAGACGGCTGAGGCGACCGAAGCCGTTGAGGCGGTCGTGGCGGTTGAGGCGACACCGGACGCAGCAGACGCAGCGCCGCAGGCTGTCGAGGCCAAGGCCGATCCCGCCGAGGACGCCGCCACCGAGCTCGCAGCCAAGCCGAAGCGGAAGCGCGCACCCCGAAAGAAGAAGCCGTCCCCGAAGGAATCGGAGGCCGCCGCCGAGTCGGAAGAGGGCACAGTGGCAGCCCCCGAGGGCCCGGAACCGGCAGTTGCCGCCGCCGCCGACCCGACGGAGTCGGAGACCGCGGAGTCCGCCGCCCCCGCAGAAAAGCCGCAAACCCTTGACGAGCCTGAAGATTCGCGGATACTGCCCGGCTCTCCGACGACACCTGAGAGTGAGGAAGCGTGATGTACGCCGTGATCAAAACGGGCGGCAAGCAGTACAAGGTCGCACCCGAGCAGACGTTCCGCGTCGAGAAGCTCCCGGGTGAGGTCGGCGATAAGATCGAGCTCGACGAAGTACTGCTTACGTCCGACGACTCGGTCAAGATCGGCACGCCGCGCGTCGAAGGCGCAAAGGTTGTGGGCACGATCACCGATCAGGGCCGTGGACCGAAGATCGTCGTCTTCAAGCTGAAGCGACGCAAGAACTACCGACGCAAGCAAGGTCATCGGCAGGACTACACCGAGATCCGCGTCGACACGATCGAGGGCGCATAGCCATGTCGCATAAAAAAGGTCAGGGAAGCTCGCGCAACGGTCGCGACAGTAATGGTCAGCGCCGCGGCGTGAAGGTCTTCGGCGGCCAGGTCGTGACGGCCGGCTCAATCCTCGTCCGTCAGGTCGGTACCAAGATCCATCCGGGCAAGGGCGTGGGCTGTGGCAGGGACTACACCCTGTTCGCACTCGCAACCGGCACGGTCCGCTACGGCAAGTCGCGCAACAAGACCGTCGCGTACGTCGACGCCAACTAACCGCCCGACAGACCCCAGTCGACGATCCCCGGCCCACGCGGCAGCGCGCCGCCGGGTCGTTCCACGCTAGGGCCTCGGGGCGGAGCACCGTCCCATGGCCAACAGCGCTCACACCTTCGTCGATGAAGCCGAGATCACGGTGCACTCCGGCGCCGGTGGTGACGGCTCCGTGCACTTCCGCCGAGAGAAGTTCGTCGCGCGCGGCGGGCCCGACGGTGGCGACGGCGGCCGCGGTGGCGACATCGTGTTCGTAGCCGATCGCGGCGAGAGCACGCTGCAAGCCTTTCGCAATCTGCGCGAGCTGAAGGCCGAGCCGGGCGAGAACGGTGCCGGCCAACGCAAGTCCGGCCATGACGGACGCAGCCGTGAGATCCGCGTCCCCGTTGGGACACTCGTGTTCAATGCGGCGGACGATCGCGACGAGCCGCGTCCGCTGGTCGATCTCGCCGAAGACCAGCAGCGCTACGTCGCCGCACGCGGCGGAAACGGTGGCTGGGGCAACGACCACTTCAAGACGCCCACGCGTCAGACACCGGACTTCGCAAACCCCGGCCAGCCGGGCGTAACGCGCGAGCTCCGCTTGTCCCTCAAGCTGCTGGCCGATGTCGGCATCATCGGCTTTCCCAACGCGGGCAAGTCGACACTGCTGTCGCGCATCTCGGCCGCGCGGCCGAAGGTGGCCAACTATCCCTTCACAACGCTGGTGCCATCACTCGGCGTGGTCGAGGTCGACGATCGGCGCTTCGTCGCAGCCGACGTCCCGGGCCTGATCGAAGGCGCCAGTGAGGGAGCTGGACTCGGCGACCGCTTCCTGCGCCACATCGAGCGCACGCGGGTGCTCGTCCACCTGCTCGACGTCGCCGCGATGCTGGTCGAAGAGCGGGACCTGTTGTCGGACTACGAGGCCATCCGAAAAGAGCTCGGCCACTTCCGACCGGAATTGCTGGAGCGTCACGAGATCGTGGCCATCAACAAGACCGAGCTGCTGACGGAGGGCGAAGACGTCGCGCGGATCGACGCTCTGGAGCAGTCGCTGCACGAGCGCGGCTGTCAGGTGATGCGGATCTCCAACGCAACCGGTCAGGGCGTTCCCGAGATCGTCGTAGCGATGCTGAACGCGATCGATGCCGCGCGGGAGATCGATGACGCAGAGCGAGAGCGGGAGGCCCGCGAGGCTGCGGCCACCGAGGACTGGAAATGACGCCGCAGCGCAAGGTCGCTGCCGAGGCCCGTCGCATCGTCGTCAAAGTGGGAAGCAGCACGCTGACGCGCGGCGGAGACGTGCGCGGCGAGGCATTCAGTCAGCTTGCCCGTCAGGTCAGCACGCTCCTCGAGCAGGGTCGCGAAGTCGTGATCGTCTCATCGGGTGCGATCGCCGTGGGAGCGCACCGGCTCGGCTGGGACCAACCCGGCACGACGATCCCCGAGAAACAGGCCGCGGCCGCGGTGGGTCAGATCGGACTCGTCGAGCTGTACCGCCGCCGCTTCATGAAGCGCGGTCGCGAAGTCGGTCAAGTCCTGCTCACGCGCAGTGGTCTCGAGGATCGCGAACGCTTCCTCAATGCGCGCCGCACGCTGCAACAACTGATCGAGCTCGGCGTCGTACCGGTCGTGAACGAGAACGACACGGTCGCGACCGACGAGATCCGCTTCGGCGACAACGACAACCTGTCGGCAACCCTGGTCAACCTGGTCGGCGCACAGCTACTCGTGATCCTCACCGACGTCGACGGCCTGTACGAGCGCCCGCCGAGTGCCGCCGAGCGACGGCCCCCGCTGATCGACACAGTGGAACGCATCACACCCGCGATCCGCGAGGCCGCGAGCGGCGCCGGCAGCGCCTTCGGGCGCGGTGGCATGGCCACCAAGCTGGAAGCGGCGCAGAACGCGGCGGCCACCGGCGCGGCAACCGTCGTGTGCAACGGCAACAGCCGAGACGTCCTGCTGCGAGTCGCCGGCGGCGAATCGGTCGGCACCTTGTTCCTCCCCGACGAGCCCGAGCAACGAATGGCAAGCCGCAAACACTGGCTCGCCTTCACGACACGCGTGCACGGAACGGTTGTCGTCGACGACGGCGCTGCCAGGGCGCTGCTCGAGCGCGGTCGTAGCCTACTGCCGGCCGGTATCATCGAAGTGCGCGGCGAGTTTCGGATCGGCGACGCCGTATCGTGCATCGACGAAGCCGGGCGCGAGCTTGCACGCGGACTTGCCGCCTACCCGTCCGAAGCCGTGCGCGCGATCCAGGGGAGAGGAACGCGCGAGATCGAGCGGGTGCTAGGCTATTCGAACGGCAGCGAGGTGATCCACCGCGACGACCTGGTCGTCCTCGATCGCAACGATCCCGGTGCCCACTGAGCCGTCCCTTCGCCCCCAGCACCCGCGCCACAGCGGATCCACGAGCCACGCATGAGCCAGAATTCACAGAACCTGGAAGAGCAGATCTCGCAGATCGCACGCCGCGCCGAACAGGCCAGCGATGAGATGGCCGAACTCGGCACTCGCACCAAGAACGCCTGGCTCGCACGCGTAATCGAGCGCCTCGAAGCGGCTCGTGAAACCATCCTCGCGGCCAACGCGCGCGATATCCAGGAAGCCAGGGAGAAGGGCATCTCGACGCCGCTCGTCAATCGCCTGGCCCTCGGCGATGGCAAGTGGGAGGACATGCTGCAAGGAGTGCGCGACGTCATCGCGCTCGACGATCCGGTCGGTGAGATCAGCGACATGAAGGTGCGGCCGAACGGCTTGCGCGTCGGTCGCATGCGCATCCCGCTCGGTGTGATCGGAATCATTTACGAGTCTCGGCCCAACGTGACCGTCGATGCTGCGGCACTCTGCGTGAAGGCCGGCAACGCCGTCATCTTGCGCGGCGGCTCGGAAGCCTTCCACAGCAACCAGGCGCTCGGCGAGGAACTACGCGCCGCCGCCGCAGACGTCGGGCTGCCCGAGGACGCGGTCGCGATCATGCCGACGACCGACCGCGCCGCCATCGACGTGCTGCTGCGCCAGGATCGTTATGTCGACCTGATCATTCCGCGCGGCGGGCCCGGCCTGATCCGCCACGTCAACGAGCACTCACGCATCCCGGTCATCATGCACGACGCCGGCATCTGCCACGTCTATCTCGACGCCAGTGCCGATCCCGACATGGCTCGCGATATCGTGCGCGATTCCAAGGTGCGCCAGATGGCGGTCTGCAACGGACTCGAGACGCTGCTGTGCCACGTCGATGCCGCGCGCGAGTTACTGCCTCACGTGCTGAAGCCGCTGCACGAGGAAGGTGTCGAGATCCGCGGCTGCGCCCGCACCTGCGAAGCCTTCGGCGAAGCGAAGCCCGCTGCCGAAGAAGACTGGCCGGCCGAGTTCCTGGCGCCGATCCTGGCGGTCAAGGTCGTCGACTCGCTCGATGACGCGGTCGACCACATCCGCCGCTACGGCTCGGACCACACCGAAGTAATCGTCACGAACGACTACGCCAACGGACAGCGCTGGCTGCGCAAGGTCAACTCGTCGACGGTGGGCATCAACTGCTCGACCGCCTTCTCAGACGGCTTCCGTCTCGGGCTCGGCGCGGAGATCGGCGTCAGCAATTCTCGCATCCACGCCTACGGTCCGATGGGCCTCGAAGGGCTGACGACGCGCAAGTTCGTCCTGTACGGGGACGGCCAGCTCCGCGAATGAACCTGCGCGTCGGCGTCTACGGCGGCACCTTCAACCCCGTCCACCTCGGCCATCTGCGCGCGGCCGAAGAAGTGGCCGAGCAGCTGCGGCTCGAGCGCGTGCTGTTCGTGCCGAGTGGCCAGCCGCCCCACAAGCCGCTCGACGACGATAGTGACCCCTTGGCCACCGCGGACCAGCGGCTCGCCTGGGTGCGCGACGCGATTGCCGGCAACCCGCGGTTCGAGCTCTCGACGCTCGAAGTCGAGCGAGATGGCCCTTCGTACCTGGTGGACACGCTCGAGGAGCTCGGGCACCGCCTGGCGCCAGCACGGCCCGTGTTTCTGCTCGGGCGCGATGCCTTCCAGGAGATGGGAGGCTGGCGCGAGCCGCGGCGGCTCCTTACCCTCGCGGACTTCGCGGTGACCACCCGCCCTCCAACACCAGGAGATGCGGGCCAGGCGCCGGGCGGCGAGGCCCCTCTCGAGAGCCTGTCCGACTGGTTGCCCGAGGAGGTCCGACAGGACGTCGAGCTGAGCGCCGACGGTCGGACCGCCACGCACCGCGAAGCCGGAACCCGGATCGAACTCGTCGGCATCCACGCTCTCGATATCTCGGCAACCGCCTTGCGGGCGAGAGTCCGAGCAGGCCGATCGCTTCGCTACCTGGTACCGGAAGTCGTACGCGAATCGATCGAGAAGAGCGGTGCCTACAGCGCGCCGCCAACACAAGTGAGATGACCCCCATGGCCGAGCCCAACGACAGCCGAGACAAAGCGCGCCGTATCGCACTGGCCGCGCTCGAGCGCAAAGCGGAAAGGCCGGTCGGGCTCGACGTCAGCGGGCTCACTTCGTTTACCGAGGCCTTCGTGATCGTAGGCGGCGGTTCCGACCGTCAGGTGCGCGCGATCGCCGATGAGATCGTCAAGACGCTGAAGCAGGCAGGCGATCCGCCGCTCGGTGTCGAGGGCAGCGACGAGGGAAGCTGGGTGCTGATCGACTGCAATGACGTCATCTGCCACGTGTTCGGTCCGGAAGCGCGCGAGCACTTCGACCTCGAACGGCTCTGGCGCGATGCGGAGCCGATCGACCTCCAGCTGCCCGCAGCC
>Ga0055584_100005886_pt1 | contig 12013 bp, 11 predicted proteins | sample OSDHelmetaG_FD_58716 | JGI IMG/M metagenome (GOLD analysis project Ga0055584, IMG submission 58716) | Pelagic marine sediment microbial communities from the LTER site Helgoland, North Sea, for post-phytoplankton bloom and carbon turnover... | ecosystem: Environmental > Aquatic > Marine >... | reverse complement strand
CTCCCCGAAGCCTCCCCGGCGCGCCCGCTCCGGGGGACCGGCGAGGCCCGCGCGGAAGCCGAAGCCCGACGGTCAGCAAGAGGCTCGAGGACCCACGAAGTCCGGCGGACCGCCGCGAACCGACGGCCCGCCCCAGAACAACGCCCCGCCGACCGACGGCGCCCCCCCCCGCAAGCGCCGCCGCCGCCGCCGCCGTCGTGGCCCGAAGCCGGGGGGCGACTCGGGCTCCGGTTCGGACTGATCGACGCGCGGCGGGATGACCGGGGGGCCCTCAGCCGTTGAGGGGGCACGCCCCATGTCCTCGCTGTCCGCTGGGAGCTCCCGCTCACTCCTGACTGACCGGCTGGTCGTTGGTGACGCAGTGGATGCCGCCGCCGTTGGCCCACAGGGCCTCGACGTCGACGAAGCGGATGTCGCGCCCCGGGAAGAACGGCTGCAGCGCTTCGCGGGCGACGTCGTCTTCGGACCCCGTGGCCACCAGGACGAACCCGTTGCCCACGAGGAAGTTCAGGTAGCTGGCGGCGTCGGAGGAGACCAGGCGCTCCACCCGCAGGTCCGGGCGCTGCTCGCTGATCTGGGCGGCGACCCGATCCATGAGCGCCGTCCCGTCGTCGCCTACGAGGATCGCGTCCTCGGCGACGAACCGAGCCATGCCGTCGATGTGCCCTCGGGTGCCGTCGAGGGGGTCGAACCCCTCGGCGTAGATGACCGAGTCGACGCCCAGCGCGCGCTGCATGACCTCCGTGACCTCAGCCTTCGTGGCGCCCGGGTTGCGGTGCCCCATCACGCTCCAGTTGACCAGCGCGGTGTCGACGCCGTTGACCTCCAGGTCGCCGCGCTCGTGCACGAGACCGACGGCCTCGAAGGGCAGGTCGAGCAAGGTCGCGAGCTCGGACGGGACTGCGTTGTCGAGCGCCCAGGGCACGTCCCCAAAGCCGCCGGCCCAGCCGTCGAAGCCCCAGTCCTGCACCGCCAGCTGCCCGTCGAGGAAGACGTAGCGGGGGCCGTTGTCCCGCATCCACGAGTTGTCGTTGCCGATGACGTGCCAGGTGACCCGAGCCAGATCCCCCAGGGCCGCGCGGCCAGACGCCTCGGTGGCGGCGTCCGTGGCGAGCAGGTGCACGTCCTCGTAGTCGGCGATGGCCGTCGCGATCTGGACGAAGGCGTCTTCGACCCCCTGGCCCTCCCAGGACTGCGGCCACTGCAGCCAGACGGCAGCCTGAGGCTCCCACTCGGCGGGCATGCGGCGCGTCGTCGAGGGGAGCAGATCCTCCTCCGGGGCGGCGGCGGGGTTTCCAGAGCAACCGACCCCAATGAGGGCGGCGAGGGCGAAGAGCGTGCGGGTCATGATGACCTCCTTTCACGACCACACTGCAGAGCCTGTCTGAACGCAAGCTGAACCCGGTGCGGCTGGTTCGTAAGGGATTGTCTAGTACGGTGGCGCGGTGCGGATTCTGTTGGTCGATGACCACTCCACCCTGAGGACTGCCTTGGCCGCGAGCCTGCGGGCCGCGGGCCACGCCGTGGACGAGGCCGGCACCCGCCAGGAGGCCGAGCTGCAGGTCGGGCTGCACGAGTTCGGATTGATCGTGCTCGACCGCGGGCTGCCCGATGGCGACGGGCTGGACTCCCTGCGGCGGTGGCGGGCCACGGGGGTCGGGAGCCCCATCCTCGTGTTGACGGCTCGCGACGCAGTGGCCGACCGGGTCGAGGGCCTGGACGCCGGCGCCGACGACTACGTGGTGAAGCCGGTGGAGCCGGCGGAGCTGCTCGCTCGGGCGCGCTCCCTGGCGCGTCGGGGCCCCACGACCCGCGCGCTCGTCCTGCGGCGCGGAGACGTCGAGTTCGACCTCGCGCGGTCCGAGGTCCGCCGCGCGGGGGTGCTGTTGCCGATGCGGCCCAAGGAGCTCGCCGTCCTGCAGGTGCTCATGGAGCGGTCGGGGCGGGTGGTGACGAGAACGCAGCTGCGCGAGGAGTGCTGGGACGACTCCCGGGACTCCGACTCGAACGTGGAGGAGGCCGCGGTCTCCGCGCTTCGGCGAAAGCTGGGGGCGCCGCCGCTCATCCGCACCCGCCGGGGGCTGGGTTGGGTCTTCGATGGCTGAGGTGGTGGGAGGCGCCGCGAGGGCGGATCAGCTCGCGCGGCGCATCGCTCGGGGGACCGCCGCGGCCTGGGTGGTCGGGGTGGTCGTGTTGACCGTTCTGGCCGTCGCCGTGGCCGCCCAGGGCGAGGGGACCGAGCTCGACGGGCACCTGCGGGCACACGCCATGGCGGCCTACGGGCTGGGGTACTGGGACGCCGACGGCGCCTTCCACGGCGAGTTGCTGGCGAAGGAGGTCGAGCTCCTGGACCCGGACGTCTCGCTCACGATCGCCACGCCGACGGGCACGGCGTTCGGGCCCGTCCTGGGGCCGAACGCCGACCTGGTGGCCGACGCGATGGCCGACGGGGTCGAGGTCGTCGTGACCCGAGGCGACCGGCGGTTGCTGGCCTTGCCGGCGTTCGACGACGCGGACCGGCTCAAAGGCGCGGTCGTGGCGTCGACCTCGATGGCGCCGAGCCGAGCGACGTTGCATCGCCTGGCCGCCGCGCTGGGGACGCTGGCCCTCGGCTTCTGCGCGATGGGGCTGCTCGTCAGTCGCCGGTTGGCGGCTCGGATCCTGCGCACCCTGCTCGAGTCCATCGAGGAGCGGGAGCGCGTGCTCGCGGGGGCCGCCCACGAGCTCCGGAACCCCCTGGCGGCGCTGGTGGCGTTGGGCAGCAGCCCGGCGCCGGACGCACTGGAGCAGGTCGCGAGTACGGCGGCGGACGCGGCGGAGTTGGTGGACCGGTTGCTGGTCTGGAGTCGGCTCGCGGACGCGGCGCCCGAGGTGGAGCCCCTTCGGCTGGACCTGCTGGTGGAGGCGAGCCTGGACGAGGGCGAGGCCCTGGACGCCGAGCCCGTCACGATCAGCGCCGACCCGCGGCTGTTGCGCATCGCCATCGACAACCTGATTCGCAACGCGCGGACCCACGGCGGCGGCATCGAACGGGTCGAGGTGCGCGGGGGGACGGTCTCGATTCAGGACCGCGGCACCGGAATCCCCGATGCGGCCCTGCTGGCGCCGTTCGCGAAGGGCCGCGACTCAACGGGGACCGGCCTGGGCCTGGCGCTGGCCGTGCGGATCGCCGAGGCCCACGGAGGCCGCCTGGAACCCGGGCCCCCGGTGCGGTTGGTGCTGCCGCTGAACTGAAGGGGGCGGGCGCTACGCCCAGTCGACGGTGCCGTCGCTGAACCGGTCGATGGCCGCTTCCAGCCCGGCGCGCTGCTCGTCCAGGCGCGCCCCCGGCTCGGCGAAGACGCCGTCGAACAGCGAGCCCACGCCCGGCGGACCGGCCGCCAGGACCGCGTCGGTGGCGGCCTTGAGTTCGGCGTGGAAGGTCGACTCGATGCCCCGCTTGCGGCCCGCGACGTCCATGCCCGAGGCCGTCAACGCCGCCTCCAGGGTCGGCACCGCGTCGCCGGCTCGGCCGTCGATGATGGTCGCGCCGCCGCCGCCGCGGGCCCGCTCGCAGGCCTCGCCCACCGCATCGGCGATGGCCGCAAAGTCGGACGCGACCTCGACCGCCGCCACCCCGTAGGAGTCGCCGCGCTCCAGCAACGAGCCGCTGATGCGCTCGGCGTCGGCGTCCCCCGCGGAGACGTAGACGAACACGACGGGCAGCTTGTAGACGCCAGCGAAGTTGAAGGCGCAGTGCGCGTCGCCCGTCGCCGCCGCCCCCGGACCGAACCACGCAACCGCCACAGAGTTCGCGCCCCGGGCCTTCATGCCCTGCGCGGCGCCGCTGGCGTGGACCATCTGGGTGCCCAGCAGGGAGCTGGTGCTGACGACGTTGCCGTCGCGCCAGGTCACCTCGCCCGGAGTCGCGTGCCCCGCGTGAGCCGCGCCGACTCCGCCCAGCAGCTGGGCGATGAAGCCTTCGGCCGACAAGCCCCGCTCCAGCGCCAGGCGACCGGTCCTCAGGTCGCCAAACAGCCAGTCCTCGTCCTGCAGCGCGGACAACGTCCCGTACAGGTGCGCCTCGGCCCCGCGGGCCGGCGAGAACATGCCCAGCACGCTGCGGGAGGAGAGCTCCGCGAGGTGGTCGTCCAGGACCCGCGAACGGATGGCCTGCGCGTAGAAGTCAGCCAAATCAGCCATTGAGCACCCGAAGCCGGCGGTCTGCGGCGGTCGGCTCGCGGGGCGTCCACTCGGGGGCCTCCGCGGCGCCATCGCGGGCCTTCAGCAGGTTGTTGATGAAGAACTCCGCGGCCTTGTAGCTGCTGCGGACGAGCGGCCCCGAGGCCACGTAGAGGAAGCCGAGCTCCTTGCCCAGCTGCTCGTAGCGGGCGAACTGAGCGGGCTCGACCCACTCCTGCACCGCGATGTGCTTCTTGCTGGGCCGCAGGTACTGGCCCAGGGTGAGGAAGTCGACGCCGGCGGCCCGCAGGTCGCGCATGGTCTCGACGACCTCGTCTTCGGTCTCGCCGAGCCCGACCATGATCGAGCTCTTGGTGAAGCGCTCGGGGGCCGTCTCCTTGCAGCGCGCGAGCACCGCGAGGCTCTGCTCGTACCCGCACCGGCCATCACGGACGCGCTTCTGCAGCGACCGCACGACCTCGATGTTGTGGGCCAGCACGTCGGCGCCCGAGTTGGCCACGATGTCGATCAGCGCGGTGTCGCCGCGGAAGTCGGGGTGCAGGATCTCGACCCGGGTCTTGGGCGAGACCTCCTTCACCGCTTCCACGCAGTCGGCGAAGTGCTGGGCGCCCTGCAGGGGCAGGTCGTCGCGATCGACGCTGGTGACGACGATGTACTCCAGGTCCATCGCCAGGATGGTCCGGGCGAGCTTCGCCGGCTCCTCGGTGTCCAGGGGCTTGCCGTTGCGGTTCGTGTTCACGGCGCAGAAGCGGCAGCCGCGGGTGCAGATGTCGCCCATGACCATGAACGTGGCCGTGCCCGACGACCAACACTCGCCGATGTTGGGGCACTGGGCCTCTTCGCAGACGGTCGACAGCTCCAACGTCTTGCGCTGCTCGCGGATCCACGCGTAGCGCTCCCCGCCGGGCGGCCGGACCTTGAGCCAACTGGGCTTGCGAGCCTTGATGTCGAGCGCCACGAGCTGCCTCCAGCGACGGGGGACCCTCCTATAGCGGCCGGCCCGGAGACGATCAATGCGGTCAAACACCCGCGCCCGCCCGCACGAGGGCCGATCGGTCAGGTCGTTCGGCGAAGGGCCGCCTTGACGGCCGGGCCTGGGGTCACAAGATCGGCCCCCACCCCGGAGTCCCATGCCCACCGCGTCCGTCGGCGAAATCGAGGTCTGCTACGAGGCGGTCGGTGACCCGTCGGCGCGGCCTCTGCTGCTGATCACGGGCCTGGGCGGGCAGCTGGTCTCCTGGCAGCCGGAGCTCCTGGAGCAGATCGCCGCCGGTGGCCGGTACGTCATCGTCTACGACCAGCGGGACATCGGGCTCAGCACCCACCTGACCGAGCTGCCGAAACCCAACATCGCCGGTGCACTGGCCTGGCGGGCGGCGGGCTTCCTGCCCGTGGCGCCGTACTCGCTCTCGGAGATGGCCCGCGACGCGATCGGCCTGCTGGATGCGTTGGGGCTGGAGCGGGTGGACGTGGCCGGTGTCTCGATGGGCGGGATGATCGCGCAGATCCTCGCGATCGAGTGGCCGGACCGCGTGCAGAGTCTGCTGTCCATGAGCTCGACCACGGGGTCCTGGTGGGCGCCCTGGCCCCGGCTCAAGGCGTTGCTTCCGCTGCTCTGGCCGACGCCGGGCTCGCTGGAAGAGCAGGTTGAGCACTCGCTGTGGATCCTCAGCAAGTGGGGCGGCGGGCCCGGCGGCATCCCGTTCGACGAAGAGGGGCTCCGGGAGCTGACGCTGCGCAGCATGGAGCGCTCGACGTACGCCGATGGGATCTGGCGGCACTTGGCGGCGGTGTTCGCAAGCCCCGACCGGACCGAGGCGTTGCGCTCGCTGACGGTGCCGACGGTGGTGGTGCACGGGGACCGCGACCCGATGATCCCCCTGGGCTGTGGAGTGGCGACGGCCACCGCCATCCCCGGGGCTCGCATGATCATCGTGCGGGGGCTGGGGCACGCGATGCCGCCGGTGTCGTGGCCTCACTTTCTGGACGCCCTCGATGGCGTGCAGCGCCGGGCTACCGAGTAGGCCGCCGGATGGGGGCGCGGTAAGGCGTCACGGGCTGGAGTTCGGCCAGGCGGTCCCCGTCGAGCTCGCCATCAACGGACTTTCCGTTGCGGTAGCGGACGACGCGCTCGGTGGTCGACGGGGTCGCGACGGCGAGCTCGGGTTCCTGGACGATGGGCGGGTCCGGCGGGAGCTGGAAGGCGGGGCGCTCCGAAGTCGGGGCGATCTGCGCCAGGCTCGCCATGAGCGACGGCTCGACGAGTTCGGGTTCCGAGCGGTCCCACCACAGCAGGGCCACGGCGGCGATGAGCAGCAGCGGCATCACGAGGCTGGCGCGCTGCGCGGGCGTGGGCCCCGGCTTGCGGGGCGGCGGCACGACGATGCCGAACAGCTCGGCCCAGGGTCGGTGCTCCTTGCCCACCCACCACTTCGCCGAGCAGACGGACACGGTGTTGATGAACCCCGCCATGCGGCCGCCGACCATGCGCTCGAGCTGCTCCTCGGACATGCCGGAGACGGCGGCTTCGGCGCGCGGGGCTTCGACCATCGCGGGGGGCTGCGGAACGGCGCTGCCGGGGCTGGACTGGAAGCCGACCAGGCGGCCTGTGCGACGGCGCTTGCGGGAGAGCTTCGCGGTCGACGGAACGGCGCGGGCCGAGGACGGGCTCAGCCGACGGTCCAGGTCCGCGAGCACGTCGTCGACGATGTCGAGGGTCGGCCGGTCCTCAGGCCGACGGGCCATCATGTCGCCGATGAGGGCACGAAGGGCGGCCTCGACGGCGGGCTCCTTGTTGGTCCCGGTCGAAGCGAGCAGGAGCATGACGCGCCCCAGCTGCAGGATGTCTTCGGCGGGGTCGGGTTGCTGGTCGTAGCGGGAGCACCAGGCGCGCATGAGGCCGGGCTCGGTGAAAAGCACCTGACCGTTGTCGCGCACGACGAGGGAGTTCAGTTCGACGTGGCCGTGGCCCCGGCCGATGGCGTGCAGCGGGCGGAGGCCGCGGCTGATGAACAGCCCGGCGGCCACGGCGACGGCGGCGCCCTTCTGGTCCGCTTCGAGGGCGGCGAGCGAGCGGCCGGCGATCAGGGTGTGAGCCACAAACGAGCGGGAGCCGTGGAACCCGAACTGGACGATCTCGGGCAGGGCCTCGGAGTCGGCGTCGCGGAGGGAGGTGGCGACGGCCAGGAAGTCCGCGGGGGAGAGGCAGTCGACCAGGTCACCGCTGCCGGCGGAGACGACCACGACGGTGTTCAGGTGGCGGTCGAGAGCGCGATAGCGGCGGTAGCCGGGTTCGCTGTGCAGCAACTCGATGGGCTCGAACCGCAAGGACGGCATGTCGTCCTTCGGGTCTCCCATCGCACTCGGATCCAGTCGGATCGGTTCCATCGATGCCCCCATCCTTGGGAGTTCGCCCTTCTTGGGCTCGCTCTGGTTCCTCTTCATTGAAGCGGATCCGGAGCGCGATCGACCCATTGATCTTCATCAATGGTCCTTCATCTCCACGTAAGTCCCTCAATCGGGCCGGCCCGGGGGGCCCCTTGGAAGGTCCCCGAGTGGCCCTCGACGATCGGAGGGGTCTGGAGAGGGCGGGTTTGCCGCCGCGGGCGCAGGAGGCCCGCGGCGGCAGGGGTCCCGGGGTCTACCGGAAGCTGAGCAGCTCCACGTCGAACACCAGCATGCCGCCGGGGCGGCCGCCGCCGGGGTTGTGGCCGTAGGCGAGCTCGGCGGGGATCCAGAAGCGCCGCGTCTCGCCCTTCACCATCAACTGCAGGCCTTCGGTCCAGCCCTTGATCACGCGGTTCAGCGGGAAGCTGGCCGGGGTGCCGCGGGTGACGCTGCTGTCGAACATCTCACCGTTCGTCTGCCAGCCCGTGTAGTGCACGGTGACCTCGTTGCGGGCGCCGGGCCGGGTCTCGCCGGTGCCGGCCACGATCACGCGGTGGGCGAGGCCCGAGGCGGTGACGTCGGCGTTGCCGGGCACCGAACCGACGTCCTCGGGGACGGCCGGCGGGGGCGGGGGCTCGCTGATCGAAAGCAGCTCGACATCAAACACCAGCAGTCCGCCGGGGCGGCCGCCGCCGGGGTTGGTGCCGTAGGCGAGCTCGGCCGGGATCCAGAAGCGGGCCGAGCTGCCCTGCTCCATCAGCTGCAGACCCTCGGTCCAGCCCTTGATCACGCGGTTCAGCGGGAAGCTCGTAGGGGTGCCGCGCTGGCGGCTCGAGTCGAAGAGACTGCCGTCGGTCTTCCAGCCGGAGTAGTGGACCGTGACCTCAGCGCGGGCGCTGGGCTTGGGGCCATCCCCCGGGGACAGGACCTTCCAGGCCAGGCCGGAAGAGGTGGTCGTCGCGTCGGCGGGCGGAGCCGCGACGTCAGCGGGCGCGTCGAGGGTGGAACTCATGGCGGCGGACGGTAGCTGATTTCTTCGTGGGGATCGCCACGGAGCGCGCGCGGCGCGGGGGGACCTGTTGAACAGGTGCCGGGTTGTGCGCCCGCAGCCGCGCGGCACCGGGGGACCTGTTGAACAGGTGCCGACTTCCGGGACGATTTGGGCCCGCAGCGGCCCACCTGTTCGACAGGTCCCGAGTTGCGGGACGTTTGAGCCCCCCTCTGGACGCCGCGCCCCCCCCGCCGGTACACCAGCCGGCGTGAAGCGCCTCGCCCCCGGACTCCCCGCTGCCCTCATCCTCCTGCTGGGTTGCCCCCCGGCCGACGACGACGACAGCGCCGCCGACGTTTGCGTCCCCACCGCCGGCGACAGCTGGGACGTCGACGACGGCGAGGAAGGCCAAATCCACCCCCGCTCCCGCCTCATCGATGGCCGGCTCTGGACGGCCTACAACCGCCCCGACGGCAGCAACACGTTTGGCGTGTTCGTCGTCGGCCGGGAATGCGACGGCACCCTCGCCTTCGGCCCCGAGCGGGTCGACGCCAACAACGGCAACGCCACCGACCCCGACCTGGCCTGGTCCGGCGATCGCGTCCTCGTCGCGTGGCAGACCGACGACAGCAACCAACCCGACAACCTCAGCGTCCGGACCGCCGTCCTCGACCTCGACGGCACCGTCGTCCAACCCGACCAGCGCCTCGCCACCACCACCGCCGCCGGGCCCTTCGCTGGCAATGCCTGGATGGCCCGCATCGCCCCCCTCTCCACCGGGTTCGGCGTCGCCCTCGCGCGCGCCTCCTCCAATGGTCAGTGGCAGATCGCCCTGCAGCGCCTCGACTTCGACGGCCAGTCCACCGACCCCACCGTCGCCATCACAGCCGGCATCGAGGGCGCCTTCGAGCCCGCCCTCGCATCCCAGGACGACACCCTGCTGGTCGCCTGGCAGAACTCCTTCGACGGCACCGGCGACTTCGGCCTCGCCGAGCTCCGCGCCGGCTCCGACACCGCCACCCCCGTCGACTGGTCGGCGCTCCTCAACGCGGGCGCCGGCGTCGCCATCGGCCACGACCGCGACGGAACCCTGTGGGGCGGCTTCTCCAACAGCGGCGCCCGCATCGTCCTCGGCGAACTGGGCGAGGCCTACGGCGCCCAACCCGCCGAGGGCGTCAGCGCGATCATGTCGGGCCCCGGCCTCGCCCTTCGCCAGACCGGCGGCGTCATCGCCTGGAACGAAGGGGCCGCCACCAACGCCACCCTGCACGCTCGGTCCTGGAGCACCGGCGGCGCCGCCACCTTTGCCTTCGACTCCGACCGCACGGCCATCGCATCCAGCGTCGGCGCGTACGCCACCGACGTCGTCGCGCTGTCCGACGACCTGGTCGCGTTCACCTACGCCGTCGGCCCCAGCCCCGGATTCCGCCTGACCACGCAGATCGTCAGCCTCCCGTGAGCCTCCTCACCCCCGAACCGTTTGGCCGCTGGCAGGTCCCGACCCTTCGCCAGGCCTCGGGCCCGCCCGTCCTGTTCGTGCACGGCAGCGCCGACTCCCCCGCCATGTGGCGCGGCGTCATGAAGCAGGTCCCGGACCACGAGCGCATCGCCCTCGACATCCCCAACGCCGTCGAGGACTCCGACCCCCCGCCGACCTTGCTGGGCAGCTGCCTGGAGCGCGACTACGAGATCCTGTCCGACGTCGTCGACGCCTTCGACCGCCCCGCCCTGGTGGCCCACAGCTACGGCGCCCTGCTGGCTCTGCGCTTCGCCCTGCGACGGCGGGACGCCCTGTCGGCCCTCGTCTTGATCGAGCCCATCGCCTTCGGCCTCATCCGCGACGCGGGCCCCGTCTACGACGCGGTCTCCCAGGCCTGCGCCTTCTTCGTGGACAGCTTCGACCCCAGGAACACCGGCCCCGGGCTGGGCGGCCTGGTCGACTACTGGAACGGCCCGGGCACCTGGGACTCCTTCCCCGACCCCACCCGCGCCCGCCTCCAGAAGGGCGCCATGCGCACCCGCGCCGAAGTCCTGGCCGGCGATCAGGACCGCACCCGCGCCGACGAACTCGAGGGATTGCACACGCCCACGCACGTGATCCTGGGCGAGAACACCACCGCCGCCGCCCGCGCGGTCTGCTGGCAGTTGGCGTCAAACCTGCCCAACGCCGGCCTCCACCGCATCGAGGACGCGGGGCACCAGTGCGCCCGAACGCACGCGACTCCGGTCGCCGCGGTGGTCAACAAGGCCCTGGGCTACGAGGTCACCGAGCCGTCGTAGGCTGACCCCAGGCACCACGTCGCCTGGGCTCACGGGCCCCACCGGACCCATCGGGCCGATCCGTTCCCGGATCACTTGGCCGACGGTTTGCAGAGACAAACGCCCAGGGAGGCTCCATGCGATTGCTGTTCGCTATTCCGTTGCTGCTGCTCGCGGCCTGCGACCCGTGCCCCAACTACTGCCAGACCGAGTGCGAGTGCGCGGACGACGGCTCCGAAGCCTGCGTCGCCACCTGCCTCGAGACCCTGGACATCTACTCGGGCGAGTCCCGCACCGACGAGTGCGAGGAACGCCTGGTGGACCTGGAGGAACAATGCCGTTGAACCGCTCTCTTCTGTTGCTGCTCGCCTTGGGCCTGACGACCGGCTGCTCTGACCGCAGCATCGGCCTGGGCGGCGGCTACTCCGACGACGACGACGACTACGGCGACTACGCCGACGACGACGACTTCGCGTCCGGCGACGACGACGATCAGGCGCCCGGCGACAACGACGGCGACGAGCCTCCGCCCCCCGAAGAGGAGGATGAGGTCTTCACCACCGAACCCCGCGGCACCGACGTCTTCGTCTTCGTGGCCAACCCCAGCCGCGACACGGTCAGCAAGATCCACGCGGTCAACCGCACGATCGACACCATCGACGTGGGCGACGAGCCCATTCAGGTCGTCGTCAGCCCCGACTACCAGCGCGCCGTCACGTTCAACGCCGGCGGCGACTCCGTCAGCGTCATCGACGTCCTGACGGACACGGTCACGGAGCTGTCTGTCCGCGAGGACTTCAACTTCATCCAGATGAGCCCCGACGGCCGCTGGGTCGTCGCCTACTTCAACGCCAAGGTCGCCGAGGCGAGCTTCGACATCGAAGGCGTCCGCTCCTTCACCGAAGTCAGCTTCGTCGACACCTGGAACCTGCGCGTCGAGTCGTACTCCGTGGGCTTCAACCCCCGCGAAGTTCAGTTCAGCGCGGACTCGCGGCGTGCCGTGGTCATCTCGGACAGCTTCCTGACCGTCTGCGACCTGAGCACCGACCCCATCGACCTGTCGCTCGTCGACCTGGGCGCCGACCCCATCGACCCGCTCGTCGCGGCCGAAGTCGCCGTCACCCCCGCCGGCACCTTCGCGTTCGTTCGCTACAACGGCGTCAACGAGATCCAGGTAGTCGAACTCGACACCGG
>Ga0055584_100005884_pt1 | contig 12015 bp, 10 predicted proteins | sample OSDHelmetaG_FD_58716 | JGI IMG/M metagenome (GOLD analysis project Ga0055584, IMG submission 58716) | Pelagic marine sediment microbial communities from the LTER site Helgoland, North Sea, for post-phytoplankton bloom and carbon turnover... | ecosystem: Environmental > Aquatic > Marine >... | reverse complement strand
TAAACTATCACTTTTATTTTCATAAACAGCACTTGAGTAAGTAAGAGTTTTATCTAACCATTGAGAGAAAAAATCATTTCCTAAGTCGTAATGTTTTGAAATATACTTTAAGCTTTTAGATTTTGTATTTGTAGCAAACAACCTCTTTAGAAAATTTTTAATTTTTTGTAACTTTAAACTGCCTGAAAAAGAATAAATTATATTAATATTGTTTGCCGCAAGTTCAATTAAATCAGTTAGATTAGAAGTATAAAAGTCTTTGTTCATGTGTGCTTCCCCTAACGCTGAGCTACCACCAGAAATAATATTAAAGTAAAAACGAGGATTGTTAATTTTGATATTTGCTGAAAGTGAGCTTTCTAAATTTCCAAAATGAAAAACTTTTCCGTCATAATTAATCAGCTTAAGATTTCCATTAGTTATGTTTTTTAATTTATTTAAAATAAATTTTTCTGTAATTTTAATAAAACCCATTAATATTCTTCATAGCTAAAATTATTTAAAATCTTATTTTTTCTCTTACGGTATAATGCCCCTTTTCTCCATAATAGAAATGCTTCAAAATGTATCGAACCAATTATTTTAATAGTCATTAAGGGATATCTAAAGAAATTTATCATTAATTGCTTAAAGGAAAATTCTTTTCTTTCCCCATACTGTGAGGCTGTTAGTATAGTTCCGCTTTCATCAGTTTGTCTAATAAATACAGATAGTCGTTCATTAGGATTTAGCAATTTGAAATTATAATAAGTCTTCATAGCCATGAAAGGGGAAACATAAAACTTTTTTTTACACTTTTGTTCAATTTTTTTATCATCATTAATCTTAAAAATATAAGTATGTTGTTCATTGAAAGTATTCTTAACTTCGTAAAATATAGCTATTAATTTACTTCCCTCATAACAATAAAAAATACTAAGAGGATTAAAAACATAACCAAAGATTCTAGGATAGCTAAGTAACATTATTTTTGTAATATTCTTGTCAATGTTAAATTTTTTTAATTTATCTAAAACCCATCTCTTAATTGAACTTCCATCCCTTGAACCGTGATCACTGTTATAAAAACTAAAAATGTTGAATTTATTAAAAGAAAAAATACTTATATCTTTATCTAGTTGTTCTATTTCATCTAAGTCCAGGAATAGAGAAAAAGTTTTATAGTTTAAGGCATGTATAACTGGCTTAAATCTATGATGAATTACAACACCGTTATAAATACAAGAATTCATTAAATATTAAAATTTTCTAAAAGTTTTATAGACGATTTTAATCCATCCTCATGAAAACCGTAACCAAAATAACTTCCGGTAAACCATGTTCTTCTTTTTCCTTGAATTAAGTGAAGTTTTTTTTGTAGCTTTACATTTTCATCGTTAAAATAAGGGTGTGTAAAATTTACTTTTTTAATTATTTTATCATTATCAATTTCTTCAACTGGGTTTAAAGTTAAAAAATAATTTATATTCGTTTCTAAATTCTGCAGATTATTTAGCCAATAAGTCACACAGGTTTTATCTTTTTTGGTTATTGAATTCCAGCTTGACCAAGCGTTTTTTTTTAAAGGCATAAGATTATTATCAGTATGTAAAAAAGCTTCATTTGAAACATAAGTGAACTTAGTTAAAATATTTCTTTCATCTATAGAAGGTTTCTCTAAAATACTTAAACTTTGATCGGCATGTGCAGCTAAAACAACGTGATCATAATCTAGATATTTATCATCTACTAAAATTTTCACCTTATCTATATTCCTTATTATTTTATTTACCTTAGAATTTTTAAAAGTTTCTCCACTTATTTTTGGTAAGATTTTATTTACGTATGATCTGCTTCTATTTGAGACTGTATACCATTGAGGTCTATTCTTAAGTTTAAATAATCCGTGATTAACAAAAAAATTTAAGAAAAGATGTAAAGGCATTTCTTTGGCTTTTGAAAAAGGCATAGACCAGATTGCAGCAACCATCGGTATAATATGATATTCAATAAAATATTTTGATAATTTAGACTTTTTTAAATATTCACCTAATGTTTCATTTTCTAAATCATGATTTAGTAATTCTGGTGCTATTTTATAAAATGAAATAATTTCTTTTATCATTTTTAAAAATTTTAAATTGAATAAATTAATCTTATTTGCAAAAATTGCTCTATAGCCACTTCCTCCGTATTCTATATTCGTATTTTTAACAGAAACAGAAAAGGACATGTCACTTTTTTCAAAAGATACATTTAATTCATTAAAAAATTTAATTAAATTGGGATATGTCAATTCATTAAATACAATAAATCCTAGATCAACTGAAATAGTCTTGCCTTTATCTTCAATGTCATATGTGAACGAATGACCTCCGAAATAGTCATTTCGCTCAAATAGATCAACCTCAAAATTTTTAGATAGATAATATGCTGAAGATAAACCTGAAATTCCTGAACCTATAACTGCTATCCTCATTTGATTTATATTAAATTAATTACTTCTATTTTAATTTTTTTAATTATCGAGCTTTTTTTTTAAAGTTATAATATAAGGTATACATAATATGCTTACAGTAGCTTTTTTATCACATCATAGTAATCATTTAATTTCAAAAAATATTGAAAAAATTACTCGTTATGGTTTAAATATTTCCTTTCTAATCATTGAAAATTCTTTAGATCATTCTTTAAAAGTTGAATTAGAGTCAAAATATAATGATATTGTTAAAGTCCATATACCTAATGAAAATTTAGGTTTTGCAAAAGGTATGAATAAAGCTTTAGAGCTATCAAAAGACAACTTCGTTTTTTTAAGCCCTCCAGACGTGGATTTATCTTTTGATTGTTTTAACAGTCTTCTTGAGTGTATAAAAAACTTTAATGATTTTGTTTTGTTGGCTCCTACCTATAAAGATGAGTCTTCATTTAAAAATTACGATGAAAATATATTTTCAAAAAACTCTAGCCGAAAAAATATTTTTCAAATTGCCAAAAAGTACAATTTGCGAGAAGTAGATTGGATTGACTCTTCAGTTATTGTGAATAAATCAAAAGTTGATGATTTAAAAATTATGGATGAAAATTTTTTTTTATACTTTGAAACTATGGATATGTGCCTAAACTTTAAAAAAAAAAAAATGAAAATGTTTATAATTGATAATATTAAATTTGAACATCTTGGAGGAGCATCTCATGAAAAAAAATTTAATTATGAAGCAGGCCTGAGTAGAAACTGGCACTATAATTGGTCTAAATTTTATTATTTTAAAAAAAATTTTTCTTATTTTTATGCTTTGAAAAAGTCATTACCAATTCTTTGTAAACTTACAATAAAATATATTTTAAGCTTATTCTCAAATAAAAAAGAAAAGAAACATTTAATTAAAGCTGAATTAAATGGCATAATAACATCTATGTTCTTAAAAAAATCATCTTACCGTCCTTTTTTGAAAAAAAACTAATTAAATGCTAAATAAAAATTTATAATTTTCATTAATAGATAAAATTTCTAAATTTACAAAACCACCTATTATTAATTGAATAGCAATAATCAGTATAGTTACAAGACCAACATACCCCAGCCATTTATGCTTCTTTATATAATCTGCAAAGTAACTAGCTAAAGTTGCGATTAAAAAAACTGATAAAAGTAAACCAACAACCATTAAGTAATAATTACCTTTTGCAGCACCAACAACTCCTATAACGTTATCGAAACTTATTGCAATATCTGCGACTAAAACTTTATATACACCTTTAGAGAATGATTGAGTTTCGTTTGATTTTATTAATGGAGATCTAATTTTATTTTTACCAAAAAAATCTTGTCTTAAATTATTAATTACCCAAATAAGTAAAACACCGCCTAATATTTTTATCCAAGCAAAATCAAATAAGTAATCTGCTCCTAAAGCAAAAATGATTCTAAATAAAAAGGCAGCAGCGACTCCCCAAGCTATAATTTTTTTTCTATTGTCAGGTGCAAAATTAGCTGCGATTAAACCTATGATGATTGCGTTATCTGCAGCCATAACTATATCGATTAATATTATTTGAATGGAAATAATTAATTGCTCTAACATTTTATATTTTCTTGTATATAGTAAAATTCAAATATTTAAATTTTAAATTTTTCCTTTATGAACTTATTAAATTATTCAGCAAATAATTCAAAGAAAAAGATATTTTTACTGTCCATTCCAGTTTTCTTTTCAAATCTAGCTGTTCCTTTAGTGGGTATTATTGATACGGGTCTGATGGGAAATTTAGGAGAAACTAGGTTTTTAGCAGCAACAAGCATTGCTGTTTCGGTTATGACGATGATCATCTGGAGTTTTGGTTTTTTAAGAATGGGTACAGTGGGTATTGTTTCGCAGTTGCTTGCTAAACGTGATTACAGAGAAATTTCTAAAACACTATTGAGATCTTTTATAATAGCTATTGGATTGGCTATAATTATTATTTTACTTAAGCCTTTTTTAATTATTATAATTAACAATTATTTTTCTACTTCTATTGAAACCCAAGGGCTAATACAAGAATATGTGTCTATAAGAATATTCTCTATACCTGCAGAGTTTACTATTTATATTTTAGTTGGTTTTTATCTAGGAATTCAAAAAACTAAAATATCTAGTTTAATAATAGTAATTCTTTCTTTGTTAAATATAGTTTTTAGTTCTTTTTTTGTCCTATCTTTAAATTTAAACGTATTTGGTGTTGCTTTAGGAACTTTATTATCAAATTATATTACAGCAACTATATTTATATTTTTTACATATAATTTTATAATTAAAAATTTCCAAATAATACCATCTTTTAAAAAAATAATAATTTACTCAAAATTCATAAATTTATTTACTATTAATTTTGATATTTTTATAAGAACAGTGACTCTTTCGTTTTCTTTTCTGTGGATTACTTATCTTGGATCAAAATTAGGTGAAGATTATTTAGCTGTAAATACTATATTAATGCAGTTTATAATTTTAGCAGCTTTTTTTCTTGATGCTTATGCGTTTTCTACTGAAGGAACTATAGGGTTCGCCGTTGGTAAAAAAAGTAAAAAAAATTTCTTATTAACCGTATTAAATTCAATTCAATTAAGTTTTTTTACTGCTTTAGTTATCTCTATAATTTATTTAATTTTTTTTAAACAAATTATAAATATAATTACTGATGTAGAAGTTTTAAGATTTATCTCTTATAAACATGCTATTTGGATAGTCATCATTCCTCCTGTAGCATCATTTTGTTATCAGCTTGATGGTATATTTATTGGTGCTTCTCAAACTCAAGATATGAGAAACGCAATGATCATTGCGGTTTCTTCATTTATAGTCACATCGATATATTTAGTAAAATATTTTGATAATCATGGCTTGTGGCTATCATTACTTTTGTTTATGGTTTTTAGATCACTTACTTTAAATTATTTTTTTAAAAATATTGTTAAAAAGCTTAAATGAAATTTATATATAAAATACCGGGTTATTTACTCTTACTTTTTGGGGGTTTTTGTTTAAGCTGGGGTGGCTTAATCGTAAGATCTTTTGATACCTCGAGTGCTTGGGAAATATTGTTGTTAAGATCTTTTTTCTTTTTTTTAGGTGTATCTACATTTTTACTTCTTATTTATAAGAAAAATTCCTTCACTATTATTAAAAAAGCAGGATTTGTTGGATTGCTAGGTGGTTTTGTAATGTCTTTTAGTTTTATTGCCTTTGTATTTGCAATGATGAATACATCAGTCGCAAATGTAGTTTTTATTATTAGTACACAGACAATGTTTTTAGCATTATTTGGATATTTATATTTAAAAGAAAATATTTCTTTGATTGGCTTGCTTTCAATTATTTTAGCTATGGCAGGTATCTCAATTATGATTAGTGACTCCATTTCTGGAGGAACGCTGTTTGGGAACTTGGTGGCATTAACTATACCTATTAGTTTTTCTATACTAGTAATGATAGTAAGAAAAAATTCAAATTTAGATTTAGTGCCAGCAATTTGGTATGCTTCTATCTTTAGCGTTTTTTATTCTTTAATAATGATAGACTCATTTAGTTTTACAAATAATGATCTTCTAATGGGTTTTTTATTGGGAGTTCCTCAACTTACATTTGGTTTTATTTGTATTACAATTGGCTCCAGAACTACTAAATCAGTAACTATTGGTTTGTTGATGTTGACGGAAACAATTTTTGCCCCTCTATGGGTTTGGCTGTTTTTAAATGAGATTCCACCTTTAAGCGTATTCGTTGGAGGAACAATAATTATTTTTGCAATAATTATTAAAAGTTTAGATAAAAACAAGTTTAATCCAGTTTAATTATATTTGACTTTTAAGGTTTAATAGAGGAGAATCTTCTTGTAACGGGAGAGACTATTTAAATATAGCGCCGAAGGAGCAACTACCCTAGAAACTCTCAGGCAAAAGGACCGTTACAATAATAACTCTGGAAAGCAGGCGTAAGCCTCACCGAAGGATTAAATCTCTCAGGTACATGGACAGATAGGGTTTATTAAGAGTTATTATGGAAGTACAAAAAACAGTCTTATACAGTATTCACAAAAGCCTTGGAGCAAAATTCGCTCCCTTCGCTGGTTATGAGATGCCCATACAATATTCAGAAGGAATAGTTAAAGAACATATATCTACAAGAACTTATGCTGGGTTTTTTGATGTATCACATATGGGTCAGTTTTATATAGAAGGAGAAGCTTCACTTGAAGAGGCGCTAGAAAAAATAATCCCAGCAGATTTAAAAAGTTTAGAAATTAATCAGTCAAAATATTCTTTTTTGTTAAATGCTGATGGAGGAATAATAGATGATCTAATTATAACAAAGCGAAACAACGGATTTTATATAGTGCTAAATGCAGCCTGCAAAGATAACGATATAAAGCATATTTCAAAAAATTTGAATGATAGTCATAAATTTTATTTGTGCTCTAAAACTTCTCTTATTGCTGTGCAGGGTCCGAAAGCCTCTGCAATTTTAGAAAAAAGCATTAAAGGGATCAGTAATTTAAAATTCATGTATGGAAATTTCTTTGAATTTGAAGGAAAAAAATTGTTCGCAACACGTTCAGGATATACTGGAGAAGATGGTTTTGAAATTTCAGTTTCTAACCATAAGGTGGAAAGTTTTATTAAATATTTAATTGAAAACAAGGTTAAGCCTGTTGGTTTAGGGGCAAGAGATACTCTTAGGCTAGAGGCTGGACTATGCCTTTATGGCCATGATCTAAATGAAAAAATAAACCCTATTGAAGCTAATTTAAAATGGGCTATTGCAAAAAAAAGAAGAGAAACTGGAGGTTTTAATGGCTGGAAGAAGATAAAAGAAAACCTTGAAAAAGGTACTTCAAGAATTCGAGTAGGCATACTACCAGAAGGAAGAATTATAGCGAGGGAAGGAACTAAGGTTTACTCTACGAGAGATGAAGAAATTGGAACAATAACTAGTGGTACTTTTGGTCCAAGCATTAATGCTCCAGTTGCAATGGGTTATATAGACCATAAGTTTTCTAAAACTGGAACAAATATCAAACTAGAAGTTAGAGGTAAAAAACATAAAGCACAAGTCTCTAAACTTCCTTTTTATAAAAAAAGTTACGTAAAATAAGAAAGGTAAATTATGAGTGAAAAAAAATTTTCTAAAAATCATGAATGGATAAAAATCGAAGGTGATATTGCTGTTATAGGAATAACAAAACATGCGACTGAAATGTTGGGTGATATTGTTTTTGTAGAAGTGCCAGAGAAGGGTAAAAATGTTGAAGCTAATGGACAAACTGCTGTAGTTGAATCTACAAAAGCAGCTAGCGATGTTTATGCTCCAATATCTGGAGAAATTACTGAGAGTAACCAATCGATTGTAGATGATCCATCTAAAGTGAATGCAAATCCTGAAACTGAAGGTTGGTTTTTTAAAATGAAAATAAAAGATAAATCAGAAATTGATCAATTGATGTCAAAAGATAATTATGAAAAATTTGTACTGGAAAGCCAAAGTTAAATGATTGACGATACTTCACAAGAATTTATTAAAAGACATATTGGCCCTTCAAACAAAGATCAAGAAAAAATGTTAGATTTTATTGGAAATAAATCTCTCGATCAATTAATTGAAAATACCGTGCCTGAAAATATTCTATTGAAAAAAGACTTAAAGATAGAAGAGTCTCTATCTGAAAGTGAAGCCTTAAAAAAACTTAAGGTTATTTCTCAAAAAAATGAAACGTTTAGAAATTTTATTGGAATGGGGTATTATAATTGTTTCACTCCACATGTTATTTTGAGAAATGTTTTAGAAAATCCTGGCTGGTATACTTCTTACACTCCTTATCAGCCTGAAGTAGCTCAAGGAAGATTGGAAATGCTTTTGAATTTTCAACAATTAATTATTGATTTAACAGGTATGGATATTGCAAATGCCTCCTTATTGGACGAAGCTACAGCAGCTGCAGAAGCAGTCGGCCTAGCACAGAGAATATCTAAAAATAATTCAAAAAAAGTTTTTGTATCTAAAACTTGTAATCCTCAAGTTATTAATCTAATTAAAACCAGAATTGAGCCTTTCGGGCTAGAACTTTTACTTGGTAACCAAAAAGACTATTTAGCAAATCTAAATACGGAGTTAATCTGTGGAGTTTTAGCCTACCCTGATACTTTAGGAGAAATAACAGACCCTAGTGAGTCAATTAGTTTAATTCACAAAAAGGGAGGAAAGGCCATATTAATTTGTGATCTTCTTTCTCTTGCAAAAATAAAAACACCAGCGGAACTTGGAGCAGATATTGCGGTAGGTAATGCTCAAAGATTTGGAGTTCCAATGGGTTATGGGGGGCCACACGCTGCTTTTTTTGCAACAAAAGAAGAATTTAAAAGATCAATGCCAGGAAGGATCATAGGTGTGTCAATGGATAGATTTGGAAAAAAAGCATATAGATTATCTCTTCAAACACGTGAACAGCATATAAGAAGAGATAAAGCGACAAGTAACATTTGCACCGCTCAAGCTCTACTGGCAATTGTGTCAGCGGCATATGCAATTTATCATGGACCTAAAGGAATTTTGGACATTGCTAATAAAACGTCAAAATTAGCAAAATTATTTGCCGACAATATTAAAGTTGGAGGTTTCGAACTTCATACAAATAATTTTTTTGACACAGTTACAATTAAAACAAATGAAAAAACTGATCAAATTTACAAGAAAGCTATTTCTGAAAAAATTAATTTGAGAAAAGTAAATAACAAAACGTTATCAATAGCGTTTGATGAAGCTAAAAGACTTGATCACGTAAATTTACTTTTAAAAATATTTGGTATAAAAAAAGATATAACAAAAACTGTTGATATTACTCTTAATAACATTCCAAAAAAATTATTAAGGACTTCAAAATATTTAACTCATCCGGTGTTTAACAAATATCATTCAGAAACCGAAATGATGAGATATTTAAAGAGATTAGAAGACAGTGACATTGCATTAAATAGATCAATGATTGCTTTAGGTTCTTGTACAATGAAGCTAAATGCAACTGCTGAAATGATACCAATTTCGTGGAAAGAATTTTCGCTTCCGCACCCTTTTGTGCCGATAAATCAAATGAAAGGATATCAAATATTATTTAATGATTTAATAGAAGATTTAAAAGAAATTACCGGTTTTGATGCGGTATCTTTGCAACCTAACTCAGGAGCGCAAGGTGAATATGCAGGATTAATGACTATTAGAGCTTTTCATAAAAGTAATGGTCAATCCAATAGAAATGTTTGTTTAATACCTAATTCTGCTCATGGCACTAATCCAGCTAGCGCACAAATGTCTGGCATGAAAGTAGTTGTTGTCAATTGCGATGAAAATGGAAATATAGATTTAAAAGATTTAAAGGATAAATCAAATAAATATTCAAAAGATTTAGCTGCTTTAATGGTCACATATCCTTCAACTCATGGAGTGTTTGAAGAAAAAATAGTGGAAATTTGTGAAACTATACATGCTCATGGAGGCCAAGTTTACATGGATGGTGCTAATTTAAATGCTTTAGTAGGAATTGCTAAACCTGGTAATTTTGGCCCAGATGTTTGTCATATAAATTTACATAAAACTTTTTGCATACCTCATGGTGGTGGTGGACCAGGAATGGGTCCAATAGCATGTGCTAAACACTTGGAGAAATTCTTACCAAACCATCATCACTTAAATAATTCAAATCATGAAGAAAGCATGGGTTCTGTATCCGCTGCTCCATGGGGAAGCGCTAGTATCTTAGTTATCTCTTGGATGTATATTAAAATGATGGGATTTAAAGGTTTGAAATTAGCATCACAAATTTCAATTTTGAATGCTAATTATATTGCAAAGAAGCTATCAAAAAAGTTTAAAGTTTTATATACCGGAAAAAATGGCAATGTAGCGCATGAATGTATAATTGATATAAGGCCTATAAAAGAAAAAATCGGTATAACTGAAGAGGATATTGCAAAAAGATTAATAGACTATGGTTATCATGCGCCAACTATGTCTTGGCCTGTATCAGGAACAATTATGATTGAACCTACGGAAAGTGAAAATCTTGAGGAAATAAATAAATTTTGCGATGCTTTAATAAATATAAAAGATGAAATTGATAAAATTTCTTCTGGACAATTTGATAAAAAAGATAACCCTGTAATTAATGCACCGCATACTTATTTGGAATTATCTGCTGATGATTGGAGTCATATTTACTCGAGAAAAGAAGCAGCTTTTCCAAAAAACTATCTTAAAGATTATAAGTATTGGGCTCCTGTTGCTAGAGTTGATAATGTATACGGAGATCGAAATTTAGTTTGTTCATGTCCTTCAATAGAAGAATATAAAAATGAAGCAGCCTAATTTAAAATAAAAAAACCCTTCTTAATAAAAAGAAGGGTTTTTTTTAAAATCAAAAATTAGTTAATTAAAACTTATATCCGATTGAACCTTTAAATGAAGTTACTTCTGTATCAGCAGTAATCTTGTTATTATTATCACTTGCTGAGTCTTCGTAACTATCATATTCAGTATAATTTACTGAAGCTTTGTAGTATAGTCCATCTCTATAAGGAAGATCACCTTTTGCACCTAAACCAACTGTGTAACCAAATACATTTTCGTCTCCGTAATTAGATCCACCTGTTGAGATTGATTCTAATGAAACTATAGTTGCTCTTGAAATTCCACCAGTAGCATAAATTGTTGAACCCATATATTCAGATAAGTTCCAGTCAGCGTATACCGTGACGTGATCAGATATTTCTGCTTTACCTTCGTAAGTTCCTGAACTACCTTCTGTGTTCGTATCTGTTCTTGATTTACTTCCAAGCTCTGTAACTGGTACATAAGATAGACCAAATGCACCCCGATCACCTATAAATTCGATGAATACTTCAGGGATTATAACATCTTCATCATGAGTAGTAGTAGATAGTTTATTTGAATCTCGAAGAGTTTCAGTACCACTAGTACTTGTCATGGCGTAGTTTGCAGTTATTCCCATACCTACTTCAGCAAACGATTTTGCAGTGAAAGTAAGCAATGAAGCAAAAACTATTACATAAATTTTTCTCATATTAATTTCTTTTCCTTTATTATTTAAACTTAAATATTAATAGACTTTTACAAGAGATTCAGACTAAAATAAATATTTTATTTCAACTTAACTAAATATAAGTCTCATTACTTTAGAGTGTTGCAAAAATACAACATTAAAAAGGTTGATTTTAAAAACTTTTAAAAGCTCTATTTATAGTTGAATTGATGAATGTCTTAAAAAATTGATTTAACAACTTTTGGCTTATTTCTTAATTTAGGCATTATTTCAACATTCAAACCCTTGAGTTCTCTAGCTTTAAGTTTTCTTAAGTTTTGTACCACTTTTAAAAATCTTTCAGACTCTTTTTTTGTTATTAGGCTGTCAGTAAGTATTTTAAATTTCTTAATATACTCTTTTCTGCCAAACGGTCTTTTGCCTGCTGGATGAGCATCAGCAACATTT
>Ga0055584_100005883_pt1 | contig 12016 bp, 10 predicted proteins | sample OSDHelmetaG_FD_58716 | JGI IMG/M metagenome (GOLD analysis project Ga0055584, IMG submission 58716) | Pelagic marine sediment microbial communities from the LTER site Helgoland, North Sea, for post-phytoplankton bloom and carbon turnover... | ecosystem: Environmental > Aquatic > Marine >... | reverse complement strand
GTTTTGCTTACTTTAGTACTGATGAAGTGTTTGGTCCAGCTCCAATTGGCGTTAACTACAAAGAAAATGATAGATATAATTCTACAAACCCATATTCAGCAACAAAAGCTGGCGCTGAAGAATTAGTAGTAGCATTTGAAAATACATATAATTTACCTTGTATTATAACTCATACAATGAATGTTTTTGGAGAAAGACAAAATCCAGAAAAATATATACCTATGGTTATAAAAAAAGTAAGAGATCAAGAAGTGGTAACTGTGCATGCCGATAGAAATAAAAAGATTGCAGGATCAAGACATTATATACACGCTGAAGATGTTGCAAATGCTCTCCTTTTTCTTTTCAAATATGATATTTCCAATTTAAAGCCAGACATAACGGGGGCTAAGTGTCAAAAATTTAATATTGTTGGTAAAGATGAGATTGATAATTTAGAATTAGCTGAATTCATTGCTACAAGTCAAGACAAGACACTCAAATATGAAATGGTTGACTTCCATTCTCAAAGACCGGGACATGATCTTAGATATTCATTAAATGGAGAAAAAATGAAGTCTATGGGATGGGAACCAAAATCAGCGTATAATCGTCTTGAAGATGTAATTGATTGGAGCCTAAAAAATGACAGATGGCTTTCAATCTAATTATTATCTAATATAGATCTTCCTTTAAGTTTTTCCCAATCTTTCTCTGGTCGTACATCCAAATTTACTGACCATACTGCTTTTAGAATTAACGGATCTAAATCAAGTTCTTTCATAAAGTAAATAAATGCTCGAATATCTTTTGGGAAACAACTTCCACCAAAACCTAATTTACCATCGTGACCCGGAACGTCGTTATGACTTTTACCAACTCTACTATCTAAAGTAAAACCATTAATTGCATCATCCCAGTTTGCATCAATTTTACTTGCAACTATTTTCATTTCGTTAAGGAAAGATACTTTAGTTGAAAAGAAGCAATTGTTCATATATTTAATTAATTCAGCAGTTTTAAAGTCTGTTTTAATAATTGGAACTTCTGGAAATCTAAGCTGAAATATTTCTGCAACCTTTTTTGTATTATTACTATTTCCTCCCAAGATTATTCTGTCCTGGTTTAAGAAGTCTTTATTAGCATTTCTTTCAGTTAAAAACTCGGGATTAAATACAATATCTATATTTTGGAATTTATTTTGAAAATAATCACATGTCCCAGGAGTGACAGTTGATCTTATTAAAATAATCCCTTTATTTGTTTGTTTTAAATTTATTTCTGTGAGGAGATTTTCTAAAATATCAAAATTTATAGATCCATTTATATTTGATGGAGTGGGTACTGATATAAAAATTAAATCTGCACAATTGATTGTTTCGCTTAAGCTGTGTGTTGAAAGTTGCTCGTTTTTGTCATAAATATAAATTTCTGGATTAAAATTTTTATTATTTTTAAATCCATTTTCTACAGCTGATCCAACAAAGCCTTTTCCAATTAGTCCAATTACAATTTTCATTTTATTTTTACTTTCGACATTATCACAATTATTATTAATGCAGTTAATATATATAAAGTTTGATTCATTAAAAAATTTATCATTGGGCTATATATTACGACTGTTGCTACAAATGGGAAAATCATAATACCCACGAATCCTCTATTAAGTGCGCTATTGTATATTTTGTTTGAAAATACGCCCAAAGTAAACATATAAATTGGAGTATATTCACCAAAATCAATTAATGCACTTCCAATAAAAGATGTATATTGCCCTGGTTGATGGAATGAGCTCAAGGTGTCAAGATATGATGGTATATTTTCAAAGCCAATAATTGAAAAAAACTTTAAATAAATACTAAATTGATGTACACCCATCCAATAATCGTAATCTCCATTATTAAAATTATATAATTTAATAAATTCTATAATACCAACTTGGAAATAGTGAATGATTTCAGCAAAAGCAAATGTAATAAAAGCAAAGTTTGAAAAATTATTTCTAGTTAGGAAAAGTATGTACCCATCATCGATCTCAACATTTCTTTGAAGTTCTAAATATGAAAGATAGTTTATAAAATCAAACCCCATGTAGTCTAATCGGGTACTAATAATATTTGAAGAATAGATTAAAAAAAATATTAAGCAAACAATAATCGGTAATATTTTAGCTATAGATAGCTTAAGCAAAGATCCGTTAATTAAAAAATTTTTGACTTGAAAAGCAAAAAAAAGCATTGTTGCAAAAAAGATTATATTTAATCTACCACCCAATAAAATACCTTCAATTGGATATGTAATGCCAATGAGCCAAACAATATACTTGTTTATATTAATACTTTTACCATAATAGATATATAATAAAAGAGCTACTATTCCAAAAGGATACATGATTCCTGAAATGACATCTATTATTGTATTTTCATAATAGGCCTCCGCTGCTCCAAATCTAAAATCCGTAAAACTGTCGTAAATCATCATACGCTCAATAAATATTCTTTGATATAATTTAAATAAAAATCCAAAAAATCCTGTGACAAGGGAAAAGTAAAAAAGAAAATTGATATGCTTTAAGCTTTGAACAGTTTCAAAAGCTGAATTATTGTACACATTGGTTTTACATCCAATTAAAAAAGCTAAAAAACTAAATGACAAAAAGATAATAGCTCTCAATGAAGAGTCATCAAAAAAATAATTATATGGAGTAATTATTGAGCATGCAATCCAAATGATTAAAGAAAATATAAGTAATTTGGCTGGGTTTAAGTTATTCAAAATCTAACCTACCTAAATTTTTAATTTTTTTAATAAAAAAAATAACTAAAAGAAAACCTGCAAAATTAGACAATAAATATACTAAAGAAATATTTGTTATATTAATCAGTGGCAAATTAAAAAAAATAATAAAATAAATCAAAAAAGATCCAAGGCTTATTAAAGGTATATATTTGTTGATGTTGTTTAAATTAAAATAAATTTCAAAGTAAGAATTGATGCATAAAAATAATGTTCCAATGATAAAAAAAAGTATTGGAACTCTATTAAGCTGTAGATATGATGAGAACATTAATGATAGCATGAAGATTAATAACCCTATGGTCATTAGACAGATTAAATAAAAAGAAAATATCTTTTGATGTTCCTTTTTAATATTAGATATAAATAGATGTTTGGAAAAAAACCCCATAAAAGATATATGAAAAAGAGTAATTATCGTAGCAATTCTTTGAATGCTTGCAATTTGAAACATATCTTCACTATCTAAAAAATTATATGCATAAATTTTTCCAAAATGATTCATTGTTCCTACAAAGAGAAGATTGATCATTATAGGAAGAGTGTATTTTGTGCTTTTGGATATAAGGCTTGATAACTTTAAGTCCAATTTTTTATTTTTAAGACTATTAAAACAAAAAATTATGATTGCAAGAAGCGGAATTAAGTAAAAGTTAAATAATGTAATTTTTGTGCCAGTAACAAAAAGATAAAAAGTATATATATAAACTATGATATTAATCGGTATTGAAAAAAAGAAAATGTAAGATGGTTTATCAATTAGCCTATAATAATTAGCATAAAAAGTTAATATCAATGTTATAAGTGATCTGATAAGCACAAAAAAACCAATAAAATTAATCTGTCTAAATGCAATAACTGCTATAATCAAAAAGAATAAATACAAAATTATTAAGCTATTATATTTTGCCTTAGTTTCTTTTAAATATTTTGATTTGTTTTTGTTTATTTTATAGCCGTAAAAAAGATAATTTTTAATTCCAAAATCAAAAAAAATTATCAAAATAGAAGCCAAAGAAAAAATATATTCAATGTCATTGAATAAAGATGTGTCAGAGCTCAAAAAAAGTATAAAAAACGGTCCAAGAAAAATTAGACCTTTATCAATGATATTAAAAAAAGAGTATGAAACAAGATTGTTTAAAATGTTTAATTTATTTTTTTGCACAATGAAAAATAAGATTTTTTTTAATAAAAATCCTAATTAGTTAAAATTTATAATTCATAAACAATTATTAAATAAATAGAACCTTGGTAAAATATATATGTGGATTAATAGCTGTTTAATTACAGTTTTAATTTTTGATATTATATTTTTTAGCAATTACATCCAAAATAACAAGATTGTGTAATTCGCTTACTTCACTATAATTTTGTAATTTCCATTCACCATTTCTTTTGATTGCTTTTTCATAAAGAACTTTCAGGTCTAATTTTTCATAAATATCACAATTCTTGAGTGCTGGAGATTCAAAATTTTTTCTAATATAATCTCCCATTGCTTCGTTCAAAAATATATGGTTTGTAATCGCTACTGCTTTATCTCTAAATATTAATTCATTAGGAAGCCTGTCTTTAAAGGCTTCCCTTAGAAGATATTTGTTTACTTTTTTTGATTTATTTCCATATCCAGATTTACCTTCTGTCATTTTAGATTTAATATTAAAAGGGATTGATGCACCAAAGTCTACAAGATTATTATCGTTAAAAGGCATACTGCTTTTAAAGCCCCTTCGTTCTATACTATTTGACATATAGGCAATATCGTCATTGTTTTGCCAACCTATTGACATATCTGTATACTCATTGTGCATTGAAAGTAGATTATTATTCAATTTTAGTTGAGACATTTTAGATGTCATATTTTTTGAGATAAAATCATTATTTTTGTCATTAATATGTGCAAAGGGATGATAGTGAAAAAGGTTTTTTATCATATATTCTCTTTTGTCATTGACTGAAAACATTCTTGATGCAATTTTTTGCTTCAATTTAGAATTATATCCAATAATAGTAAAAGCTGCTAATCCGAAATTTTTTATAAAAATATTTAATGCATTACTATTCATATATTTCAAATTAAAACAATCTATTTGGTACCATGAAGGCGTAAAAATTCTAGTATCTTGTCCTGCAAAAATATTATAATCATTATCAAGGGTAGATTTATTCATTAGCTCAGACATTATAATGTTGCCCACATATGGAACATTTGAATTATCGACAACATCAAAAAGATCTACTCTCTTTTTTGGATCAATCTGAATAATTTCATGACGAATACCTAAATTTTTAGATACCATCTTGGCATAATAAATTTCACTTTGTTCGGCATTTATTGTGTCGAATGAAAGACCAACAAGGTTTTGATCACCCAAATCTTGTGATAAAGCAAGTGCCATTACACTTGAGTCAACTCCTCCTGATAGTAAAACAGCATTTTTGTTACTTTGTCTTTTGCTGTGTGCTTTTATTATCTTATCATACACATTTTTAATAATTTCTTCTTCCGATAACTCTTTATTTTCAGCGATTTCAGAGAGTTTACCTCTAAACATCTTTTTATAAATAATTTTTTTCTGCTTTGTACATATCTTAATCACTGTACCTCTCTCAACAGCAAAAATATTTTTAAATAATGTCGTTGGATCATTTATGTATTCATAAAATAAAAAATCTATTACACCGTTAATATCAAATGCACGCATGTTTTTTTTAGATAGTAAGTCATATACATTAGAACCTGCTGCAATTTTATTTTCTTCAATAAAATAATAGAGATTTCTAAAACCAACTTTATCTCTAGCAAGAAATAATTGATGCGATTTTTTTAAAAAAAGTGAAAAAGAAAATTCGCCATCAATTTTATTTAAGGTTTCAATAGGGCATTCAATAATTTGATTAATAAATTCAGTAATACTCACAGGATTATCAAAAAAACGAGATTCACCATTCAGTAGATAGTTTTCGTCTTCGTAAAAAAATTCAAAATTACCATCTTTTCTTTCATATCTTGATATTGTGTTATTAGTAATTAAGGTATTAAATTTTTTCATATTTTGTCTTAGTTATGGCTTTGTTAAAAGCAAAGCAAAGATTTTCAATATTTTTTTTATCTAAACAATTTTTGTCGCTTCTTGGATCGGAGATATTTCCTGTAAAACTATTCTTAAAAACAAGTTTCATAAATTCAACCTTATCACTTTGTTTAGCATAGCTGAGCTTATTATCTTCGTAAAGCTTTAATAAAATTTTTAATTCATTTAAATTTCTAACTCTTGAAGACCCAGGAAATTTATCAATAATGCTAGGAGCAAAACAAAATGTATAAATGTTGTCTAAAAAACCTTCAATAGCTATAGTTCCAGTTACAGTAGTTATAATCTCTGTTTTTTTGAGGATTTCATTCATAGGAATGTCTCTATTTATTGCAAAAACATTAGAATTTTTAAGTGAATTAAATAAATTTTCATCCATTTCGTATTTTGATTTTGGATTAGTCTTAACAACTAAAATCCAATTACTTGGCAATCTATTCGAGATATCATTTATTAGTCGCGACTGATCTCTAAAATTACTTCCCCATACATCAATATTTGCCTCCGGCTGCATTTGAAGCGGATAAAGCATTATTTTTTTATTTCTAGGCAGCTTATTAATAGATATGGATAATTTATCCCATTTTTTTAAAAACCTTTTCAGCCTCAAATCAATTAAGATTTTTTTGAATAAACTTGGAGTTGTATATTTTTCACCTTTGAAATATTCAAAAATTTGAGATAGTCTGTATGTTGAGTTATCAAAGAAAGTATTGATATTATTTAAATGCATATAATCTGGAATTATGCTCTTACTATTAATACCATCTATGATTTCATCGTAATTAATATTATTTATACTATTATTGATTTTTAAAGGATTTTTACTATCAAACAAATAGAAAAAGAATCTATTTTTTGGATATGAAGTAGAGCTTGGATTTAGATATGGAATATTATATTCCTGACAGATTTTAATACTTATTAATTCATGAAATTGCGTTGATTCACCAAAAACAATATCAGGTTTTATAGATCGAATTCTTTTGGATAGTTCTTTCCAATAATAGTCATAATGTAAGTTATTTCCATTAAAGTAGTTAACTATGCGATCAGTTTTAGCTATATCTACAATATCTTTATCATCGTTAGTTTTGAGATCTGTTTTTTTGGGATACTTTATTTTATAAACATCACCATTTTTTGGTTTAAACTGATGGTTTTGAACAATCCAGGAAATAGAATGTTCCTCTAATAATTTTTGCGCTATTTCATCAAAAAAATATGTCTTATCTCTGTTTTCAATAAAAAGTATTTTCATTGCTGTCGGTTACTCATTCACAATCCTCTAACGCAATTCTGTCTCCAAGCATAAAATCTTTGTTTGATTTTTTCCCTAAAATTGTTTTTAAATGCTTAGGATGCAAGCTATATCCAGGCCTAACAGACTTAACATTTTTATCAGAAATTGTATCACCTTTTTTGATTGTATTTGAGACATAGATGCTTCTGCTAAACTGCCTACTTTTTTTCTTTTTTTCATCAAGCTCATAATTAATTGATCCTAACATCTTTTCAGTAGATTTTATTTGGTGAATCATTTCTTTAAATTCGTTTTTATCTAAAGAAAAGGTTGCATCCGGTCCACCTATTTTTTTGTCAATTATAAAATGTTTTTCTATTACTTTTGCACCAAGGCTTACAGCAGCAATTGGCGCAGTGGCTCCGAGAGTATGATCAGAAAAGCCAGCAATAACTTCAAAAGTTTTTTCTAAATCTTTAATTGTTCGTAGGTTGGCATCCTCTAAAGGAGCCGGGTATGCGCTAGTACATTTTAATAGAATGATATCATTGTTACCAACTTTCCTGCATATATCTACGACGTCATTAATTTCTTCAAATGTTCCTATTCCTGTAGAAATAATTATCGGTTTAAGTTTGCTGGCTGTATACTCAATTAGTTCATAGTCTGTAATTTCAAATGATGCAATTTTATAAGCTGAAGGGTTAAATTGTTCAAGAAAATCAACGGCACTCTTATCAAATGGGGATGAAAATATATCAATACCAATCTCTCTAGCATAATTAAAAAGTGTTTCATGCCATTCCCATGGCGTAAATGCTTCTTTATATAGTTCATACATACTCTTACCGTCCCATAGAGTTCCCCCTTTAATAATAAAATCAGATTTGTTACAATTTAATGTTAATGTATCAGCAGTATATGTTTGTAGTTTAATGGCATTTGCACCAATTTCTTTTGCAGCTTTTATTGTATCTAAAGCATTCTGAATGCTACCATTGTGGTTGGCGCTTAATTCTGCAATGATATATGTTCCATCCTTTTCGATATTAAAATTTCCAATTTTCAACACTTCTCCTTTATTTAATTTCAAAATCAATTATTTTTAAATAATCATCTTCAGATCTTACAAAAAACTTTCCTTCAATTGATTTTATCACTCCAATACTTTCAATATATCGAATATCTTTTGTTTTTTCTATTTTATGAACAATTATTTTTTGACCATTCCCCAAATAAGAATAAGCCCCCGGATACGGATTTGATTGAGCACGAACAAAATCAATAATTTTATAACTTTTCTGATAGAAATCTATATAGCCCATCATAGGTTTTCTTTCCCCAAAGTAAGATGCATGCTCTTCATTTTGCTTCTTTGGAATTCCGCTCTTAAGCAAAAAATTAATGGAATCTATTAATAGGTTGGGATATACATTTTCATATCTTTGTAACAATGTTGCACCTGTATCATAATCTTCTATTTTAATTTTTTCTTGTTTTATAATAGGCCCCGTGTCTACTCCCTCATCAATTAAATGTGATGTAATACCAGCATATCTTTCTCCATTAATAATAGCCCATACATGAGGAGTCCTACCTCTATATTTAGGTAAAAGAGACCCATGTATATTGAGTGCATATGAATACTTATTAAAAATATTTTTTTCTAAAATATATCTATAGTTTATACTGACCAAAATGACTTGATCTGTTTGTTGGCTAATGATAAAGTTTTTATTTTTTCTTAAATCTTTATAATAGAACGGGATATTATGATTTTTAGCAAACGTATCTACACCAGAATCTGACAAATCTTTATGGGTAAAAATATAACTAATTTTATAACCTTCACTTTGAAGTGCTTTTAAACATGAAGAACCTAGTTTACCAAAACCAAAGAATGCAATTTTATACATTTTCTATTCCTCCAATATTTTCTATAAGTAATTTATAAAGTATTTCATTTGAAAAGCTTTCCATCACGGAAAAATTATTTTTAAATAGATATTCGTAAATATCTTTTTGATTATCAGCGACCTTTATTGCAATAAATGGAATTTCCATATAATACACTTCATTGATCGTAACACTTGGTGTTGTAATTATTAAATCACACTGATTCATTAATTTTGCCATTTTATTAGTATTAATATGCAAATTAAAATTATTATTATCATCAATATATGACTTTAATTCATCTATATTTTGATTGGATGTCGTAGTAACAATGTCAGCTTTTAAATTTTTAAATTTTTTCAAAACTTCTAGTATATCCAGATTTATATTTAGTATATCTGTACCCCCAATTGCAATCATAACATTTTTAGAACTACCAACTTTTGTTATATTTCTTTTCTTTTCAATCTTAAACTCTTCTCTTATCAATGAATATTCAACTCCACATCGAATTTCTGCATCTTCAGGCAATAGATCTTTATATCTAGAAGCTTCTGCGCCAATATTATGATTGAGAAGTATATCACAATGATGCTTTTCATATGTGTCATCCATAACAAAGATTTCAATACCGGTTTTTTCTTTAAGTAATTTTTCATATTTATAATCTATTTCATAGTGATCTATTACAATTAAGTCAAATTGATATTTATAAATTAAAGAAATAAGCTTATCTATATCATTTGATTCAAGTAACTCAAGCTCATAGCCAGCATTAGTAATCTTATAATTAATATTATTCTCTAAATCCTGACATGCAAATACAACCTTATCTTTTTTATACTGATTTGCTAAAACTAGATCTCTCATAATATGACCTGTTCCAATTTTGCTAGATGAATCTGTTCTAAATAAAATATTTCTCATTTTCTGTAAATATTTTACCAATTAACTACTCTTTAATACTGCTTCATACATTAATTCAGCACGATACCAATCATCCATTGAATCAATATCTTGTACTAAATATTTTGGTATAATAATTGGAAAGCTCTTATCGCCAAACATAATATGATTCTTTTTTTTATTTTTTAAATGTGTCCAATAAAATTGACCAGCATCTTGATAAGCTTCTTCGAAGTCTTGGCTTCTTTTTGTAAAATTTTCTGGATTAAACATTACACATCTACCATCAGAATTCAACTTAAAAGCCCTCTGTATAGTAAACGACATAGCACAAGCAGAGAAAGTGTTTACTAGGTTGTTTTTTTTAATATGTTCATATCCACTTATTAAATATTCCATCTTTAAAAAAGGTGCTGTTGGAAGAATTGTACATGAATATTTACATGAACTATTTATTTCTTTTAGTGCATGAATTAATACATCATCTATAGTTGAAAAATCATCCGATATATTATCTGGTCTTATAAAAGGTATTTCTGCTCCATATTCTTTACTTATTTCAGCTATATCAGAATCATCTGTACTAACAATTACCCTTTCAAATAAATTTGACTTTAATGCTAGCTCAATCGAATATGCAATAATCGGTTTCCCGTGAAATTCTTTTATATTTTTTTTAGCTATTCTTTTGCTTCCACCTCTTGCTGGAATAATAGCAACAGCATCTTTTTTTGTTTTCATAATACTATTTAATCATGCCTTTAAGGGTATCTACTATATATTCTTGCTCACCGTCCAATAAAAGTGGATACATTGGTATTGAAAAAGACTTAGCATAATACCTATCCATCACTGGGGTACTTTCTTTTCCATAACCTAACGACTGATAGTATGGTTGCTTATTGATAGGTATATAATGTACTTGTAGGCCAATATTTTCATTTTTCATTTTTATAAAAAGTTCGGCTTTAGATATATTTAGATTATCAAAATCAACCTGCACCACATATAAGTGATAAGAAGACTTACCATTGTATCTATAAAGAGGTCGGATAAGACTATTTTCAAAAAGTAGGTCATATTTTTTTGCAATTTTAACTCTTTTTTCAATAAAACTATCTAATTTTTTAATTTGGGTAATGCCAAGAGCGCATTGCAAATCAGTGATTCTATAATTGAACCCTAAATCTCTCATTTCATATTCCCAAGGATCCATTGATTTATCTTTAATCATTCCATGACTCCTGAGCATCAGTAATTTTTTATAAATTCGTTCAGAATTAGTTGTTATAGCTCCACCTTCACCTGTAGTAATTAATTTAACGGGATGAAAAGAGAAAATGGTACAATCAGAATAAGTGCAAGAACCTGCTTTAACTAAATTATCGCTAGCTCCAATAGCATGTGCACAATCTTCTACAATTAAAATATCATAAGTTTCTCTAATGTATTTCAATTTTTTTTGGTCAACCATATGACCTGTCATAGCAATTACAAATATAGCTTTAATGCTAGGATCTTTCTTTAACTCTTCTTCACATAAATCTAAATCAATATTGCCATTTTCACTGATATCAACAAAAATTGGTTGCGCTTGAGCATATATTATCGCATTGGATGTAGCTAAAAAAGAATTAGGTGATGTTAACACCTTATCTCCTTTATCTAAAAGTGCGAGTGCTGCTAAGTGTAGCCCAGCAGTAGCATTAGATACAGCTACTACGTACTCTGCTCCACAATAGTCTGAAATTTTTTTTTCAAATTCAGGGATTTTAGGTCCTTGAGTTAAGAAGTCTGATTGAAGGGTATCTGAAACAGCATCAATATCATCTTGATCAATGTATTGTCTACCATAGGGAATAAATTTCACTTTTATTGCTTTATTTTTTTTAAAAATTCTTCTTTTTCTAGCCATTGACTATTATTTAAGGAAGAATATTCGAAACCCTGCTGTACGAGGCATCCTTTTTCCTTCAGTAAATTTTTAGTAAAATCAACTTCATAAGCAAGAGGTATTGCTGGCTGAATGACATAATGATCTTCAAATTCTAATGTAAGATGACTGTCATCTGCTGGACACATTATTTCATGAAGTTTT
>Ga0055584_100005882_pt1 | contig 12018 bp, 10 predicted proteins | sample OSDHelmetaG_FD_58716 | JGI IMG/M metagenome (GOLD analysis project Ga0055584, IMG submission 58716) | Pelagic marine sediment microbial communities from the LTER site Helgoland, North Sea, for post-phytoplankton bloom and carbon turnover... | ecosystem: Environmental > Aquatic > Marine >... | reverse complement strand
ATGGACAAGTTTGAATTACAAAAAGGAAAAATGCCTTGGACGAGAACAAATTACACATCGTTTCGTTTGTCTGAATTATTCATTAAACCTGGCACTTCCCTCTCTCCATTATATTTAGGGGAGAAAATATCATCCAATGTTTGATTGTGATGATAAGGGACTGCATCAAGAAATCCTCTGACATAAACATCTGATTGGCTGTATTCGGGATTGGTGATCTTACATCCCTCATGAATTTCCCAATGATGCTTCTTCCATTCACTTATCCATAAAAGATACTGAAGGGATGGATCGTAATAATGTTCGTAAAAATAATTGTCTCTTGGGTCTTCATAGATGCCTGTCTCATTCCCTTGAAACTCTGGAATAGACATTATTCAACTATGCCAAGTGATCTATCCAATCTCTCATTGAGAGAACGATCTTCATTTTCAGCTGCAAGTCTGTGGAAATATTCTTGTGTTGTTTGTGCTTGGGCAGTGAAGAAATCATGCAAATCTTCCTGATCCCAAAATTGAGGTATTTTATTATTGGCTTTGGTCATTTTAATTTTCCCCTGTGACTTATGATTTTTGAAGTCCTAATAATCAATCATTCAATCAAGAGGATATAAACAATCCTTAATCATTCTTTATTCAATTTCATAATCGTGCGACATGCTTACTTATATGAATTGCATGGGTAATTCGGAAGAAATCTTAAAAAAAAATGAAAAAACACCAAAATAACAACAATCTTCCCAAAAGCGACATAAACCAGTAATAATATTCCACTAAAACTGGTATAATTTTTACACAGGGCATTTACAAAACATTTACACAATAATTTTATTGTGTGTAGTGTTTTGTTTTTATTACACATTTTGATGGGACTACTTGTTTGTAAACCTCAGGTCCGCGGTTCGAGTCCGTGCGACGGCACCATTTTACGGAAAGTAAAATTGAATTATTAATAAACTAATTCAATTGAATTGATTGAATATATACATTTTTATACTAAGGAATAACTTGTATAAAATAGTATTACTTTCGACTATTATTCATTTATTCTTAAAACATACTTGCGGAAAATTACACCCAAACAAAATTGCGTGATAGCGCCAGTTTTCGGTGAATTTAGCTTTAAAATTTGGCTTCACCCCTGGAAACCAACGCATACCCTAAGCTAGTATCCTCTTGTCTACCTATCTAACACAGAAGGTTCGGTGACAACCAATCCGGTACCCAGTGAGGAACTCAATGAAAAAATTACTCGTCGCGACCGCGCTTGCGGTCGGATTATCCGTGTCTGCACAAGCTGCGGATTTCACATTTACCGCCATTCCCGATCAAGATGAAAGCGCTCTAAAGGCTCGCTTCACCAAAATTGCGGACTATCTTGGAAAAAATCTCGGCATAAAGGTCAATTATATTCCGGTGAAATCTTATTCTGCCGCTGTTACTGCCTTCCGTAACAACCAAGTGCAATTGGCATGGTTTGGTGGGCTATCTGGCGTGCGGGCACGCCAGCTCGTAAAGGGATCAGAAGCGATTGCCCAAGGTTTCGAAGACCCGAATTTCGAAACTTATTTTATCGCTCACAAATCGAGTGGCCTGAAGGCGAGCAAGGAAATCCCGAAAGGCATCGCCGGCAAAACCTTTACCTTCGGTTCCAAAGGCTCCACGTCGGGCCGTCTAATGCCCGAATTTCACATTCGCAAGGCTTTTGGCAAAACACCTGACAAAGTCTTCAAACGCGTCGGCTTCAGCGGTAGCCATTCACGCACCGTCACCCTGGTCAATAGCGGCGCCTACGAGGTCGGCGCAGTGAATTACAAGGTCTATAATAAGGCACTCAAGGCCGGCAAGCTCGACCCGAAAAAAGTGACCCTCATCTGGAAGACGCCGGGCTATCCCGATTACAACTGGTCGATCCGAGGCGATATCGAAAAGCAATTCGGCAAGGGCTTCAAGGGCAAGGTCCAAAAGGCGCTGCTCGATATGAAGGATCCGGACTTACTCAAATCCTTCCCGCGCAAGAGCTTCATTAAGGCCACCAACAAAGACTACCAGCCCATCCTGGACACTGGCAGGACGCTCGGCCTGGTTGACTAATGGCATTATTCGACCTGAGCGAGGCGCATGCTTCCTACAATGGGAAGCAAGTGCTCAATGGCGTCTCGCTCAGCGTCGAAGCCGGCGAGAAGATCGCCTTGGTGGGCCGGAGTGGCGCCGGCAAGTCCACGCTCCTAAAGCTGCTTTATGATCGCCACGACACTGAGTGCGCGCTGGTCCCTCAAAATCTAGGTTTGGTCAGCACACTCTCTGTTTTTCACAATGTCTTTATGGGTCGGCTCCATAAAAATTCGACCTGGTACAATCTCGCCAACCTGGTCCGCCCATTCACGGCGGAGGCGGAACAAGTTCGTGCCATTTTGGGCAAGGTTCGGCTCGAGGAAAAGTTTTCGACACCGGTCGGCGAGCTTTCGGGCGGACAGCAGCAACGGACCGGCGTGGCACGCGCGCTTTACCAGGGGTGCTCGGTATTTCTCGGTGACGAGCCGGTCTCGGCGGTCGATGAACACCAGGCACGGGACGTGATGAAAAGCATCACCGATAACCACGACACCGTTATTCTCGCCATGCATGATGTGCAATTAGCATTGCAATTCTGCACGCGCATCATCGGCATATCTAGCGGCAATATTGCGTTTGACCGTCCGGCCGACGGCATGAAACCGACGGATCTCAATGGCCTATACGGCACCTCATAACCCCGCACCGCTCGTGCCGGAGTCACCATTGGTTCGCGCTAGCCTTTGGTTTTTATTTATTGCGATCGGCTGTTTATTTTTTGCCGATATCGAAATAACAACAAGCGATCCGTGGCCGGAAATGAAGCGTCTCGGCGCGGGTTTGATCACGCCGGATTTCACCAAGTGGCAGCAGATATTCGAAGCACTTCTTTATACAATTTGCTTCGCCATTCTCGGCGTGGCGTTGGCAAATATCTCAGGGTTTTTGCTGGCGGTTGTTTTTCACTTTCGCATCGTGCGCGTCGGCTGCGCTTTTATCCGCGCCGTCCATGAATTATTTTGGGCGCTCATTTTCCTACAGATATTCGGCCTGACCGCGGTAACAGGCGTCCTCGCAATTGCCATTCCCTATACGGGGATTTGTGCCAAGGTATATGCGGAAATATTAGAAGAGGCGGACCCCTCCCCTCTCCAGGCAGTGCCCAACGGCACGTCGGTCATCTCACTATTTTTCTATGCCCGCCTCCCGGGTGTTTGGGCGCATTTTAAAACCTATTCTTTATACCGCTTGGAATGTGGACTGCGATCAAGCGCAGTACTGGGATTTATCGGCTTACCAACGATCGGCTTTTATTTGGAGACCGCCTACAAAGAAGGGCATTACTCGGACCTATCGGCTTTGTTGATCGTGTTTTACGTCGTCATCTCGACGGTGCGAAAATGGGTGCGCCGCGAATTCATACCGGTCTACATCATCGCCGCTTTTTTCCTACTCCCCGAAAGCGGTCCCATGAGTTGGTCGAACGCATGGCGGTTTTTCACTAGTGACATCATGCCGCTTCCCATCCGAACTGCGGACGTCGTCTCAGTGCCGGTACTCGTCGAAACCTGGCACTGGTTTCACACTTTGTTCATCAACGAAGCCCTGCCCGGCATATTCAATACGGTCGTCCTCACGATGATCGCGCTCGCGGCAACCGGCGTTTTAACATTATTATTTTTCCCGCTAATCTCACCGCTCTTTTTCCGCCCTGTCGGCAGAACCATCGGTCATGTCTTTCTGGTGGTGGTGCGCTCGACGCCGGAATATGTGTTGGCCTTTATCCTCCTACAACTCTGGGGGCCGTCGATGTTTCCGGCAATAGTCGCATTGTCATTCCACAATGCGGGAATTATCGGCCATCTCATTGGACGGTTTACAGAACAGCTGAAACTACGGCCAGACGCCCCCAAAGGCCTCAATCTCTATTTGTTCGAGGCGCTACCCCGTGTCTATCGCCAGTTTCTCGCTTTCCTATTTTACCGTTGGGAAGTGATCTTCCGCGAAACCGCAATCCTCGGCATACTTGGCGTACATACATTGGGCTTTTATGTGGATTCCGCTTTTGCCGACATTCGGTTTGACCGCGCCATGGTTTTAATTCTTATTACCGCACTCTTGAATATCGGCTTGGATATGATATCGCGGCGGATCCGCAAGACCCTAAGGCTGCAAACATCACTGGATGCCAGATAGATTATGGAAAAATCCGACACCCCAATTTTAAAAGATTTGGTGCTGATAGGCGGCGGACATTCGCACGTCACCGTTCTGAAAAAGTTCGGCATGAAGCCCCTGCCCGGCGTCCGCCTGACACTGATCTGCCGCGATCTGCAAGCGCCTTATTCCGGCATGTTGCCGGGCTTCATTGCCGGTCATTATACGTTCGAGGAAGCCCATATCGATCTCGGACCTCTGGCGCGTTTTGCTGATGCGCGCTTTTATTTGGATGAAGTGACAAGCATCGATCCGGAAACAAAGCAGGTCATTTGCAAAAACCGCCCGCCTGTGAAGTACGACCTGCTTTCAATTAATATCGGCTCCTCCCCTAACACCAAAATCGTCAAAGGCGCGACGGGCAATGTAGTGCCCGTCAAACCCATCGATGGCTTTGTCGATCATTGGGAAAAACTTCACGAACGTGTCGTTACTGCCAACGGCAAAACCAGAATCGGCGTGGTTGGCGGCGGCGCTGGCGGCGTTGAAATGATACTGGCCATTCAGTTCCGGCTTCGCCAAATCCTTGAAAGAGCCGGCATCAAAAACGTTGAGCCGGACTATCACCTTTTCACCAACAACGACATTCTGATCAATCACAATCGGAAGGTTCGAGAGAAGTACCGGCGCGTTCTAAATGACCGAGGCGTCAAGCTTCACCTCCACCACGAAGTCAAAAAAGTAAGTCCGGGCCAGTTGCTCTGTGATAATGGAGAAAGTTTCGAGCTCGATGAAATTCTATGGGTCACAATGGCCAGTGCCCAGGAATGGCTCGAGAAAGTTGGCTTATCTGTTTCAGAAGGTGGTTTCGTCAAAGTAAACGACACACTGGAATCCGTATCGCATCCGGGAATTTTTGCCGCCGGCGACGTCGCAGATATGATCAACCATCCGCGCCCAAAATCAGGTGTCTTCGCTGTGCGACAAGGACCACCGCTGGAACGCAATCTCCGTCGAGCCCTATTGGGCAAATCCCTGAAGCGCTTTGAGCCGCAGCAGCAATTTTTAAGCTTGATCTCGACCGGCGATAAATATGCTGTCGCGTCTCGATCCAATTGGGCGGCTGAGGGCAAGTTAATTTGGCGGTGGAAGGACTGGATAGACCGACGTTTCATGCGGAAGTTTAGCGATCTCCCCGACATGGACGATGAAGAGAAGCCCGATGTGGCCAAGGGGCTCGCCAACCAAGATGTTATCAAAGAAATATCAGCCATCGCCATGCGCTGCGGCGGATGTGGGGCAAAGGTAGGCGCCACAGTTCTACAACGCGCTCTATCGCAATTAGTACCCGTCCCCCGCAAAGACGTCTTAATCGGGCTGCACGAACCCGACGATGCCGCCGTCGTGGAAGTACCCGACGGAAAAGTAATGGTCCATACAGTCGACGCGTTCCGCGCCTTCATCGATGACCCTTACATTTTTGGTCAAGTTGCCGCGAACCATGCCTTGGGTGACATTTTTGCCATGGGCGGCGAGCCGCAAACAGCGCTTTCCATCGTCACACTGCCGTTCGGCCTCGAAAGCAAAGTAGAAGACGATCTATCGCAATTGATGGCCGGTGCGATGAAAGTCCTCAACGAAACAGGCACCGCATTGGTTGGCGGACATACCAGTGAAGGTTCTGAAATGTCGCTGGGCTTTGCCATTAACGGCCTTGTCGACAGAGAGCGCATTCTCCGCAAAAGGGGCATGAAAGCCGGCGATAAAATTATCATAACCAAACCCATCGGCACCGGCACGCTGTTCGCCGCTGACATGCGCCACAAGGCCCAGGGGCCATGGATCGATGCAGCCCTGAAAGGCATGGTCCAATCAAACAAGCAGGGCGCGGATATTCTCTATGCGAACGGCGCCAATGCGTGCACCGACGTGACGGGTTTTGGCCTTCTTGGGCACCTCGTGGAAATGACAAAGCCTTCCGGGGTCGATGTAAATTTGGACCTCAACGCCATCCCCTTATTGGCGGGCGCATTGGAGTTGGTCATCGACGGTATTTTCAGCTCCCTGCAGCCACAGAACGTTCGTCTCAGACGGGCTATTCATGATGTGGAGTCGGCTTCGAAAGACCCTCGCTACCCGTTGATATTCGACCCGCAAACAGCCGGCGGTCTCTTGGCGAGTGTCCCGGCTGAGAAAGCAGATTCCACGGTCAAAGAGCTGAAAAAGGCAGGGTATAAACGTACGGCGATTATCGGCAGTGTTCTTCCTGATAGCGGGCGTTTAGAGCCGATTACCATCTCGTCTTAAAGTTATAGAACCGCATCCAATAAGGACTGCCATTCAGCGGCTTCACGTTTCGGCGTAAAGAGCGAGCGTTTTGCGGCGCATTGTTGCTCAAGTCTTTTCAAAAAACCCGGATCAGATTCTGCGCGCAGTAAGATGGCGCGAAGGGCATCGGTATCTTCGACCGGGTAATACCCTTCATAGCTTTCCCCCAGCAATCCAACCGACCCTTCAATATCAGATGCGATGACGGGCACTCCGGCGGCGACTGCTTCCGAAATCACATTGGCGCCGCCTTCCATCACCGAGCTCAGCACCATCAGGTGTGTCTTGGCAAATTCGCGGCGTACCCGCCAGCCCGGGACTTCCCCTAACCAATGGTAACGGGGATTTCGCGCCATCTCCTCATTCGCTTTGTCCGCCCAGTCCGCACTGTGCGCCTTACCCAGATGGATGGCTCTGATTTTTGACTCAGGTGGGACTTCGCGCAGCGCCAACGCTGTACGAAGCGAATCTTTCTCCTCGCGCAAATGGCCGACCACGCAAATATCAAAATGACGAACAGATGGCTTCCGCACCGTGGTCAGCGGCGGCGCGGACTGATGGACCACATGCAGTTTCGCGGCAAATTCAGCCGGTATGGAGCGGTGCACCTGTTCGTGCAGACACGCCAGCGCATCAGCGACCTCCATGGACCGGCGCGTTTCCTGAGGATGGCTTTTTTGGAAGCGATAAATGTCCGTTCCCGCCAAGAGCACGATCAAGGGCCGGTCAGGATAGCGCTCCCGAAATTGCAATGCAGATGGCGCGCTGCGCCAGGCATGGATAGCGACCATCATATCTGCCGGGCGACCGTCCCATTCCACGTCGACGCGAACCTGATGGCCAAGCTCCCGCAGAATACGCGCCCACCGAACAGCCGTCGTTCGATTGCCGTTCTTGGCCAACTTTGCTGCAGGTGTGATAAGAATTATTTTCATCGCCACATCTTAAAGAGCCCACGGTCCATGACACAACCGGTTGCCACATCCTATTTAGAAGAAATTATGAGAGACGCCCATGCACGCACCATGGAACTAGTCGCGGGGCTAGATGAAGATCAGTTGATGGGCCCTCGCCTGCAAATCATCAATCCGTTGCGCTGGGAAATTGGCCATGTGGCATGGTTCCATGAAAAATTCATCCTACGCGACCTCTACGACCAAGCCCCACATTACCCACCGGGCGACGATATTTACGATTCAATCGAAATTCCCCATGAAGTGCGTTGGGACCTGCCATTGCTCTCAATGAACGACACTCTCTCTTATATCGAATCCGTACTAGATCGCTGCCTTTCCAGGCTTGGTAATGGGGAAGCAAGCGAATCAGACAGCTACATGTATCAGTTCGCCACGTTTCACGAAGACATGCATACCGAAGCCTATACCTATTCACGTCAAACACTGGGTTATCCAAAGCCCACCTTTGTAACCACCGCAGCCCCAGACGACGTGGCGGCTGGCGCCCACCCGGGCGACGCCTCAGTTCCAGGAGGCACTTTTAGGCTTGGCTCCACGAAAGATGAGAAATTTGTCTTCGACAATGAAAAATGGGCCTACCCGGTCCAGGTCAAACCTTTCGAAATAGCCAAAGCGCCCGTCACCAATGCGGAGTTTCAAGCCTTCGTTGATGCAAATGGCTATAAAATTCGGGAATTTTGGGACGATGACGGCCGGGAGTGGCGTGAACGAGAAAATTCTGAACATCCGGTCTATTGGCAACCCACCGGTGAAGGTGATTGGGCGGTAAAACGGTTCGATACCATTGAAGACCTTGCGCCACACCAACCGATAATTCACGTCAACTGGCACGAAGCGACAGCATTCTGCCGTTGGGCGAAACGACGATTACCCACTGAGATTGAGTGGGAAACGGCAGCGCTCGGAGAACCCAACCGAGACAGGACAAGCCTTAGTGAGACAAAGCGCGCCAATCCATGGGGCGATGCCGCGCACGACTGCAAACACGCCAACTTAGACGGCGGTGCTCTTGGCGTTATCGACGTCGCAGCCCTTCCTCAGAGTGATAGCGCGTTTGAATGCCGTCAAATGTTGGGCAATGTGTGGGAGTGGACATCCACAGTATTCGAACCCTATCCGGGCTTCGCACCAGATGCCTACAAAGATTATTCACAACCGGTATTCTACGAGACCAAAATCCTTCGAGGCGGTGCCTGGGCAACGCGAAGCAGAATGGTCACGGGGCGATATCGGAATTTCTTCACCCCCGACAGGCGCGACGTACTGGCCGGATTTCGGACCTGTGCATTGCCATAAACGAAAATTCATGGTGTAGCTGTTTCCAAATCTACGGTTTAATTTGAGGGAGAATTACTGTGCTGCAATTCGAGTTGACGGAAGAGCAACGGCAAATGTTGGATACGGTGAGCCGTGTCCGCAAAGACGTTATCCAGCCCAATGCCAAAAAATGGCTCGACGGAGCTTTCCCTTATGAAAACATGGAGAAGCTCGGCGAAATTGGCATTCTTGGCATGTCCGTGCCGGAAGAATATGGCGGGATTGGCGCAAGCGTCCTCGACACGGTTCTTGTGCTCGAAGAAATCGCAAAGGGCTGCTATGTGACGGCGATGGCGGTACTCGGCGAAGTAGGCACTCAATGCCGAATTCTGTCTCATTATGGTTCAAAGGACCTAAAGGAAAAATATCTGCCCAAGCTGGTGGAAGGGAAATGTATCCTCGCCATTTGCATGACCGAACCCGATTGCGGTACCGACCTCGGCAGCATGAAAACCAACTGTGTGGTTAAGAATGACCGTGTGGTCCTGAACGGCGCGAAAACCTTGATCAGTCGCGCCGAAGAAGCAGACCTTTTCGTCATTTTCACCCGCGTCAACAACACCCCGGGCACGAAAGGTATTGGCTGTGTTCTGGTGGAGAAAGGCGCCAAAGGCATGAGCGCCGACGCCTGCTACCACACAATGGGCGGTGAATATTTAGCAGATGTGCGCTTCGAGGACGTTGAAGTACCTTTGGAAAATTTGGCGCTTCACGAAGGTTCCCTCAGTAAACTGCTGGGCGCCTTTAATACGCAACGCTGCCTCAATCCTTCGATCTGTCTGGGCATGGCGGAGTCGTCATTAGAAGAATCCGTTCGCTATATGCGCGACCGAGAAGCATTCGGTCATCCCATCGGCGACTTTCAAGGCATGCGCTGGAAAGTAGCCAGCATGCTGACAGAAATTGAAGCAGGCCGGAGTATTCTCTATCGCGCGGCCGCGACGGCCGACCCCTTCCCTAACCCCACTCTTGCAGCTATGGCAAAAATTTATGTGAACGAAATGTCCATTCGCGTATGCAGCGAAGGTGTTCAAGTGCATGGCGGATACGGCTTTATCGACGATTTTGCAGTTTCCCGAAATTACCGCGGCGTCCGCTATGGAACGCTTGGCGGCGGAACGACAGAAACCCTTAGGAACTTTGTCGGACGAGAGCTGGTCGAACGAATGGATTTGGAAACCGGCGTTTCGGGGATGGGGCTGTTTTAGGCAGAAAATTGACTAGAATAACCATACTATAGAAACCTCGGCTCTGTGGTGGGGTCACAAGAGGATATTTAGATGGGCGCATCAAATTCAGGGAACGATGCCGACGCAAATGCGGTAAGACGCGTTAGCGTTCTTGTTATCGAGGACGAAAAGGACGATTTCACATTATTGTCCGAAACCGTCCGCGAAATAAATCATCATCGGTATGAACTGGAATGGGTCAGCTGCTGGGACGATGCAGAACGCCGTCTTGACGGAACTGCATTCGACATCGTGATTTGCGACTTTTTTCTTTCCGACATGAATGCGATCGACATCATGGAGCGCATGAACGAAATAGGCATCGACACACCCGTTGTTGTTTTGACTGCGGCTTCTAGTTTGCAAAGCGAACTTCAATCCATGCAGAAGGGCGCTTACGATTATTTGGAGAAGGAAACTTTAACCGCTGAATCTTTCGATCGATGCGTACGCTACACGTTGGCCCGCCATGAGCTGGAAGAAAAGATTAAGCGGGCCGCTTTTTATGACGAACTTACGGACCTGCCAAACCGCCGACATTTGATCGAACGGTTACATTTGGCCCTAGCCAGAGCCCAACGCCGGGAATCCGAAGTGAGCATTGTCCTCATCGATTTGAACGGATTTAAACCGATCAATGATAATTTCGGTCATGAGGCAGGCGATTCTGTACTAACGATCACAGGTCAAAGAATAGCAGAAACCGTGCGTCGCACCGACACCGCTGCGCGTTGGGGCGGTGACGAATTCATCGTCGTTTTGGAAGATTTTCAAGGACGCGGCAATGCCTCCATGGTCATTGGGAAGATCATGACAGAAATTGAAAAGCCCATCGACATTCAGGGCGTAGAGGCGAAAGTTTCCGGCAGTTTCGGTGTCGTCTTCTTCCCCGAGTTCTGCCTAGACGTGGATCAATTAATCAAACTTGCGGACCGGGCCATGTATCGCGCTAAGAAAATCCATAAAGCCACCGGCGCGGAGGGAAGCGCTATGATCGTCATGTCAGTTCAAGAAGTCGGCGACAACGCGGAGTAAGCACATGAAAATTACCAATATAAGTGTTGAAAAATTTAGGTGGCCCCGCGAAAAGCCGATCACAAATGGGCTCCATACATATACCCATGCAAGTTTAGGACTCGTTAAAATCGAGACCGATGACGGCATCACCGGCACAGGTCTAATGAGCAATTTCGCCTCTACAGGTGGAACCGGGCTCATTGAGACGGCCACAATTGAACGGCTGAAACCGGAAATCATCGGTGACGACCCCATCGATGTGGAACGGCTTTGGCACAAAATGTGGATCCCGAAACTAATCGGACGCCGCGGATACACAACGCGTGCCATCAGCGCCATCGACATTGGCCTCTGGGATATCCGTGCGAAGGTGGCAGGACTGCCGCTTTACAAACTCCTCGGCGGCTACCGGGATCGCGTCCCAACCTATGTTGCCGGTGGCTACTACGTCCCCGGCAAGGACCTCAAAGGTCTCGCCGAGGAAATGGAAGAATATGTGGAGATGGGCGCAAAAGCCGTCAAAATGAAAGTCGGCGCCGTCCCCATCAACGAAGATGTAGCCCGCGTCAAAGCAGTCCGCGCAGCAATTGGGCCGGACATCAAACTGCTCGTCGATGCGAACTGCGCCTATCGCTATTACGAAGCCATCCAATTCGCCAAGCGCATCGAGGAATTCGACGTTTTTTGGTTCGAGGAACCGGTGCAGCCTGACGACTATGAAGGGTATCGCAAACTGGCGCAGCAAACCTCCATCCCAATCGCGGGTGGCGAAAATGAGTATACGAAGTTCGGGTTTCGAGATCTGATCAAGGAAGATGCTGTCGCCATCTTAAACGCCGATGCCAAACATCTCGGCGGGGTCACCGAGTTCATGAAAGTCGCCGCCATAGCGCAAGCTCACCACATTGATATTGCGCCCCATGGCTCCCAGGACATTCA
>Ga0055584_100005881_pt1 | contig 12018 bp, 12 predicted proteins | sample OSDHelmetaG_FD_58716 | JGI IMG/M metagenome (GOLD analysis project Ga0055584, IMG submission 58716) | Pelagic marine sediment microbial communities from the LTER site Helgoland, North Sea, for post-phytoplankton bloom and carbon turnover... | ecosystem: Environmental > Aquatic > Marine >... | reverse complement strand
TTTATGGCGAAGGGGAGTATCCATTAAGGGGAACAATACGAAGCTACTGGTGCTGCGTGGTTTATTCGGGTTTGTTGGCTTATTATTATATTATTCAACCATTCAACAGATGAATTTGGCAAACGCAGTTGTGCTGCAATATACCAGTCCAATATTTACTATGCTTATTGCCTTAATTGTGCTCAAAGAGAAGATTCTTAAAATTCAATGGTTTGCTTTTTTGATTTGTCTATCTGGTTTGGTGATGATTAAACAGTTCGGAAGCATTCATCCGCTGTACTTTACCTTGGGAATATTGAGCGCAGTCTTTTCAGGTGCTGCATATAATGTTATTCGAAAATTGAAAACTACTGAATCGCCAAATTTGATTGTGTTTTACTTTCCACTGGTGACACTTCCCGTTTCTTTGATCATACTTATATGGCAGGGTAGTTTAAACCTCCCTACATGGCCTGAAATTGGCTTATTGTTATTAATTGGGGTATCTACCCAAATAGCTCAATTTGCGATGACCTTGGCATATCAAATTGAGCGAGCTGCTAAGGTGGCCTCCGTTACATACATTGGTCTGGGCTATGCCTTGTTCTTTGGCTTAATTCTATTTAATGAAAAACCCAGCTACCTTGAAGTAACTGGGTTTCTAATTGTAGTTATTGGGGTATTACTAAATATTTATGCCCCCAGAATTAAGCGTTGGCTTAATTAATTACTTATTAACTGTTATTTTTTTGGTGGTTACTTGTCCAGTATTCGTGCGCACACGAACTAAATAGAGACCAGTGGGTATAAATTGAGTTTTCACTTCAGCTGTTCTAAGTCCCTCCGAAATATTTCTTGTTTGAAGCACTTTACCGTTTAAATCCACTATTTCGATTAATTCAATGGCTTCTGATGAAGTTATATTGATTTGATCCGCACTTGGGTTTGGGTATACATTAAGAACTTCCTGCCCAATTCGTTCTATGCTCAGTCTTCGATTCCAAACAGTAATTTTAAATGTAGCTGTATCTTTTGCATTGGTTGAGTCATTTTCAATAATGATGTCAACGATGCCCTCTTGTCCACCACCTGCAGTATCTTTCATATAGAAATGATTGGTCATTAAAGCAGTTTCTCCACTGTCCATAAAAAACTTAGCGGTGTTAACATCATCACCATGACATAAGAAAGGGTCACATACCGCAGTCGTCCAGCCGGTGCCAAGACCTTTTATGTTTCTGGTCCAAGTATAGTTTTTATATTTACTCGGATTTTTTATGTTCACATATAAAGAGAAATCTTGATCTCCCGTTTGCTCAATGAGCATGTTCGCAAAGAGATAATCTTTCTCATAAACCTGTGCAGTGCCGAATAAGGCAAAACTGCATATCAATAAACTAGATAGTATTATTTTTTTCATCCGCTCAAATATACAGATATATTTTTAAAGGGTTAATGGGGTCTTGAGCAAATATGGCTTAAACTTGACGAACGGTTTTGAAGCTGATATCCAGCGAATTTACACCATGGGTCAAAGCACCTACGCTGACAAAATTAACGCCTGTTTCAGCATAGGACTGAATCGTCTCGTAATTAATCCCACCACTTGCTTCCGTTTCTGCTTGGTTGCCAATCAGCTGCACCGCTTCTTTTATTAACTCAGGCTTAAAATTATCCAACATAATTCGATCTGCAATACCCGCATCCAATGCTTCTTGCACTTCATCCATATTGCGTGTTTCGATTTCAATTGGAATGTCGGTCCTGTTAATTTCCTGCAGATATTTTTTGGCCAGTGTAAGAGCATTGGTTATACCACCACAAAAGTCAATGTGATTGTCTTTAAGCATGATCATGTCATAGAGTCCAAACCGATGATTATGACCTCCTCCAATACGAACCGCCCATTTTTCGAAATATCTCAAGTTAGGGGTTGTTTTACGTGTATCAAGCAGTTTGCAGTTGGTATGTTTAATGCGCTCCACATATCTAGCAGTTTCAGTAGAAATAGCACTGAAACGCTGCATGCAGTTAAGCAACAGACGTTCGCCCTTTAGAAGTGCATGAATTTTCCCTTCAGCGTAGAAGCCGATATCACCGTAAGTAAATACATCGCCATCTTTTAATTTAACGTCTAGCTTAATATCTGGGTCTAAATATTTTAGTATCACTGCAGCAAGCTCAATACCTGCTGCCACACCTTCACTCTTAAAAATCAGTTTGGCCTTTCCGATAGCCTCATCGCTAATGCATGAAAGACTGCTGTGGTCTCCTTCTTTAACATCTTCTGCTAAAGCATTTTCAATAAAAAGGTGGACGATTTCTATATCAAGCATATAATGCCTTCAAAGATATTGTAAAATTTAGGATTGTTATTCTACTTTGATTTCTGAAATTTTCTCAGAAGTGTTAAAGTAGACTTTAGCCTTCTTTGATCCAGAAGAAGTTGAGAAATCTATAATAGCAAACTTGCTTCCATTGGCAGAATTGCCAGAGTGCGAGAGTTTAACATCAGAAGGACTGTTGTTGTCTAAATATTGCTGCATGATAACTTTGGCTTGTCCAGAACTGTACATGCCTTTGTTTCCAGGGATATCTATTTCTAAATTACTATCAAAATGAATAGCCATAGTTCCTGCATCTTTCTTTCTAAATGCATTCACTACATCTACCATCAGTGATTGGTTTCCAGCGGAAATTGCGCCAAATACACCCATCAGTAAAAATAAGACTAACTTCTTCATTACAGTTCTATTTGCAAAAACGTTGCCAAACAGTTCGATTTTTCTATTTCGCGTAATTAATAGCCCGTTTCTCCCGTATTAAGGTGATTTTTATTTGTCCAGGGTAAATCATCTCTTTCATGATTTTGTCTGATATTTTGAACGAAAGTTCATCTGCAATCTTATCATCTACGACATCACTATCAACAATTACGCGTAATTCTCTGCCTGCTTGGATGGCAAATGCTTTTTCGACTCCGTCAAAACCCATAGCTAATGCTTCTAAATCTTTTAACCTCTTAACATACTTCTCAGAGTCTTCTCTACGTGCACCAGGTCTAGACCCACTGATTGCATCACAACTTTGTATGATAGGGGATAATAAACTGGTCATTTCAATTTCATCGTGATGCGCTCCGATCGCATTGCAAACTTCAGGATGTTCTCCAAACTTTTCGGCCCATTTCATACCCAATAGTGCGTGAGGTGTTTCAGCATCATCTTCGGCCACTTTGCCAATATCGTGTAACAAACCTGCTCGTTTAGCCAATTTTGCATTCAAGCCAAATTCTGCAGCCATAGTAGCACATAAATTAGCCACTTCTCTGCTGTGTCTCAATAGATTTTGTCCATAAGATGAACGATATCTCATTCGGCCCACTTTACGAATTAATTCAGGATGAAGTCCAGTTACTTCCAGGTCCAAAACGGTACGTTGCCCAATTTCAATGATTTCCTCTTCGATTTCTTTTCTAGTTTTCGCTACAACCTCCTCAATACGTGCCGGGTGCACTCTACCATCAGCAATAAGACGGTGCAAGGATAAACGCGCCACTTCACGTCTTACAGGATCAAAACCAGAAAGAATAATCGCCTCAGGTGTATCATCAACAATGATTTCAATTCCTGTTGCAGCTTCTAATGCTCTAATGTTTCTTCCTTCACGTCCAATGATTCTTCCTTTCATTTCATCATTTTCAATATTGAAAACAGTTACAGAATTTTCAATGGCTTGCTCTGCCGCAGTACGTTGGATGGTTTGGAGAATCATTTTCTTCGCTTCTTTAGTTGCATTTAACTTGGCCTCTTCTATGATATGATTAGCCGCTTTAATTGCATCGGTTTGAGCCTCTTTCTGAACCGCAACAATCATTTGATCTTTGGCTTCTTGAGCGCTTAAGTTAGCTACCTTTTCAAGAGATTTAATCTGTTCTCCAATTAATTTGTCAAGTTCAGCAGACTTTAATTGGTTTGCTTCAGATTGCTGACTTATTTGCTCTTGCTTTTTTTCAATCTGTTTTTCCTTGCTTGTGTAAGCATTGATCCGATCATTTAAACTTTGCTCTTTTTGTTTGATTCTGTTTTCCGCGGATGCAATATCTTGATTTCTCTTGTTGGCAGATTGTTCATGCTCAGACTTAAGCTTAAGAAAGTGTTCTTTTGCTTCAAGTTTTTTCTCTTTTTTAATGTTCTCCGCAGCTTGTTTTGCTTCACGAATAATTTTGTTACCCGTTGATACAGTTTTCTTCTTTTGCAATTGGTTGGCAATAATGTAGCCAGCAGCAGCGCCAACTATAAGCCCAACAATTAATAATACGATGTTTACCATTTTCTTCTTATTTAGTATTTAACAAATACTACCGATTGAAAATTGGGGTTAGAATAATTACTCTGCAGGGGAATGAAAGAGGTTTTCTAATTCTCTTACTTTATCAAGGATATCCGTGTCTGTTTCCGCCAGTGTATTTGTTACGGTGAGTGCATCAGTTGCAAACTCTAGACAGACCATGGCTAGCAAATCTTGCTTATCTTTAAAAGAGAAGCTTTTGCTGTATCCCATCAGTTTTTCATTTATAAGCCGTGCGGCTTTTCTTAAATACTCTTCTTCATGCAATTGAGCCTTCAGGGGATATTGCCTGTCTGCTATTTGAACACGAATTGATATTTCTCGATTTTCCTGCATGTTATCTAACGCCTAAAATTCAATTTTTTAGTAGTTTTAAACATTTATCAATCTCTTTTATCTGAATAGATAGGGTTTTCTTTAAACCAATTTTATCTTCATCAGACAAGGTTGATACAATACTTGCAATATTAGTTAATTTATTCTTCTGTTCTAATATTTCGAGGCTGTTTTTTTGAACCTCGTTGATATTCTTTAGTTTTTTAATCAGCAAGTTAGCTTCACCATTTTGCTGCTTTAGTTTCTTATTTTCATCGATTATTGACGATGTTTTTTCCGCAATTAGATCAAGCTTATTTAAAATAGATTCGTTCGCCATATTATCTGCGGATTTTGGCCCCTAATTTTTCTTCAAAACGAGTGATTAAACTTTCTACGATTAAATCAATCTCACTATCTTCTAAAGTTTTACTCACATCTTGCCATTTAAAGCTGATGGAGTAAGATTTTTCATTATCCAATAAGGGCTTTCCTTCATACACGTCAAACACATTGATATCAATGAGTTTATCGCCACCCAATTGTTGTGTAATCGATTTTATTTCCTTGAACTCTGTTTTTTTGTTCAACACCAAAGATAAATCTCTTCGAACAGTAGGGTATTTTGGAATTTCTCGTACTGTGATATCTTTTTTGGTTGAAGTCAAACCATCTAGATTGATTTCACAATAATAAATGGATTGATCAAGCTTGTACTTTTTTAGAAAGAATGCTTCAATAGGGTAGGGTTTTATGGTAAAGGTCGAATCCGTTTTCTTTGGCAGTACACCCAAGCTTTGCATTAATTCATTCGCAATATTTTGAAGGTAAGCTAAATTTAAGGGTAAGGACTTATATTGCCAAGACTCATTAAATACATTCCCGGTGCAAGCAATGGCTAGATTGTTTTTTTCAATCATTTTGCCGCCTTTCACTTTTTTGAAAGTTTTACCAAACTCAAAAAACTTTAAATTTTCATTCTTGCGTTTAATGTTATAATCCATAGACTCTACCATCCCTTTTAGCATGCTCGGACGCATCGTGTTGGTATCCTTGCTCAACGGGTTTGTGAGTCGTATTAATTGGTCTGAGTCGTCCGAAGTCGCAATCATGCTATTGTTCATTATTTCTGTTAAACCGGCACCTTGCAAAATTGCACTGGCTTTCTCTTTCAAATCATGCATGCCGCTTGATTCAAATTCGGATAAATATAGCTTGCTATTGTCTTTAAGTGGGATTGCATCAAATCCGTAAATTCGAATAATCTCCTCAATGACATCAATCTCTCGGGTAACATCACTCTTAAAAGCGGGTACAGTTAACTCGAAGGTTTCTGCGCTTTCAGTGTTAATTTCTATGCCCAAGTTTTGAATAATTTCCTTCACTTTTTCATGAGGAATTTCTATGCCTAAGATTCGTTTGATTTGATTAATTCTAAAAGGAAATTTAAAATTGAAATGCCCTAAAGGATGTACATCGATGAGTTCACCTTTTACTTCACCACCAGCATTTTCGAGGATAAGCTTTCCAATTAGTTTAAGTGCATCCACGGTAATGTCAGGGTCGGTTCCTCTTTCATAACGGAACGAGGCATCTGTGTTTAATCCAAAATGCTTGGCTGTTTTACGCACTGAAACTGGGTCGAAGTAGGCCGACTCAATGAAAATTCGGGTTGTTTTTTCTGTGATTCCTGAATGAAGCCCTCCAAAAACACCTGCAATTGCAAGTGGTGCTTCCTGATCCGCAATAATTAGATGTGAGGGGTTCAGTTCACGTTCCTTATCATCAAGCGTGGTGATTTTTTCTCCTTTTTTGGCAGCTCGCACGCGAATTTGATTTCCTTTGATTTGATCCGCATCAAAAGCATGAATGGGTTGACCTATGCCATGCAGCACATAATTTGTAATGTCTACAACGTTGTTAATAGGTGCGATTTCAATACTTAACAATGCGCTTTTTAACCATTGTGGACTTTCTGCTACCTTAATATTCTCGATATATAGACCTGAGTATCTTGGACAATCTTCATTTTCAATGATCACTTCAATGGGTGAATTACCTTTCCCAAAATCTAGCTTATTACTCAAGTCTTTAAGCGGTACATTATACAATGCCGATAAATCCCTAGCTACTCCTCGATGGGATGCCGCATCACCTCGATTTGCGGTCAGCCCAATGTCCAAAACAGTTTCGGTTTCTACACCATAATAATCGCTTGCTTTTGTGCCTACCTCCGCTTCATGTGGTAGTACAATGATTCCATCATGGCTTGAGCCTAAACCGATTTCATCTTCGGCACAAAGCATGCCTTCACTGGCAACCCCTCTAATCTTTGCCTTTCTAATGGTAAATGGATCATTCCCAGTGGGGTGAATGGTGGTACCAACCGTGGCAACTATAACTTTGTTGCCCGTGGCAACATTCGGTGCACCGCAAACGATATTAAGTGCTTGTTCAGCACCCACGTTGATGCTGGTAATTTTTAATTTATCGGTTTCAGGAATTCGTTCACAGGTAAGTACTTCGCCCACAACCAATCCAGATAAACCGCCCTTAATGGAAGATTTTTGCTCCAGATGCTCTACTTCTAACCCTGCAAAGGTTAGTTTATCTGCGATGTTTTCTACGGTATCATTGATATCAATGTGCTCTTTTAACCAGTTTAGGGCAATTTTCATTTTCTACTTTAAAAGGGCAAATATACTTAGGGATTTTTGTTTATCTGCTCCCAGAGGGTGTCTTTTAATTCTTCTAAACCTAAGCCACTCACTGCTGAGATAAATACAGGCTTTAATGGAGCGAGTTTCTTTTTTAATTTCTTCAAGTCTTCGGGAGAAATAGCATCACATTGCGTAATGGCTAATAGTCGATCTTTTATCATGAGCTCTGGATTGAACTTGGCGCATTCATCCAGCAATATTTTGTATTCTTTTTTAATGTTTTCAGAGAAACAGGGCACCATAAATAATAACAGCGCATTACGCTCGATATGCTTTAAGAACCGGTGTCCGAGTCCTTTGCCTTCATGTGCTCCTTCAATAATTCCAGGGATATCTGCCATTACAAATGATTGCCAATCGCGATGGCGAATGATGCCTAAATTGGGTACTAAGGTCGTAAAAGGATAGGATGCTATTTTGGGTTTTGCAGCGGTGAGCACAGATAATAAAGTTGATTTTCCCGCATTCGGTAATCCAACTAATCCGACATCTGCCAGTACTTTAAGTTCTAAAATTTTCCAAGATTCTGTACCAGGTATCCCTTGCTGTGCATATTTTGGGTTTTGCTTTTGTGCTGATTTAAAGTGCCAGTTCCCCAATCCACCCATTCCTCCAGGTACCAATACTTTTTTCTCACCATCTTCGGTAATTTCAAATAATATTTCGCCTGTTTCGGCATCTTTTGCTACCGTACCCAAAGGAACCTCTAAAAGAATGGGCTTGCCAGAAGCGCCTGTACTTCTACTTCGTCCACCATTTTTTCCATTATCTGCCCGAACGTGTTTTCGGTATTTCAACGGAAGCAGCGTCCATAATTGACTGTTTCCAACCAATACGATATCACCACCTGCTCCGCCATCTCCGCCATCAGGTCCCCCCTTGCTATTCATTTTGTCGCGAAAAAAGTGAGCGCTTCCTGCACCACCATTACCACTCCGGCAATGAATCTTTACATAGTCAATAAAATTAGATTCTGCCATAGCTTAAAAATTAACCCCTAATGCAAGTTGCACAAAGGGCTTGTCTATAATGTTATGAGCAGTACTTACTGAAAAAGGTTTTTTTAACCCAACTCCAAGAAAAAAGAAATCCTTGGTAAATAGAAGTTCTGAGCTAACATGGTAATATGTATTTATGTCATACCTATTTGAACCAAATAAATGGACTCCAGCTTCTGCTCGAAAGTGTAATTTTTTCTGGAATAAATTTTTATGAATTGCCAGTTGTATAGGGAAGGAGTTTAACTTGTAGGAATTGTTTCGGACGCTTGTACCTACCGTATCAATAAAGCTCGAATAATAACCGAGCCCTAAACTAACATTTTGTTTTTCTGACAGTCCAAAAAACGAAATGCCGGATGATCGATGTGAAATATCCATTTTGATGTAATTACTCAAATTTGGAGCAGATTCTTCCTGACCTTTCACTAAGGTGATTGAAGAGAAGAGTATAATTGCCAACCAAATATTGAGATACTTCATTAGTTGAATTTATCAATCACTGAACAGAGTTGTTCAAAAATATCATCGATGCTCCCAACACCATTAATTGGAAAGTATTTATTTTGATTATCGTAATAAGAAGCTGCAACTGCGGTTTGATCGTTATAAACACCGATGCGATTACGGATCACTTCTTCATTGCTGTCATCTGCTCTACCACTATCTTTCCCACGAAGAAGCAATCGCTCTACCAATTCATCTTCAGGTGCATCCAAAGAAAGCATAAGGTCTACTTTGGTTCCCAGCTCAGTCATTAAAACATCCAAGGCCTCGGCTTGGGGAATGGTCCTTGGGAACCCGTCAAAAATAAATCCTTTTGCATTTGGGTTCTTTTTTACCTCGGCTTGTAACATATCGATCGTTACTTTATCAGGCACTAAATTTCCTTTATCAATGTAGAAACGAGCTAGTACGCCAAGATCAGTTTCGTTTTTAATATTATATCTAAAAATATCACCTGTACTCAAATGGATCAAGTTGTATTTATCCACCAATTTAGATGATTGGGTTCCTTTTCCGGCTCCAGGAGGGCCAAATAAAACAATGTTTAACATGTGGTTTGATTTAAAGAGACGCAAAAATACAAGTTATTCTTCCAAAATGGAACATGAATGGCGAGGTTATTTTGAATAAACTGAATTAAGACTCTTTAGTTGAGCTACTTTCATCAACCGGATTATTGGCCTTATAGGTATGCAAAACACGCTGAGGAAAGGGAATGCTGATTTCGTTATTTCTGAATTCTTCGCGAATATCGAAACGCAAGTCGCTTATGGTATCTTCAATCATGAACATATGGGAGCTCCAAAAAAATAAAGAGTACATAATTCCATTATCTCCAAAATCCGTGATTCGTACAAAAGGCGATTTGTCTTTTTTACTAGTGATTACTTCAGGATGTTGCTGTGCAACTCGTAAAAGGATTTCTTTAACTTTTTTCTCATCATTATCATACGACACGCCCACTTTCACTTCAAATCGGGTTGGTGTTAAATTGTGACTCCAGTTAATTACCTTTTCTGTAATGAATTTGTGATTAGGCACCACGATTGTGCTTCCGTTTCTTGTTAGAAAATCAGAAGTTCTCAATTTAATATCTGTAACCTTGCCCACGTTGCCATCAATTTCTAGAATATCATCAATCCGTATGGTGCCTTCTGTTAAAAGAAATATTCCAGATACGATGTCCTTAAAAATATCCTGAACACCCAAACCAATACCCACAAATAAGGCCGCAGAACCCGCAAGGAAGTAAGTTACATCCAGACCAGTGCTTCGCACCATCAGGATGATTGAAAAAACCCATAAAAAGTATTTGATAAAAAGATAAATGGAATGATTTCTTTTTTTATCAAAAAGGGATTTTTTGGCCCGGTAGGAGAGATAATAACGAATGAGATACAACACGAATATCGTTCCGAGGTAAATCGTTAAAATATTGAGAATATTTTCAATCTTGATATCCACTTTCCCAATATGGAAAACAACAACGCGGAGATATGGGTCCAAAAATTTGAACATATTGCAAAATTAACCTAATTGAAGCATTCAAGAAATGTTGATAGGAGAAATATTAAGATATTTTAAATTGATTTACATTTGCGAGCATAATGAGAAATATTGCTTTATCCATACCCGCATTTACCATTGAAGATGAAGAAGCCTTAGTTGCATGTCTAAGAACAGGTTGGGTAATGCAGGGTCCGCGTGTTAAAGAATTTGAAGAATCCTTTGCAAAATTTGTGGGTGCCGATTACGCTGTAGCAGTTACAAGTTGTACCACAGCGCTGCATCTAGCCTTATTGGTATTGGGAATAGGCCCGGGCGATGAGGTAATTGTGCCTTCTTTTTCTTGGGTTGCAACAGCCAATGCAGTTGAGTTTGTTGGTGCGAAAGTGAAGTTTGTGGATGTGGATGAAACGTTTAATATCAATTGTGACTTGATTGAAGCGGCAATAACCCCAAAAACCAAAGCAATCATTCCGGTGCATCTGTTTGGCTTATGTGTGAATGTGAAACATATTAAGGACCAGTTCCCTAATCTGCTCATTGTAGAAGATGCGGCATGTGCTGCGGGCAGTTCGATAAATGGAGAAAAAGCAGGTGCCATGGGTGAAATGGCAGCATTCTCTTTCCACCCCAGAAAATCCATTACCACAGGAGAAGGTGGAATGGTAACCACAAATAGCGAAGCCTATTACAAACAATTGATTGAGTTACGTAACCATGGACTGTCCGCTGATTTTGTAAAAAAAGCGAACCATGATATGCCTGAAGTGAATGTGCTGGGGTATAATTTTAGAATGACAGATATACAGGCTTCCATTGGCGTAACACAAATGAAACGTTTAGCAAGTATGATTGATGAACGCAACAATGGAGCTGCCATTTATTATAACACCTTGTCGGAAATCAATGGGTTGACTTTGCCACCCAAAGGGGAGCATATTGTGCATTGTTGGCAGTCTTTTGTGATATTGTTGGATGCCCAATATAATCGGAATGAAGTTATGGGAAGATTAGCTGAACGGGGAATTGCAACGCGCCCTGGAACGCAAGCGGTTCATATGTTGGGATACTATCAGGAAAAGTATGGTTTGGCCGCAAATGCCTTGCCCATGAGCCAACAGGTGTATGATCAAAGCATTGCTATACCCATGCACAATAAAATGAGCCTTGAAGATTATGCATATGTGGCGGATGAGTTACATAAAATTCTAGAATCGCTTTAAGAAAGCTTGCTTTGGAAGTGATTCCGTTAGGATTTACTTACGTGAATCCAATTACATCCAACGCTGGAATTAAAAACGAATCTCGCTAACGCTCGTCATTGTCAAGTCTCTCATGAAATCAAATCGTTGATTTGTTTCATTCATTTCGTTGACAATGTTTTTATTCGTTTTTGTTTGTCGGGATGACAGGATTTGAACCTGCGACCGCACGGCCCCCAGCCGTGTACGCTACCGGACTGCGCCACATCCCGAATTGAAATATTTGTTTTTCTGAGGGGATTATTAACTAGAAAAACATCCTACGATTCGATGCGCAAAGATTAGTATAAATATTTAATGCAGCAAAAAAAGGATTTGAAATTTGGTTCTGTCGCATTAAATCATTGAGGATTTAAATTTAGCAGAATTCAACTTTCATCA
>Ga0055584_100005880_pt1 | contig 12018 bp, 10 predicted proteins | sample OSDHelmetaG_FD_58716 | JGI IMG/M metagenome (GOLD analysis project Ga0055584, IMG submission 58716) | Pelagic marine sediment microbial communities from the LTER site Helgoland, North Sea, for post-phytoplankton bloom and carbon turnover... | ecosystem: Environmental > Aquatic > Marine >... | reverse complement strand
CGCGTCCTCGTCGCTCCTCGACCTCGCGCGCCTCGGACTCACCGCGCTCGCTCGCCTACGAGCTACAGGCTCCTAGCGGGGCCTCAGTTGTGCAGGATGCCGATGCGCACCTGGTAGTAGTGCCCGGCCCCGCTGGCGACCCCGTCGGGGGCCTCGATGACGACGTGGTGCTCGCCGCTCGACGTCAGGGGGAACAGGCTGATCGGCGCCTCCTCGTCGCCATCCCACGGGACGTCGACGACGTCGCTGCCGTCCGGGGCCACGATGCGCACGCGCACGTCCTGGCTCTCGCCGTGCAGCGTCCGCTCGAACTGCACCGTGACCCGGTCGTCGGCCTCGCCCGTCAGCGCGAACCAGTCCTGGTCGCCCGACGGGTGGGTGCGTCCCCAGAAGGTCAGCTCTTCGGAGTTGCCGGGGCCCGACACCAGGGCCAGCGCTTCGGGGGACTCGGAGCCGTTGGGCTCCGACTCGACGGGCAGGCCTTCTTCGGGCTCGTTCTTGGCGCCGTGCAGGAAGTACCAGGTGTCCGCCCCGCCGCCGCCGCCGGCCTCGGCCACCTCGACGTAGTAGGTGCCCGACTCCAGGATCGGGATCCACGCCCGCTGGTCTTCCTCCCAGCCCGGGTTGACCCAGGTGCCGATGGGGCTGACGGCGTCGGGCAGATAGACGGTCATGGCCGTGCTGCCGGCGGAGCCGCTATTGGGGAAGCCGTACAGACGCAAGGTCTCGGCCTGGGCGACGTCGATGGCCCACCAGTCGGCGTCCCCGACGGTCTGCAGCACCCCGCCGAAGTTGTAGTTGATGCGGTACTCGGGCAGGTCGAAGGCGTTGGCGTCGGCGGCCTCGTCGTCGGGCTCCGTCGCGGCGCCGATGTTCTCTCCGGCCCCGGCGCCGGCGCGCACGATGGCGACGTCGTAGCCGTAGGCGAGGCCGCCCTGGGGCGGGTCGGCGGGGTCGTTCACCCAGGAGCGTCGGTCCTGCACGCTGAAGTAGTGCAGCCCGGTCTGGGCGACGCCCGAGAAGAGCTGGCTGTTGGGGGGCACGGAGCCGACGCGCTCGAAGTCGTCGTTGAACGCGATCTCGTTGCCCTGGGCATCGTAGAAGGTCACGACGGTGTCGAGCGAGTCGGGGTTGTCCGCCGCCGTCGCGATGCGGAAGAGGTCTCCGGCGGTGCCGTTGAATCGGAACCAGTCCACGTCGCCGGCGGGCGCGATGATCAAGGAAGCGGCGCTGTTGTACTCGACCAGCTGGGCTTCGTCGCGGCTGTTGTTCCGGTCGCCCTGGACGCAGACGCCCTCGTCGCCGCAGATCTCCAGGCCTGAGGTGAAGCTGCACTCGGTGTCGTCGTCGCAGGCATCGCCCCCGTCGTCGTCGTCGTCCCGAGGCGGGGTGACGTCGTCGTCGTCGGGGTCGGTGCCCGAGCAGGCCACAAGCGTCGCCGACGCAGGCAGGAGAAGGCAGATCAGCAGCAATCGCAGGTTCATGGCGTCCCTCATGGGCGCCAGAATAGCGAGGCCCCGTCGCCCGCGCGCCGGGCCGCCGGGTTCCCGGACTGTCGGCGCGAGGCAAGGCTGGCGGCCCGGGCGCGTAGGATCGGTCCATGGCCGGATCCGACAAGCCCTCTTCCTCCCTCGCCGCCCGCATCGCCGCCGCCGTTCAGCGGCAGCAGGACGACGCCGACACCCAGCGCACCGCCCGGGTGGAGCGCCGGGATCGCATCCAGGCGGAGCAGGAGTCCCTGTTCGCCGAGCTGGCGCAGCTGGGGGCCGATGCGGGGCTCGGGGTGGCGCTGCGCGACGGCGTGCTGACCTGGACGCTGGGGGCGCGCTCGGTGTCCTTCGAGCGCCGCGCCACGCCCGAGCAGCCCTCGTGGATCCACATCGAGGCGACGGGCGTCGACGGCGAGATCGGCGCGTGGTTCGAGTTTCGGCTGGAGCGGTGGGCCCTCAAGATCGTGCGGCCGAGCAAGCTGGGGCGGCGCGACGTGGTGCGCTCGGTGACGCTGACCGGCGAAGGGCTGGACTGGCTGGTCAGCCGCGGGCTGGACCTGGAGCTGGACTGATCGGCGGGAGCGCTACAGCGCGCCGGACTGCTTGAGGTCCAGGTAGCGGTCCACCAGCGCGCCGCTGATCTCCGCGGGGCGGGCGTCGACGATCCGAGCACCCTCGGCGTGCAGCTTGCGAATGAGGGCCGCGCGCTCGTCCAGCAACTCGGCGGCGCCGACCTTCTGGAACAGGGCCGCGTCGTCGTCGGGGGCCGACTCTGCGATGCGGTGCACGTCGGGGTCGTCCATGGCGACGACCAGGGAGAGATGCCGCCCCCGCAGCGCCCGCAAGGCGCCCAGCAGTTCGCGGCCCTGCTCCCCATCGAAGAGGTCCGTCAGCCAGACGATGAGGCTGCGGCGGCGGTTGTCCCGCAGGATTCCGCGCGCTGCCTCCCGGTAGCGGGGGAAGCGCAGCGCCGGTTGCTGGTCGAAGAGCAGGTCCAGCACCCGGCCCAGCTGCCCCTGCCCCGCGGCCGGGGGGACGTAGCCCCGCAAGCCGTCGTCGAACACCCCGACCCCGACCTTGTCCCCCTGCTGCAGCCCCACCCAGGCCAGCATCAGCGCCGCGTTGACGGCGTAGTCGAGCTTGCTGAGGCTGCCCGCCCGCGTGGCCATGAGCCGGGTGCCGTCGATGAGGATGATGAGGTTCTGGCTGCGTTCGGCCTGGTAGACGCGGGTCATGGGCCGCCGCATGCGCGCCGTCGCCTTCCAGTCCACGTGGCGCAGGTCGTCGCCGGCGACGAAGTCCCGGAGCCGCTCGAAGTCGCCGTCGCGGCCCAGGATGCGGGTGCGTCGAGCGCCGCCGTGCTGCAGCAGGTTGCGCCGGCTGCGCAGCTCGTACCGGACCAGGTCCCGCATGTTCGGGTGAACGCGCGCCTCGGCGGGCAGTTCCAGCCGCACCCGGTGCTCGACGAGGCCCCGAGGGCGCCGCAGCAGCAGGTCCGTGGCCCCGAACGCGAACGATCCCCGGCCCGTGGGGCGGATCGTGTACTGCAGGGACTCCTCGCCGTGGGCGGGGAGGTCGAGTTCGAGGACCTCCTGCTCGGGGTCGAGCCCGGACGGACACCCGTCGGCGATGCGCAACGCGACGGGCTGGTCGGAGTCGTTTCGGACCCGCAGCCTGACCGTCGCCGGCTCGCCGACGGACAGCTGCCGGGGCAGCTCCCGCGACACCCGGATCGTCGGGGGCGCCGCGAGGCCCTGGGCGACCACCAGCACGAGCAGCAGCGCCGCCACGCCCAGGACCGCCGCCGCCCCGGCGTGGAGCAGCCCGAGCAGCAACGCCAACGGCAGCAGCCCGGCGACGAGGGCCAGGGCGAGAGGCGAAGGGAGGAAGGCGGCGCGCATGGGGAGGTCCGCCGCGCTAGCGGGGAACCTCCACTCGGCGCAACAGGTCGGCGACGACGTCGGCGGTGGTGAGGCCGTCGACCTGGGCGTCGGCCTGCAGGAGCAAGCGGTGGGCGAACACCGGCGTGGCGAGGGTCTTGATGTCGTCGGGGGTCACGAAGTCGCGCCCGCTCAGCGCCGCCCACGCGCGGGACGCGACGAGCAGGTGGATGCCCGCGCGGGTGCCCGCGCCCAGCACCAGGACGTCGCTGTCCCGGCTCGCCCGCAGCAGCCGCTGGACGTAGTGCAGCACGCTGTCTTCGATGTGCACGGAGCCGACGACGGCCAGCAGGCCGTGCAGTTCCTCGGTGGTCAGCACGGACTGCACGAGCTCATCGGCCTCGGTGTGGGCCGAGCCCCCGCGTCCGTAGCGCCGCAGGACCGCAGCCTCGGACTCGTCGTCGGGGTACGGCACCTCGATCTTCATCATGAAGCGGTCGAGCTGGGCCTCGGGCAGCGGGTAGGTGCCTTCGAACTCCAGGGGGTTCTGGGTCGCAAACACCGTGAACACCGGCGACACGATCCGGCGGTCGCCGTCGACGGTGACGGCGCGCTCTTCCATGACCTCGAGCAGCGCGGCCTGGGTCTTGGGCGGCGTGCGGTTGATCTCGTCGGCGAGCAGCACGTCGGTGAACACCGGGCCTTCGTGCAGCACGAAGCTCTGGGTGCGCGGATCGAAGATGTGGGTGCCGAGCACGTCGGACGGCATGAGGTCCGGCGTGAACTGGATGCGCTGGAACCGGGCGTCCACGGTGCGGGCCAGCGAACGCGCCAGCAGGGTCTTGGCGGTGCCGGGCACCCCCTCCAGCAGCGCGTGGCCCCGGGAGAGCAAGCAGGTAAGCATGAGCTTGATGGGCAGGACCTGGCCGTAGACGACGCGCTGGACCTCGACCACCGCGGCGTCGGCGCTCGCTCCCAGGGCGACCACGGCGGCCGAGACCTCGTTGTCGGAGGCGGGCGGCGGAGGCGCCGGAGTCGGGGTGGCCGGCACGGGGGCCACCGGCGCGGTGTCGGCCACCGACGCCGAGGGGGTGGGGGCGGGGCGGTCGGGATCGTCAGACGTCATCGTGGTCTCCGGATGGCGCGGCGCTTGCTGAGGTGGTCGGTCTCGAACCGGTGGACGAGCCGGGCGGCGCGGAGCACGGCCTCGGGGTCCGGATCAGACTGGGGGAGGAGGCGCGCAAACGCGCGGCGGATCTCATCGAACTCGCGGGCCGCGGTGGGGCCCAGCTCGGTCTCGACCCAGGTGGCCAGCTGTCCCTGGTCCCACTTGCGTCCGGCCCGGCGCTCGAGGTTGCGCCGGAAGCGGCGCGACAGGACGGCCAGGGCGTGGCCGTGAAGCCGAGCCCGCTCGTAGAGGCCCGCCACCGCGGTCACCAGCTCCGACGACGCCCGGCGCGCGCGGCGGGTCGGCGGGGGCAACACCGCGCCGACCCGGACGCCAGCCCGCCAGAGCATCAGCGCCACCAGCAGCGCCGCCAGCAGGAGCACCGGCAAGAGGCCCGCGCCGCGGGCGTAGGCGACGACGCCGTGCTGGTCCCCTCCCCCCGCGTGCAGGTCATCCCACAGCAGCTCACCGCCCGGCTTCAGGTGCTCGGTGACCACCGCGACCCAGAAGGCGAGGTTTCCTTCGCGGGCCAGCCCCGTGTTCGTCAGCACCGCCGGGTCGCTGACCAGCACGATCCAGCCGTCGCCTTCGGCCCGGCGGACGGCGACCCGCACGTCGCCCACGGCGTACAGGACCTCGTCCCCCCTCCGGTGCCCGAAGCCCCCCCGCCCCTCGACGGCCAGGGGCCCGCCCAGGGTCAGCGACGACGGCAGGACGGGCAGCGCTCGGTGCCAGCCCGGCCCGTCGCCGCGCTCGGGGCGGTCCAGGGCGGTCCAGTCGTAGCTGTAGCCGAAGGCATCGCTGATGGGGTCGGGGTAGTGGGTGACGACGACGACGGTGGAGCCGGCCTCGACGAACGTGCGCACCCGCGCTACCTCGGCGTCGCCCAGGGGCGCCGCGGGCAGGAGCCCGGGCGAGGCGGGCATGACGAGCACGCTGCCCGCCGGCTTGTCGACGAGGGGGTGCAGACCGAGGCGGAGGGACTGGGGCTCCATGCCGAGGCGGCGCAAGACCCCCGCGATGGCGGCGGTGCCCTCGGGGCCGCGGTCGTCGCTGGCCCGGCTCCCCCCCCCGCTGGCCGCGGACACGGCCACGAGCAGCGCGACGACCACGCCGCCGGCGAGCCCCAGCGCGAGCAGGCGTCGGTCAGCCATCCTCGGCCTCGATCCGCGCCGGCACGAGCTGCCCGCAGGCCAGCGTCATCGCGCGGTAGGCGTCGTCGTCCAGGACCACCTCGCCGTACCAGGCGCGCTCAAACCGGAGGGTGGCGTCCCGGAAGGAGGACCGCCGAACGCCCTCGCCCCGGAAGGTCCCCAGGTGTTCGCCGTTGGTGCGCTCGGGCCGGTACTCGATCTCCCGCGTGCGATCGAGCCGCGCGAGCACGGCCAGGAACTGAGCCCGGATGGCGTCTCGCAGCAGGCCCTCGGCGGCGAGGGCGTCGGCGTGGGAGCGCCACCCGCTGGGGCTTCGCTGGCGCGCGTCGGGCAGCGCGGCACCGGCGCCGGCGCCCAGGGCATCGAGCTCGGGCGCCGAGGGGTCGTGGCGCCCCGTCGATCGAGCGAACAGGGCGATCAGGCCCACCGCCGCGACGATGGCGAGCAGCACGCCGATCCATTTGAGGTCGATGCCGCCCACCCCCCTGCGGGGGATGTTCGTCGGCTGCTGGTCCGGCTCCAGGGCATGCCAGAAGTCCTCGAGCCACGCCCGAAACCGCGCCCCCAGACCCTCGCGAAAGTCGTCGCCTTCGACCGCCCGGTCGTCCAGTTGGTAGCCCTCGGCCAGCTCCTGCTCCAGCAGGGCGGCGGGATCGAGCCCCGGCTCGACGGCCGCCGCAGGGTCCCGGAAGGCGCGAAGCCGCGCCTCGGCCTCGGCCAGACGCTCCCCGAACCGCACCGCCTCTCCCCGAGACGCGTCGTCGTGGATCCAGGTCGGCATGTCGTCCAGCAGGAGCGTGCTGTCGATGTCCAGCTCGGAGCCGTCGGGCAGGGTCAGGGTGCGCACCGCGCCGGTGGCGACTTCGTCGCGCAATAGCTCCAGGTCCTCGAAGCCGCTGGCCTCGTACGCCTCGATCTGGACGTCCAGCCGCTGGCGCCAGTGCTCCAGGTCCGCTTCGTACTGCTGCAGCGAGTCGGGCGCCTCGATCCCGGCTCCGTCCTCGAGCAGCTGGAGCAACGCCTGGACCTCCTCGTCGGGTTCGGCTCGCGCGACGGCCGGGAGCAGGGCGAGGGCCAACAGCGCCACGCCGAGGCGTCGAGCCTGGCGGGCGCGCAGCTGCTCCCAGCGCTCGGTGAGGTCGCTGCCCGACTGCTTGAGGCGGGCGTCCAGGTAGACGAGCACCCGCTGCACGGACCAGACGCCATCGGCCAGCCACGACGCCACGAGCAGGCTGCCGATGACGGCCACGGGGTTGGTGGGCCCGAGGGCGCGCAGCAGGGCGGTGACCTCGACGCCGGTGAGCATGCGCAGCAGGTACACCGCCACCAGGGCCCCGGCGAACACGTTGATCCACCCCACCGTCAGCACGAGCCCGTGCAGGATGAGCGCGGACGCCCCGCGGGGGGTGGTGCCCCGGGGGAGGGTCGTCAGCCGCCGCAGCGTGGCCGCGGCGTCCAGGCCCTCGATGGCCGCCACGGACGTCGCGGGCAAGAGCCAGCCGGCCACCAGCAGCGCCGGAAACCCAGCACACAGCAGCCCGAGTCCGACGAGCGTGGGGCCGATGACGCCGACCAGGAACAGCGACGCGAACGGCAGCCGGCCTGGCGCGCGCCGCAGGCCCTCGGCGTCCAGGGGGAGCGCGGCGGGGTGCACGGTCGCCACCAGGGCGCGCGCCAGCCACCCCTGCCCCACCGCCCGCAGTCCCAGCCCCACGACCACGGCCGCCGACAGGGCCGCCGACAGCAGCCCCACCCGGCCGTCCCACGCGCGGTCGAGCCAGGCGACCCGGTGCGCATGCAGAAAGACGAGCGACGCGATCAGCAGCGGCAAAGACGGCAACAGCGCCGCCGGCCCCCACCGGAGCGGGTCCGACGCCACGATGCCCACGGCCTCGTCCAGCAAGACCGCGGCGCCCCCCTGCTGGCTGCGGCGGCGGAAGCCCGAGTCGGACACGGTCAACCGGCCAGGTACAGCAGGAAGCCGAAGCCCGTGAACGCGCCCACCAGCAGGAGCGCCGACAGCGCCCCCGCCAGCAGCATGCCCACGCCCTCAGCCACGCTGCTGGTGCCGATGTCGTCGTTGGAGTCGACCGCGCGGGCCTGCAGGCAGCGCACGCAGAAGTTGCGGCCCTGCAGCCGCGTCGTGCACGACGCGCAGACCACCTTGCGGCAGTGGATGCAGACGCCGATGCCGGCGATGTCGGGGTGGTTGGCGCAGTGCATCGTCGCGGTGGGGCATCGTAGCAAAGGGGCGCCCCCAAGCCGGGGGCCCTGGAGGCTGAGATGCGTTGGACGACCCTGGGTTCGGGGACGCTGGAGTTCCACCCCCAGCGAGGATGCTCATCCCACCTGGTGCGGTGGGGCGACGGTGCGCTGCTGATCGACAGCGGCCCGGGCTGCCTCGATCGCCTCGCCCGCGGGGCCGTAGACCCCCGCGATCTCGTCGGCGTGCTCCACAGCCACCGCCACCTCGATCACGTGTCCGACCTCTGGCCGTTGCTGTTCTGGCGCGTCGCCGTGGGGCACTCGGGCCGGCCGGCGCCCCCCCTGTTGCTGGCCGGCGCCCCCGGACATCGAGCCTGGGTCGAGGGCGTCGCCGCGGCGCTCTACCCCAAGCTGATGGAATCAGCCCTGCACTGGCACGAGCAGCCCGACGACGGCGTCACGACCCCGTTGCCCGGCACGCCGCTGTCCGTCGCCGCGTTCCCTGCGGCCCACTCGGCGAGCCCTCGGATCCTGCGGCTGGCCGGCGGCGGTTCGAGCTTCGCCTACTCCGGCGACACGGGCCCCTGCGACGGCCTGGCCGCTGCGGCCCACGGCGTCGACTGGCTCGTCGTCGAGTGCACCAGCCCCGACTCCCGCCCCCGGCGGGGACACCTCACCCCCGCCGACGTGGCCGCGGTCTGCCGCGACGCCCGCCCCCGGGGCGTGTGCCTGGTGCACCTGTCCCCGGACTGGGCCTCCCCCGACGACGCGGCGCGGGCGGTGCGGGACCACGGCGTCGGCGACACCGAAGTGATCGGCGCCTACGACGGCCTGGAGCTGGCGGGCCGCTGAGCTACTCCCACTCGATCGTGCCGGGCGGCTTGCTGCTGATGTCGTAGACCACCCGGTTGATGCCCCGGACCTCGTTGATGATCCGGCTGCTGATGCGCGCGAGCACCGCCCGGGGCATGTCGAACCAGTCCGCGGTCATGCCGTCGGTGCTGGTCACCGCCCGGATCGCGCAGACAGCCTCGTAGGTGCGCTCGTCGCCCATGACGCCCACGGTCTTGACCGGCAGCAGGACCGCGAACGCCTGCCAGATCTGGTCGTACAGCCCGTTGCTGCGGAGCTCCTCGATGTAGATGCGGTCGGCCTGCCGCAGCAGATCGCACCGCGCCTCGGTCACTTCGCCGAGCACCCGGATGGCCAGGCCCGGCCCCGGGAACGGATGCCGCCACAGGCGCGCCTGGTCCAGGCCCATCTCTTTGCCCAGCGCCCGGACCTCGTCCTTGAACAGCTCGCGCAGCGGCTCCACGAGTTCCAGCTTCATCCAGTCCGGCAAGCCACCCACGTTGTGGTGGCTCTTGATCGTCGCCGACGGCCCGCCCTTGGGCGAGACACTCTCGATGACGTCGGGGTACAGCGTGCCCTGGGCGAGGAAGCGGGCATCTTCGACCGAGTTCGCCGCCTCTTCGAACACCTCGACGAACACGCGGCCGATGATCTTCCGCTTCGCCTCGGGGTCGGTGACGCCGGCCAGTTCACCGAGGAACCGGGCCGACGCGTCCACGTGGCGGAACTCGATGTCGTCCCAGTCGGCGAAGTAGGCGCAGACCTCCTGCGCTTCCTCCCAGCGCAGCAGCCCGTTGTCCACGAAGATCGCGGTGCAGCGCTTCCCGATGGCGCGGCCCAGCAGCGCCGCGACCACCGTCGAGTCGACCCCGCCGGAGAGCCCGAGGATCACGCGGCCGTCGCCGACCTGCTTCTGGATGAGCGCGACTTCGGTTTCCAGGAAGTTCCCCATGGACCAGTCGCCCGCACAGCCGCAGCGCGCCACGAAGTTGGCCAGCAACTCGGCGCCCCGGGCCGTGTGCACCACTTCGGGGTGGAACTGCACCCCGAACAGGCGATCGTCGGCCGAGTGCATGGCCGCGCACGGCGAGTTGGAGCTGACGGCCACGGGCTCGAAGCCCTCAGGCAAGCGCTTGACCCGGTCGCCGTGGCTCATCCAGACCGTGTGGCCCCCGCCTTCGAAGCCGGCGAACAACGACGACGGCTGCGTGACGGTGATCTCTGCCGACCCGAACTCGCGCTCGTTGGAGGGCTCGACCTCCCCGCCCAGCAGGTGGGTCATGAGTTGCATGCCGTAGCAGATGCCCAGGACCGGCACGCCGGCGTCGTCGAGGACCGACCGGTCGAACGACGGGGCGCCGTCGGCGTACACCGACGCAGGCCCGCCCGACAGGATCAGGCCCTTCATGGCGTCCCGATCCGCGGCCGTGGGCGGCTGGGTGTACGGCCGGATCTCGCAGTAGACGTTGGCCTCGCGAATGCGGCGGGCGATCAGCTGCGTGTACTGCGAGCCGAAGTCGAGGATCAGGATCTTCTCCCGGTGGGTCGGGGGCAGGCTCACGGTGGCTCCTCGGATGCGATGGGGGACGGCTGCTCAGGCATCGAGGGAGGCGCTCGCACCAGCGCTCGGCTCCACTTCCCGCCCGTGAGGGCGTCGAGCGTAGCGTTGAGTTCTTGGACGCGCAATCGACGCTCGAGCCGCGCCGCGAGTGGCTCGTCAGGCGCCGCCAGGGCCCGCTCCAGAAGGGCCCGACGCCGGTCGAAGTAGACCCGGTCCACCTGGGCGAGCACCGCCTGCCGCAGCTCCGCCCGCGCGCGCGACTCCCTGAGAAGCCGGGTTTGCGTGTCGCCGGCGGCGAGCCGACCCAGGTCCCACTCCAGCCACAGGTCGACCTGGTAGTCGGAGTCGCGGTCCCGGCCGGCGATCACGTCGGTGGAGTCCCACTTGCGGTTGCTGCGGTCCGTGTAGCGACCGCGCAGCCGGATCAGGGGCAGCGCCCCCTCGGCCCGGGACTCCTGCAGCTGCCGCGCGAGCTCGGCGGGATCCGAGTCGGCCTCGCGCGCCGCCCAGGCGTGGACCTGCTGCACGGCCGGCTCGTCATCGAACACGGACAGCTGGGAGCCGACGCGTCGGCGCTGGGCGCGCTCGGGGTCGACGACCACGACGGGGTCCGTGAACTCGGGCTCGGGCGCAGCGGCCGCGCCGGAGGTTGGCAGGAGCAGCAGGAACAGAGCGAATGTCACGGGGTTGTCTCCAAGGGATCCGGGTCCAGCCAGCCGTCTTCGAGCAGCGACTGCAGTTCGGGGCTCAAGATCGCGGCGCCTGCAGGCCTCAAGGCGTCCCGCAGCCGCAGCAGGTCGCCGCGCCGGCCGACGGTCCAGCGCAGTTCGAGGTGCATGCCCAGCCCGAGGGCCCGGGTGTCGTTCGAGCTGCTCTGGCTCCGCGCCCGAAGCCCGATACGCACCGTGGGCAGGGGGTTCGCAGCCGCAGCGGCCGGCGCGAGCAGCAGCAGGGCGAGGGCGGCCCCCGCGAGGCCGCGCCCAGGTCGTCGAATTGACAGCGCTTGGTGGCTTTGATACTCCCGGCCCGAACGCGGAAGCGGACGCTGTTCCGGCCAAGCAGAACCCCAAACACCGGCAGTGTTTTTCCCAAGGTGCGCCTCGTCGGCGCCCGACACGGAAGCTGCCGCTGGAGCACACCGAACATGGTCAACGAGAACATCGTCTACGCCGTGCCGGCCGCGGGAGTCCTCGCGCTCGGCTTCGCTTACGTGAAAGCGAACTGGGTCAACAAGCAGGACGCCGGTACCGAGCGCATGCAGGAAATCGCCGGCTGGATCGCCGAAGGCGCCATGGCGTTCCTCGCCCGCGAGTACAAGGTCCTCGCCGGCTTCGTCGCCGTCGTCGCCGTGCTGCTGGCCGTCGCCAACAACACCGAGGCGAGCAGCCCCCTCATCGCCGTGGCCTTCGTGCTCGGCGCCGCCGCGTCCGGCCTCGCCGGCTACTTCGGCATGAAGATCGCGACCGCCGCCAACGTGCGCACCACCCAGGCCGCCACGAAGGGCCTGCCCCAGGCGCTGGACGTCGCGTTCGCCGGCGGCTCGGTCATGGGCCTGTCGGTCGTGGGCCTCGCCGTCATCGGCCTCGGCGGCCTCTACATCGCGCTGAGCGCCACCGGGTGGCCCCTGGCCCGAGTCCTGTCGGTCCTGACCGGCTTCTCGATGGGCGCCTCGTCCATCGCGCTGTTCGCCCGCGTGGGCGGCGGCATC
>Ga0055584_100005879_pt1 | contig 12018 bp, 13 predicted proteins | sample OSDHelmetaG_FD_58716 | JGI IMG/M metagenome (GOLD analysis project Ga0055584, IMG submission 58716) | Pelagic marine sediment microbial communities from the LTER site Helgoland, North Sea, for post-phytoplankton bloom and carbon turnover... | ecosystem: Environmental > Aquatic > Marine >... | reverse complement strand
GGGGGGGGGAAGAGCCGGGAAAGGACTGGCACACTTTTAGAAAGTGTCTGACCGAGGCCATCAACTGATTCATCGTCGTACAGCTATGGTTGCGCGTGATGGTGTCGTGCACCTGTTTCCACAGCCGTTCAATCTTGTTAACCCACGGATGGTAGGCAGGTTGGAAGATGATTTTGAATTTCGGATTATCGGCTAACCAGCGGGTGACGACTTTGCTTTTGTGGATGATGTAGTTGTCAGCGATGAGAGTGATGCGCTTGGCGCCGCGGTAACTGCGGCGCAACTGATGGAGCAGCCGCAGTTGCCATTCGCGCGTAGCACCAACAGCGCCAATGTTCAGCGCACGTGATCTTTATCACCGGATTTGTGAACGACGCGCTTCAAGCGCTGGCACACACCGCGCCCCTCTTCATTACACTAGCCATTCTCGGCTGGCCTCCTCGGTGACCTATTCTGCGTTAGCAACAGATCTGATCGCTGAATGCCACCCGAGTTCCTCAAGTGATCGAGGTTTCTGCTCTTTTATTTAGGCTACCTAATCGCCACATTTTGGTAAGATCTAGTGCTACAACTTAGAGCCCTGGTTAGTGCATATCGGATGCCATCGATGCGCTCATATCGCCAACGCTCATGGAGAGAACGGAATCAGGTGCCCGCGGATCCCCCGGTCCTCGTCAGGGTGCGTATATCAAAATGCGAGATTCGCGCTGTGCTCAACCGAGAGTTTGTGCCCGCTTGGCACTCAGCGTTTCAATTACACGGTCCAGCCGTTGCATGACACGCTCCCATGTAAGGAATTCGCTGGCTCGTTGTTGTCCTTGAGTCGCTATCTGTTGGCGAAGCTCGGGATTTTTCGCCAGGCGCACGATGGCGTCAACGTATTCTTCCGGGCTGGTACAAGCAAGCAAGTGCTCTCCCGGGACTGCGTCTACACCCTTAGCCGATTCATGGCTGACCACACTCGGAACTGCCATTGCCATCGATTCGAGGATCTTGTTTTGGATGCCGCGCGCGATTAGGAGCGGCGCGATGGTAGCGAGGGAGCGATGCACGTAGGGCTGTACTTCGGGCACTGTTCCCGTCACTTCGACGTTTGGATGAGCGGCAAGTGCGCGCACGCGTGCACTTGGCTCGGCGCCAACGAGGTGCAACCGCATTTGCGGTAGTCGTTGCAGTAGCTTAGGTAGGACTGCGTCGCAGAACCACTGCGCGCCCTGTTCATTGGGGTAATAATCGAATCTGCCTATGAACGAAATGCAATTTGGATCATATGGCTCCGTGCCCGGCTTATAGTTGTCGACATCGACGCCGTTCGGGACCCAGTCGGACGATGCGGCTGGCGCGAGGTTCTTGAGGATTTTGTGCTCGCCATCAGACACAACAATCGAGTAGTCGAATGTATTCGCGATACGTGTTTCCTCGCGTTCAAGTTTTGTGCCTTCGACTTTGTAACCGATTGAAATTGGCCACTTGTGCACGGTGCTGTATAGGAGCCATTTCTGCGAGTCCATATCGACGAAATCCATGAGTTTGGGTACGTCGTGCAGCTGTTCTGCATAGGGAGCCACGCTGGACGAATGCAATGGAATGCTCTGACCTTTGCTCCGCCTTTAGGAGGGAAAGGCGCCCGGTGGGCCAGATATAGGCAACGCAAGGTTTAGAACACCGCATCAAGGAGGGTGTTGCGAGTGTAACAGGGCATCGATTAGCTATCTAAGGAGCCATGGTGTGATCGCGCCAAATTTCGACTCGGGTGCTTATAATCACAGATGCAATTAGCCCGCAAGGCAGCGTGTTTCAATCCGACACAACAATCATACCCCCGGTAGCTGGGTTTATAGTTACCGTGATCCCGGTAACGGAAATCCCGTCTTAATTGTTGCTATCTTTGATCCATCGGCACTCGGTGCTTGGCACTCCATCGGAGAAACTTATGCATGGGTCTGAGCGATTGGCTTGCTTTAAGGCTTACGACATACGCGGCAAGGTCCCAGAGGAACTGGATACGGAACTTGCTTACGGAATCGGCCGTGGTTTCAGCGCAGTAACGGGTGCCGAGCGCGTTTGTGTCGGCCGGGACGCACGCTTAAGTGGTCTGGACATTAGCGGGGCCCTGGTAGCTGGGTTGCGCGACGCGGGGGTGGACGTCGTTGACATTGGGGTATGCGGCACGGAGGAAATTTACTTTGCCACATCATATTTCGATTTAGACGGGGGAATTGTTGTAACGGCGAGTCACAATCCGCAAGACTATAACGGCATGAAGCTGGTTCGCCGTGACTCCAAGCCGATTAGTTCAGATTCCGGGCTCGATGAGATCGAGCAGATAACGCGCACAAAGGCTTGGTCCCAAAGCGTGCTGACTGCTGGATCGCTCGGTGTTTTGGACCACCGTGAAGCGTACATCCAACATTTGTTGTCGCAGGTTGACACCCAATCCCTGCGTCCGTTGAAAATTGTGTGTAACGCAGGTCATGGCGTTGCCGGGCCAGTCATGGACCAATTAGCCCGATCTCTGCCTTTCGAGATCGAGCGCCTGCAGTGGCAGCCCGACGGCTCGTTTCCAGAAGGTGTTCCGAATCCATTGTTGCCAGAATGCCGAGAAGTCACGCGGCGTGCCGTTATTGAGCGCGGTGCCGACTTTGGGATCGCCTGGGACGGAGATTTTGATCGTTGCTTCTTTTTCGATAGTGATGGCCGTTTCATTGAGGGTTACTACATTGTCGGCCTCATTGCTGAAGCGATGTTGGTTAAGACTCCTGGGGCAAAGATCATCCACGATCCTCGCCTGACATGGAATACCGTTGACGTGGTTGCGGGTGCTGGTGGCATACCTATAATGACCAAGACAGGCCACGCGTTTATTAAGGAACGGATGCGCCTTGAGGACGCACTCTACGGTGGTGAAATGTCGGCACACCACTACTTTCGCGACTTTTTCTACTGCGATTCCGGGATGTTGCCGTGGCTGATGGTGGCTGAGCTGATGTGTCGCAAGAAGCAAACACTTGCGCAGTTGGTCGATGCGTCATTGGCTGCCTATCCTTGCAGCGGTGAGTTGAATTTTCGGGTTAAGGACGCGTCCGTCGTGCTCGCAGCGCTGCGAGCTGAATATTCCGATGACGACAACACGGACTTCACCGATGGACTTAGCGTAGAGTTAGAGGGTTGGCGATTTAACGTTCGCGCATCGAACACCGAACCGTTATTGCGATTGAATGTTGAGTCGCGCGCTCAAGAGGTACTGATGCAGGATCGTACGCGGGAACTTTCCGATTTTATCAAGCGGTTTGCGGCTTAAGCGCGACGCCTTCAAGGAGCGAGAAAAATGCAACTCATCCATGTGCAACCGGTCATCCTGGCGGGTGGTTCCGGTACGCGTCTATGGCCGATTTCGCGTGGTGACTACCCAAAGCAACTGCTGCAATTGGATGATGAGTTAACGATGTTGCAACGCACAGCCGTCCGCTTGCACAGCGCGAATCCTGGCACTGCGGAGTTGGCCTTGCTCGCGCCACTTGTGGTGTGCGGGGAAGATTTAAGATTTCTCGTCGCTCAGCAGCTGAACGCAGTCGACGCGGGATCTCCAACAGTGATTTTAGAGCCAGCGGCGCGCAATACAGCTCCGGCGATCGCTGCGGCTGCTCATATTGCGGCTATGGACGACCCGAATTGTGTGCTGGTTGTGATGCCGGCCGATCACGTGATTGCCGATGCTGATGCATTCTGCGAAGCGGTGGCAACAGCGGCCCTGGTTTGCGCTGAAAAGGACGTTGTAGCAACTTTTGGTGTGAAACCCACGCGCGCCGAAACTGGTTTTGGCTACATCCAGCGCGGCGAGGCATTAAGCGAAGGTGTGTACGCGTTGGCGACGTTTGTGGAAAAGCCGGACGCGATTACCGCCGAGCAACTTGTTGCTGATGGGCAGCACTATTGGAATGCTGGCATTTTTCTAGCCAAAGCCTCGGTGTTGATTCGGGCGGTTACCGAATTGGCCCCAGAGATTGGCAATGCGGCCGAAAAAGCTGTTTCGGTAGCTGCGCGTGACGGACAGTTTTTGCGGCTTGGATTCGACGAATTCTGCGCGTCCCCCAGCGATTCCATGGACTTTGCTGTCATGGAGAAATTGAATGAAGGTGAGGCGGACATCAGCGCTGTTGTCGTGCCGCTGGATGCGCAATGGTCGGATGTCGGTTCTTGGGAAGCATTGTTGGATGTGCTCGAACGAGATGATGCCGGCAACGTCTCGAGAGGCGATGTCGTCTCTATCGATTCGCGCAACTGCGTACATATTTCGACATCCAGATTGGTCACCTCACTCGGCGTGCGCGATCTGGTGATTGTCGAAACGCCCGATGCGGTGTTTGTGGCGCCCAAATCTGAAAGCCAGCGAGTTAAGGAACTCGTTACGAAGCTGAATGAACAGCAGCGCAGCGAAGTGTCGAGTCATCAGAAAGTTTACCGGCCTTGGGGCACCTTCGAGAGCCTTGATACTGGTGCGCGATATCAGGTGAAAAGGTTGACCGTAAATCCGGGGGCGTCATTGTCATTGCAACTTCACTATCATCGCGCGGAACATTGGGTGGTTGTTCGTGGTACCGCGCGTGTCACGCGTGGAGACGAACAGTTTCTGCTGAGCGAGAATGAGTCGACGTATTTACCTGTTGGTACGACCCATCGTCTGGAAAATCCAGGCAAAGTCACGCTCGAAGTAATCGAAGTACAATCAGGTAGTTACCTCGGCGAAGATGACATTGTCAGATTAGACGACGTGTACCAGCGTTCATAGAACGCGCGCAGGAATCCAAACTCACCTGAATACGGCCAGTGTGGCGCCCCTGGTGCTGATTGCACTGGGCTTTGGTGTTAGCCTCGACAATGATCTGGGACGACAGCACCTACATTCACGACAACCCCTACCTGCACAGCATCAATTCATCCACCCTGTGGTGGATGCCTACCGACAGCGTTGGTCCCAATGCGCATTACAACTGGCAACCACTGACGGCTCTTAGCCACGCCATCGACCTGCAACTGTGGGCTTCGACCCTGGGATGCACCGGCTCGGTAATCTCCTGCTCCACTTCGTCAGTGAGCTGTCGATGTTCTTCAGCGATCGCGCCAACCGACGCCATTGACGCTGCGCTGTGCCGGGGACGACCGTCATCACCCGCCGCCTGCAAGAGCAAATGAAGGTCGGGCCGGAGCAAGAAACTGGCATATGAATTGTTGAACAAATGGCGCAAAAATCCGTGGACTTGCCAATGCTTTACTAGCACGAAGGTGTATGCCCATGCTCGACGAACGTATGGACTTAAGTTTGGGATCGTTGCAATCCCAGGTAACCCACATAAACGTCAGAAGGACCGATGAACACTGCTTCACGCCAACGGAACGTGGCAATGAAAATAGGACACATGGGCTCGAAGTTTAGTGTCTATTTTGGTGGGTTGTTCATGGCCTCTTGAGTTTGAGCGGGTGGATTGATCCATACCGCTGTTGGCAGTGGCGTGACGGCTGGCGCGATGTATTTGAATCGTTCTGGGTGTCGCGTAAACGCATCGTGCAGGACGCATTGGCGTTGCGCGAGGATCTCATCGGCAAGGCCGCAGTGGACCGCGTGCGGCGCCAACATCGCAATACCCGAGTGCTTGTGTTCGAAGTTGCACCCGCTGAAGAAGCCTTGACAATGTCTTTCGGCAGCGCCGATGGTGGGGAATCGAGTCGGAAACTCCGGTCGATACTTGAGTGTCTTGAACTGCGCCTCAGAGAACGGGTTGTCGTCGCTCGCGAGTGAGATTTGATCACGCCGAGGTCGGTTAGTAGCTGAGCGACCCGCTTGGACTTCATGCTTGAACCGCGGTCGGCGTGCAGCGTCAGCTCATCTTGGCTGATCGCGTGTTTCGCGCAGGTCTGACTGATCAGCTGTTTGGCCATTACCGCCGGCTCACGGTCGGCCACCATCCAGCCCGCCACTGGACTTGCCGGGGTTTAGTGGACTGAATCGCCCCGGATGTTCCGGAGACTCATTAGTTCGGATCAAGCGGCAATAGCTGATCCAGCCATTTGGTTATAGTACTCGTTTTCTAACTCTGCCGGCGGTAGGTTGCCAATGGATTCCATTAGGCGGCGGTTGTTGAACCACCCCACCCATTCCAAAGTCGCAAACTCGACCGCTTCGATGCCTCTCCAAGGCCCCTGGTGTCGGATAACTTCAGTTTTGTGCATCCCGTTAATTGTCTCTGCAGCGCGTTGATGCTCCTATAGTTCGTCAAGTTTAATTTACGCCGGTAAAGGGATGCTGGCGGTCTCCTCAACCGGCGACTGCGGCAGGAGGTGATAGAGCTCGCGCGCCACAAAGCGTTTAAGGCAACGAATAATATCTTTCTTGGATAACCCTTGCGCCGTTCGGCGCGCGACATACTCGATCGTTGGTGGATGCCATCGAAAACGAACTATCACGACTCGGTACAAAGCGGCATTCGCCTGGCGATTCCCCCCGCGATTTAGCCGGTTTCGACCACTGGTCTTACCCGAACCCGTGGGAATGGGACAAACGCCACGCAGTTTCGCGAAGGCCGCCTCGGAGCAGATCCTGTTTGCGTTGTCCCCGGCCGTGATCAGCATTTCAGCAGCAGTATCGAAGCCCACACCAAATCGCTCAAGCATCTGCGGGGCGGCGGCGCACGTGAGCGCCTTGAGCTGAGTGCTGTGCACTTTGACCTCTTCGCGCAGGGCCAGCCACCGCCGCGCTAGATACGACAGCGCGTGACGTGTCGCCACGTTTGGGTCAGCTATATTGCCCGCCGCAGAGAGTTCCGTGCACGCAATAACCAGCTTGTGATCTGTGAACGCCTCGAGCCGGCCGCGAAGTTCGTCCGAGCCAGTAACGAGAACTGTCTTGAGAGTGATGAGCGTGGCGGAATGTGCGTTCACTGCCGTGTCGCGGATAATTTTGAGTAAGCGGATCGCCTCCACTTGGCCGTTAGCGAGCTTAGGCGTGGCCATGCCGGTACCTGACAGTACGGTCCGCGCGGCGTGTTCCGCATCGATGGCGTCAATTTTTCCGGCCTGGCGTCGCAGACCTTTTCTAGGGCAATCCAGCTCTACCGGTGACCATTCGGTACTTCGCCTTCGTCACCGAGTGGCCGTTTGAAATGACTATCCTCAGGCATTACCCCTAAGCAGCAATTGGCCATGAGGGCCTAGTTCCACTTATCCGTGCGGCTACTAATGGCGGGATTACTATAGCTTCTGAAGCAGAGGGAATTTGCAACTGTGAGTCTGTGTCGGATTGCGCCAAGAATGCTATCGGCCGATTAGCCACACACAGGGGTTCTTACGCATGAATAACCTCTTTAATGCCATTAACACTCTTCCGCCCAAAAACGGCGACAGGGTGTCACGTGGACTGGTTATCCCGCAGCGCTGAGTTCCTTCAGATCGACCACAATGCACGATTCCGGTGATGGCCAAAAAGTGATCGGGTACGACCGGAATCAGTGATCGGCATGGACCGGAACACGCAATGAAACAAACGCGATTTACCGAAAGCCAGATCCTGGCGGTCCTGAAGGAAGGCGAGTCGGGGGTGTCGGTGCCGGAGCTGTGCCACAAGCACGGCATGAGCAGCGCGAGCTTTTGTAAATGGCGGGCAAAATACCGCGGCATGGACGCTTCGCTCATCAAGCGCATGAAAGAACTTGAGGCGGAGAATCAGCGGCTCAAAAAGATGCACGCAGAGTCGCAGATGGATGCTGAGATACTCAAGGAAGCTTTGGCGGGAAAGTACTAACGCCGTCTCAGCGTCGTGAGATGGCGAAGCGCATCGTTGTACAACAAGAGATCTCCATTAGTCGAGCGTGCCGATTAATGCGTATCTCGCAAACTTGTTGTCGTTATCAAGCGAGGCTTAACAACGACAACGAGCGTATTGCGGAGTGGCTGGTGCGATTAACGACGACGCACCGGAGCTGGAGCTTTGGTTCGTGCTATCGATACCTTCGAAATGTGAAGCTCTGGCCGTTTAACCATAAACGGATCTATCACATTTATCGCGAGCTGGAACTCAGCCTTCGCATTTGCCCTAGAAAGCGACTGAAGCGGGATAAACCAGAGCCATTGGCCTTTCATGATGCTATCTAATCAAGTCTGGTCTATCGAATTCATGAGCGACAATTTGAGCAATGGCAGAGCTAATCAAACCTTCAACGTACTCGACGATTTTAACCGCGAAGGACTGGGTATTGGGGTGGACTTCACCTTAGTCATCTGATCGCGTCACGCGAGTGCTCGACCCAATCATCGAATGGCGCGGCCAACCGGAAGTGATACGCCTCGACAACGGCCCGAAGTACATTAGTGGGCACTTCAAAACACGGGCTGAAATACGGCAAGTAGCGTTGCGATATATTCAACCCGGCAATCCGAGTCAAAACGCCTACGTCAAACGCTACAATCGAACAGTTCGCCACGAATGGTTGAACCAGCATCTATTCGAATCACTGAATCATGCGCAAGAAACAGCTAGGCAATGGCTTTGGACTTACAATACTGAGCGGCCCAACACCGCTATTGGCGGTGTGCCACCACGAGAGAAACTAAACGCTGCTTAACCTCTACTTTTTAACTCAACTAAAAGCGAGGATTTACCCTCCGGCCTAATGTCCCGTTTATGTCACGCAGTCTGACTCGATCTTCCACCGCCGCATATTCGTACTCGATTCTGACCTGGTAATTTTCGCCGGCGTCATCTCGAACATTTGATACTCCTTCATAGCGCATGAGACGCCTGTTCGACCGCTCGTACCAGACCCTGATCGGCGGCACAATGAAGCGCAACAGTGCGGAGTCCACCTCTAGCGTGTAGCGGATCCATTCCGGGCGTGTTGTCTCAGGCTCTATTCGAACACGGAAAGCCATGAATTCAGTCCTCGCAGGCACCAAGAATTCACGAACCTCATAGTCCCCGCTCGCCAAATTCGTCCACTGTTGTTGGATAAATCTGTCGAAGCCGCCATCGGCCAAAGCGTTGGAGGGTGGCGCGAGTATGCCCTTGGCTATGGTGTCCTCAGACGACCTGCTGAACGCCACCTCTACCGTATCGTCGTCGATCCAAACAAGTGACTCCAAATGCCCTGAATCGCTGTTTTCGAAGCGAAATTCGGGGACAAGAGAGTTGTGGGAAAAATCCATTCGCTTGCGCGCGAATTGACGTCCATCAGGGTGTTGGTAAATTACCTCAAGGGTGTCGCCACCTTTGCTCGTGTTCCTTCGTTCATGACGCTCGCTGTAAAGGACAGCTCCTGTTTCCAGATCAAATGCCTTGCCGACGAACATCGCGTTTTGAATGGTCGCAGATTGTGAGGTCGACGCGACCATCATTAGCAGAAATACCCTTCGGAACCACTTCACGAAATCGAACTCCCTCGGTTGATACTAGATTGACGCGTGCGAGTTTGGCTGGCCACACACGAATAGAGCATTGCAGGTCGGTGATTCAATTGCACAACACACCGCGCCATCTACCATCAAAATTTCACTTTGCCCCACGAACTGTCTGTTACGCTTTCACGAGCCATTCAAGGAGCCAAGGCTCTTGACGAAGTCGCTAATTTGTCGCACCACTAACGGCCCGCGCACGTGATGCGGCGCGTGGCCAGTATTGGGTATAGATATCAGTTGCGCGTTTGGTAGCAGTTTCACTAGCCGTTCACTGTGGTTCCAAGCGGGCACCATGGTATCGTCCTCTCCCGTGATCAGTAGCAGCGGCATTTTCAGTTGCTCGTAATGCCGACTCTGGTGGGCAAGGTAAGGGCTGAGTCGCAAGATGTCTTCTGCGCTGGCGAGGAATGGTCCTGGTCTGAGCGCTAAACGCACCCCGGTCTTGTCCTCGTACTCAGGCTGTGGAGAATTGGGCGCGAATACTTCAGCTATGGCCTTGGAGAGCGCAAACTGGCCTGCCGGAACCACCACTGTGTTCGCGAACAGAGGTCCCAGTAGCGGCCAGGTTGCGACGTGATTGCTCCACGCGACACCGCTTTCCCATGGGTGGCTTGCTCCGGCAATCAGCACGACTGCTGCGGTCTGTTGAGGGTAAGCCAAACCGTAAGCCATCGTTACCGCACCTCCCAGGGAGTGGCCGACTATGATGGCTCTCTCAACACCGATGCGCTTTAACAAGGCGTGAATGCTCGCTGCCTGGTCGGCTGGGTCAGCCCAAGCACCTGTGAGTCGCGTACTGAATCCGTATCCGGGGCGGTCGATGGATATCACTCTGTGCATTTTTCTAAGTGACGGCGCGATGCTAGCCTCAAAATCCAGGAGCGAAGAACTGGCTCCATGCAGCAAAACGATGGGGCTCCCAGTGCCTGAGTCGACATAGTGGAGCGTTGTGCCATCTATGCTGGCAAACTCGCCGCTCGGTGGGTAACGGTCACGAAGTCCATCAATTTCATAAACGCTGTAGAAATATGCACTGCCGAAAAACAGAACCGTTAGGGCGGCAGGGACTAAGAGAGCAAACATCGCTCGTCTGTCTCGAACTCGCATTGCGGACTCCGGAGGGCAAGTTGCCCGCCTGTTTCAGTGAGGTGACTTGGCCTATTTGGACTGGCCCCTAGCCAACAGTAGATTCGATTTCGCAGCTGTAAACGTTTACCACGACGATGCACGGACACTCCGGACGATTTACGCCAGTCAATTGCAGAAATCATAGCGGCGTTCCCGTTGACGTCTAACATGCCACCTCGAGATTGCTTCCACTCAGGTGAAGTTTGCGTGAAAGCGTACAACTTCCATTGTGCGTTGCTGCTCGGTACGGAACGTAGCTGGAACCCGCTGTTCGCGGCTGCACGACGTCGGCCAAAGAGGCGTCCTAGGGAACCGATGGTGCCTCGACGGTACCTTCACGTGCCTTTCACGGTCACTAGCGTTAGATCTCGCGTCGGTCTGAGTCACGTCTGCAACGGTAGTGCGGTCGCATGAAATCTAACAAGGCTGCGTCACATGGCGGGCTCCCTGGAGGCGCGCAGAGCGTCGATCTAAAAGAGGTCGAGCGGTTCGACGCATTGGCCTTTACCTGGTGGGATATGGAAGGTCCATTTTGGCCCTTGCATCGGCTCAACGCATTGCGAACCGACTATTTGCGCGAGCTACTATCTCGTCGCTTCGGCCGGTCTCCGCTCCAGCCGCACCCTCTCACAGGCTTGCAGGTGCTCGATGTGGGCTGTGGCGGCGGAATTCTCAGCGAGTCGATGGCGAGACTTGGAGCCACCGTCAAGGGCATCGACGTTGTGCAGAGAAGTATTCGCATTGCTCAGGAACACGCAGACGAGTCCGGTCTAGAGATTGAGTACGAAACCATCGAGCCAGGCGCGCTTCTCAAGGCGGGTGAGCTATTCGACGTGGTGCTCAACATGGAAGTCGTCGAGCACGTCCCTGACGTGACGACGTTCTTGAGTGATTGCGCTGCTTTAGTGAAGCCCGGAGGCGCAATGGTTCTCGCCACAATAAATCGCACGGCGGTCGCCTGGCTGTTCGCAATCGTCGGTGCAGAGTATCTGTTGAGATGGCTCCCACGGGGCACGCATCGCTGGTCGAGATTTGTCACACCACTCGAAGTCGCGACTGCTCTGGCGCAAAGCAATCTGTTCGTGGAGTCACGAGCTGGGGTGAGGGTGAACCCATTCAATCGCAATTTTTCTCTCACGAACAAGCTGTTGGTGAACTACATGTTGATAGCGGGGCGTCAGAGCAGTCGCGTCACTTGTTCAGAAAATTAAGCGCCAATCCATCGCAACAAGCTGTGCGGCGAACCCCCAGGGGGACGGTATGGGTGAAACAAGCGGCCCGCCGTCGTAGTTCACTTGGCGCGTGTTGACGCAAGGCCCGGTCCAAAACGGGGTTGTGGAGGGTGTACAAATAACTGTGTAAGTGGTCATGTTGAGAAAATGAGGCAAAAGACCATGACCAACAAAGCGATGAAAGTAGGCAAAGAGCAAGAGGCGTTGTTAGATG